>Ga0181612_181399_pt1 | contig 10371 bp, 11 predicted proteins | sample HoacroProtozoa21_FD_119630 | JGI IMG/M metagenome (GOLD analysis project Ga0181612, IMG submission 119630) | Hoatzin crop microbial communities from Cojedes, Venezuel. Combined Assembly of Gp0051906, Gp0051904, Gp0051908 | reverse complement strand
CCACAGTGGGTTTAGGCTCAAAACCCTGCCAAACAGGAGCCCCGGAGCAATCCCAGCACAGCCCAGAGCTGCTGCCCTCCAGGCACGCGGGCCCCAAAGAGGGGAACACGGACGCAGGTTCGCAGGGTTCTCACACTGGGGAGGAGGATACGATCGTAAAAACGTTTGAGCAACAAGAAGATTCCCAACATATCACAGATCAGATGTATAGTGCTACTGCCACAGTTTTCTTTCCCTTTGTATGTTTTGAAGTTATATACAAGAGGATTAAATCAACACAAAAACATTAACTTCTTCCCCAGTCTGGAAGACGAGACAATATAATCATCCCTATTCTGCCTACGGAATAGCAACGTACATCAAGACAGAGGTAAAACAAAAAAAATAATATCTAATTTTCTGAAATATTTGCAAAATATCTCGTTTGTCCGAGACCATTAGGCCCAGCATTTTCAGAGGACTTTGCGTTACTGCTTTGCAGGGCACAACCACAAGTAACCGCAGGTGTAGCTGCAAATCTCTTAGCTCTTCTGCAAATAAACCGCAGTAAAGAAACTGACTGTTGTTCTTGGATGGTATTGTAGGTGTGGTTAAATTTGACTTAATACAGGGACATACAAGTTTTCTAGACAGAAGAATTCCCCGTTTTACCCACAAAATTATAGCCAAGAGATAATGCAAAAAGCACCCCCATTGAATTCTCCACTAAAACTTGCACTGAATACAGCTACACCTGGATTTTACTCCTGCAGGCTTTTGGAAAATAAAGTGACAGCACAAGACTGCAGAGCTACCAGCGCTTTGTCCCCTAACAAACTCATTTTAAAATAAAAAAATAAAAAAAAAAAGTGACAAACTTGCACGGTACTTTCAATTGGCTTCAGACAAACAGAGATAAATTGATGTTCTGACCTTTCTCAGGGGCACAAGACAGCGTGATTTCCTCTCCCCTTTAAACACCAGTAAGTGGATGTGACATTCCGTCAAGATTTTATTGACACGCAAATATTCCCCACGCAATTACAGATCCTGCTCGCTCGGCTGCCGCTCCCGGATCAGGGATAATGACAGTGATGACAAACCGGAGCGGCTGAAACACTTCGCTTGGTGCATTTAATGACCGAATAAAGCTGACACTTCACTTTTTAAATTCCAGCTGTATCACAAACCCGGTCCTTTCCTTCTCCTCTTTTACAAAGCACCAGCACTCGCATTGGCTCAAGACACTGTTTTAAAAGGAAATTTTCATCCTTGTGCTGCACTCGCTCATCAATTATTTACCAACACATTCAAAATGCAGCAGCATTGATCGCAAATTTGTAATTAAGGCTGACTTGTATTTTGCACTGAAAGCAGACGTTCATATTCTTTGTAATCCTCCCATTTTATACTACCGATCCTTTGAGTATTTTAAGAACTTACTAGAATATTCAGCAATGAGTTCTACGTGTGGGTCCTACCAGGAGCGTGGCAGTTTCTTGGCTGCATGATTTCAGCAATAGGTCAACACAGACTCCGATATCAATGTTTTACTGAGAAAAATGCAGTTGTTTTTAAGTTAGCATTGTTTCCTCTAATGGCTATGATTATCCACTGTGCAGAGGCTTCTCGATCTCATCATTGCATTCTCCAGAGATGATACCAGAGAAAGATAAAAGGCCAGAGGGTAATTATACTGCTTTTCATTTCCACTGATCTCAAAGTATTGTGTAAAAGACATAAATGCCTCCTACACACAAGCTTCAGATCTAAAGGATTACCTGGCAAATACAGAAATACATTTGGTTATTTTTCTAGGATTAACATCAGTAAAATTCCTTTTATCTTCTTCTGAAATACTTTTCCTTTTGCAGCTAGTCTATTAGCTTGGATGTAGAAGGACCTGAGAACAGACAGAACTACCTCTAGTAGTGCAGATACTTCTGCTACAGTAGAAGTACAGATAAATTTGGAGATAGAACCAGAATGATGGCCATTTTTGCATACATTCTCCCCAGCCTTCAGGTAAAACTTTCTAAGTTTCCAAGCTAAAACAGCTGATCCCAGAAATATCCTATTCCAACTTCCAAATCTGAAAGCAAGGTCATAACGCTCCAAGCTCCTCAAACAACGGTAGGCTTGGGGTTTTTTCCTGGTTTATCCACCACATCAGTAAAAAAAGAGTCCCAGCTTGCTTCTCCACAGCCGTTGCACCAAGCCTAAAAAGCAGCTTTTGTTGGTAGACCAAGCCGGTCAGACCTCTACCCGAGCTCACCGACTTCAGAAGAAGGAGGTGCTTTTTCACGTGGTTGTTTAGCGATTTACAGCTCCGCTTCGAGAAGCCAACACACAGCGCTGCAATTCCCAGGCCAGCTGTCGAAGCGAGAAAGGGGAATGTATGCGCAGGCACACACGCGGGGAGATCCGTGCCCACCGTTTTAGCACATCAACCAAAGGATATTATTGTCTGTTACACCATAATGGTCATAATGTTTTCATCCACCCTCACGCAGATGTTATTCAGGCTTCTCACACCTGTTCTGCTGCAATTCACAATTACTAAAGAGCCCCTAAAAATAAAGCGCTTTTGCAGAGAGGGGGAAAAAAGAGAATATTGCATCTTCCCAAAGAAACAAAACTCAATCAGATTTGCAGTCAGGAATCGTAAAACACTTTTTTTTTTTTATATAATGATTCTTTTACTGGGGTATCTGGAGGGGACAATCAATAGAAGGAAGTTTCTCTTTTGTGATTCCTTTACCATATGGAATAATTTTTTCTTGATGTGAAAGGGATTTCTTCTCATAAGCTTCTGAGCAGAGTAAGAGGCATTCGCGTCTTTGACAGCAAAAGACAAACTGAGTTATCTAAAATATTACTTTACTTCTTTTTGTTAATTGGTATCTCATTTGTTTTCTTCTAAAACCAAGGCATGAGTACATTTGTAAAGCCTCTCCAGGAGGACTAGAAATTCAGATTACAGAATCACAGAATGGTCGGGGTTGGAAGGGCCCTTTGTGGGTCTTTTAGCCCACCCCCCTGCCGAAGCAGGGTCACCCACAGTAGGCTGTAGAAGACCTTGTCCAGGCGGGTCTTGAATATCTCCAGAGAAGCAGACTCCACAGCCTCCCTGGGCAGCCTGTTCCAGTGCTCTGTCACCCTCAGAGATTGAAGAGTGTTTATTTGGGATTGGAAAATAAATCACGGATAATTATTCCAGATCTTTCTTATTCCCTTTAATAACTAATGTCTGTCACAAGGCTGCTACTGTCAACAGGCCCAATATGTTTCTATTAGCGACTCCTAAAACTGAAAAAAATATGATTATAAGTCCACATCTGGGTCAGGTAGGAAAAAAAAAACAAGACAAAAATTCAAAATTATCAAAATTATCTGTAGTTCCTCAGCTGGCAAAATGCACATTTGCATTTCTTGCTTGCAACATTTCAATCCCTTTTTCCTTACTGGAATGACTAGGAACACTGAAAACGTGGGGCTGGGTTTTCTCTTTCATGGGTCTCTCCAACATGCTGGAGATCCTGTCATATTACCAAATACAAAATGAGCAGCAGCTTCTAATCCCTGGCTAGGTAAGAGCAGGGAAGAGGAGAATGAAAAAGTGAAATAAAGCAACCACGAAACGGTGATATTTAAGAAGAAATGAGAGGGCTAGTTGCTTTATTGATTTTTCTTGTAGTTACGTGAAATGACCTAGTGAATTAAGCAAAGCTGATCCTGGAAGGCAAAATATGTGTCTTGGGGGGAAAGTATGCAATAGCATAGCAACCTTTGCTCAGTGTAATCCCTTTGGCCTGGGGAGGACAGGGGACACAGCCATTCCACAGGCCCCCAGAAGCCCACACACCTTTTCCAGCCGCTGCCTCGGCGCTGCTGGTGAACTGGACTTCACAGACCAGAGAGATCCAGGTGCCACACCTGGGGGGTCTACAGGCACAGCAAGCCATTTCCAGCAGCATTAGAGAGGGTTTCAGACTCTCGGCACTTCTGGAAATAGCACACAGGAGCTAGATGCAACTCACTTTTTTCAAAAGAGGAAAAAAAAGACCCTCTTCAGTTTTCCTGATTCTATTCTTTAAAACATGAGGTTTAACACTGTTTAGAAACCTCCATGCTGCAAATCACGTATACAAATTATTACATAAATACTAACTCCTAGTAACATCATCCCCACCTTTTTCATGTGTAGTACATTGGAAGACAGATTTAGTTTCACACTAGCAAACGCCATTTGAATTTCCAATCAGAGAGAACGCCAAAGTTTCCACAGTTTTACTGTTATGCATTCAAGCATTGCTAATGTTGTGTGTTTCAGACATTTTTGGGAAGAAAGATGGAGTGAAAAGTAATGAAATACTTCGCTGCAGCTCAGACCTTCACGCTTGAATGGGCTCCAAAATGTAGAAAGGCTTCGCCTTGCCTTAAAGTAGGAAAAAGCATTTTAAATAAGCTCTCGAACTATCCAGCTTGCATATCCTCCACCCAAAATAGCCTAAAATTAATTTATACTGAAACAGCCTCCAAAAGCTACCAGACCCAGCGATGCGTGGTCACTGCCAGGAAGCTTTATGACCACATATATTTTTCCCATACATATTTCCCGTGCAGCCTATGGACTGGGTGCCCAGCCACGGCAAAGGACAACCAGCATCTGCTGGGCTAAAATTTTTGGGTAAAGAAGGAAGTGCTGTGGTTTATGCAGATCCCGAAGAGAGTGTCTCTCCACCTGCGGGTGAGGATTTTTACCCATCGGTCTCTGAATATTTATGGCTGCAAAGCGCAGCTGCGCTGGAGCCGGCTTGTCTGCGCCGTCTTACCCTGAAACATCCCCCAAGACTTCGCATCATCTTTTTGATTCATGCTTCAAAGAGGACATGCTACTCAAAATGCAAGTTGGTTTATATTAAACACTGGTAGTACAGCCTCCGTTACTGCAGTGTGAAATAGATGTAGCTAAGCACTACGGACCCAATTTTGAACCTCAGGACCTGAAGCACACAGCTCCAACTGCAAAAAGGCAGTCAGGAGAGCTGAGAACATGGATTTCCCACGTCTCAGGCAGCTGTGAGTAAGTTATTGTCATGGTATAGAAAGGGAAAGAGATGCACATCCACAGATAACAGCACGCAGATGGCTGCAGAGCAATACCGCATGGGCATAAAGCGTATTTTTCACCAGCATGGATTACACCTCCAAAACCCCCTTTATTTCCAGGCAGCTTGTTTTCAGAGGATGGCTCCAAAAGCAAGAGTGTAAATTCCTCAAAGGAAGAAAGAGCCATTCCTTCCAGGGTTCTCATTTTACACGTCATTCAACAAATAACATCGCTGCTGCCTTCCCTGGCACCCCACCGTCGGTGTTCCCATAACAACAGAGGAGATGGCTCCACCGACACCCGCTCCGCTGGCTGCTCATTTACAGCCCAGGCAGCAAAGGGGAACCAGATCTGCTAAAATACTTTCAGGATCTTCAAGGACCATATCCTTACCCAATAACTCTGTCTCGCAGAGAGTAAATCACATCTGCAATAACTCTTATATTCATCCAACAGCCATTTAAGGGGTCTTTTTTATATGAATGCAAACATAAGCCTGTAAAAGCTAAACGAAAAATTTTGGGGCAAAGCTGCAGAAAAAAAAAATCAGGTTGAAAAAAAAATAAATTCTAAGAGAACCTCAAGTTTTGCAGCCCTTAATTTCCCCTGAACCAGTGAGCTTTACATATTTAAATCCATCAAGTAGTTTTACAACTCGCTACACCATTTTCAATGTGGAACAATACAGTATACAATAACACAGTGAAGCCTAAAGCATAGAAGAACATAAATCATGCTATACACAGTGAACTGCAGGCGTGAGACAGAAGTGGTGAACAAAAGGATATTTGTAAAATAAATACAAACAAAAGAAAACTTAGTAAAGTTAATTGGAAATTCAGCGAGGAAAACAGTTCATACTTGCTCAGAGAATCTCTCTCTTCCATAAAGATTTCTTCCAAGGGCTAATATATACGCCTAGTCAAAAGGTCTGTCCAATTTGGTCACATGCCCACCGACTGAGGAGTGAATTATGTGTAAGTTTACTTAATTATTGATCCATTTATTAACCACATCAGCCCTAGCAAATATGGCAAGCGCTCCTCTTCACACACATTACTGTTCACTACATTGCCACAACCCCAGCATCTTCCTTCTCACTGTACGCTTATTCCTTTTTATTAAAGGAAATACTGGCACCACAGCAGATACTTCAAAAATATTTCACAACACATGCAAAAATATATGCTGAAGGGAAGTATCTTACAGAGGATGCACTTCTTTCCATGTAGTAAAAGAAATGAAAGGAGCCATTCATCAGCCTGACACAGCCCTCCGGCACCCAAGAGAGTCCAGGAGATGATGGGTTTGAGGTGGTAACAAGAGTGACTTCCAACAAAGGCCTATCGGTCCTCATTTCTGCCGCAGTCTGTCACTCGGCCAGGTTCATACTGTGCCGCGGTCCCTCCCCGCAGCGGGTTTTGATAGGGGAACGTGGGTTCCCAAGGGGAACGCGGGCTGTGTGCTGCTCCTTATCGCACTGACCTTTCAATTGCGTGGCACTTCGCTTAGCCGTTCTTAGCACGAGAGCCATAAAAACGCTGTCACGTCTCGGTGACGGGACTAGAGAGGGCTGAGTAGACCATCAAGCCATGAAAAATCACCATCTAGATGATGCTTGAGAGTGCTAATGGTTTAGAGTTGTAAAAGGGAAAACACCTGGTAACGTCGGCAGCAAATGGCACACGGAGTTTATTTCCGAACCAGAAATGTCGTAAGTAATCGTCAGGCTGCTTCGGGAGAAAGGTCAGCCTCGCCTCAGGCGCGTTTGCTGACAACAGAGATCAGCAGGTCAAAGCAGCGCCAGGTGAGGAGCTTGCTTCGCCCTCAGCCTGATCCCACGGCAGTCCCCGACGCTGCTGTCCCGGACATCCAGCTGCCATGGCGTGGGCTGCGCCGAGACCCCCAGCCCCGCCTGCGCGGCAGCGAGCTCCCAGTGCTCGGGTCTGCGGTCGGGTTGCTCTCATTTTAAGGAACACACCAGCTAGTCGGAGGAGTCCTTTCTTCAGAGGGGTTCAATACCACTCCTCACTGGTCCAGACCCAGAAGACACCGAGGCCTCCTCACACACAAGATTCACATTTTCCCTAATTCTTTTCTTCAAAAAAAGACTAAAATCAATCAAGTAGCTATCACAGCTAGCTAAATGCCTGAGTATCTCCTGCACAGAGGGACAGAGTACAATGTCGGATGAAAAACCACAAGAGATGCCGTGCTCTGTGCTGGCAAACATGGGACGGGATGGACCAGAGATCTCTCGAGTTGAGAGCTGGCAGCTGCGTCCGAGAAGTGAAGTTGTCTTTCTGCACCTACCAAAAACGAGGAACAACCTTCACTCCTCAGGTACGCCATGTGTAAAATGGGAACAAACAAACAACATTTCGTCAAAAGTGTTGCTACATTTATTAAGCCCTCACGTTAGTTGAGCTAGTTCATAATACAAGAGTTACTAAGAGCAATTCCCCAACAGGATTAGCACTGAATTATGAGAGTAATTGTTCACCAGAACTTTATTTAGCTAAAACCTCTTCCCTGGCAAGAAATTCTATGTGCTGCTTGCCCTAAGCTTCAATCACATCATTATTTTAGGGTGAGTTATTTCTGACCTGGCTAACTCCATGCTTCCTTGGGGTACTGCAAGACACACCAAGCAGTAACTTCATTTTCCTTGCACTTCTCCGTGACACAAAGCCTTTTGTCATTTCCCTGGTGTCACTGTCCTAGCATCGATCCTAAACATGCACCAGGCAGAATCCTGGAACAAGCACAGTGCATGTGCTCCAGGCCAATTTGAGATCATCTACTCTAATATGAAACTGAGTTAAATTTTTCTGGATTGCATCAGTTTGATTTCCAAGGTTGCCTGGGACGTCAAATGAAACTTTTACAGAGGGCACAATTATATTAAAAGTCACTGATGAACGTGGACGGATCCCCAGAAGCATGAGAGGTCCTTGATGTGACACTTACAAGAGTTACAGTTTCCCAAAATATTTTTTATTTCCTTGAAACGCCCTTTTTTTTTTTTACAGAAAAATGGCAGACAGCAGACCTATTGCTGAGAAGACTAATTTTTCTTTTTGCATTTTGCTATTCAGTTTGGGAGGCTTCAACACACGAAACTAAGGAAATTCTCATAACAGAAGAAGCCATAACACAAAAGCTCCAATTTTCAAATTTTGATTTCATTTTTCCTTTTAAAATTTGTTTTTACTGCAGGTGAGATCACCACCGCATGATTTGTACAGCTGAACACATCCTGGGCTTAAATCTCAGGACATATTTGATTTATACCAAAATGTGGCCAATTTGATAAACAAAATGCTGCTGCTTGTAACCGCCAGATTACATTAACTGAATTACCCTGGACCAAGCCTAAATCCGTACAGATTAGCTAATCCGAAACAGCTATCATCTCACGGAATTAGATTTCAGCCTAGGATCTGCCAGGCTCATCCTGCACACCGCAACGAGCCCCCTCCCCTCTCTGGACAATCCTGAGCTACCGGCACAGGAGAACCGGACCGCGAGAGCTGTGCAGGTGCTGTTACTGCAGGCTGAAAGGACGGACCAGCAGTCGCTGGAGCACAGAACAGCTTCACTCGATGCTGTAAATTATGGGGAACAACCAGCAAACACTCATATCGCAAGTGTATTCCACCAGTAAGAGACCAGCGCTGGGCAGGAGATTGCGGGGAGCAGGGGAAAGCCCCAGCGCTGCTCCCCGTTGTGGGGCTGTGGCTTTGGTGCAGTACAAACATTTTTGCATCCATAAACTCCGACAAATTTGAATCCTACTGGAAGGGAGCTCTGCTTTGCAGCGTACTCTGCCTCCCTCTCCTGGCCTGTTCCCAGCCCTTGAATAAATCAAAATCCTTGGTGCAGAGTTAAATGAAAGCAGCGTTAGCCAGAGTAGGATACTGGTCCATGTGAGATGCCCAAAGCCTACAGATGAAAGCAGCAGAGTCCTGAAGAAATCCTTTCCATCCTCAACCTCCCAACCCCGTGCTGAGACTTGCAAAAGGCAAGTTTTGCCACGGACTGGTAGCTGTAACAAATGCCAAACAAAAGAAAAGATAACAGACAAGCCAAAACATCAGTAATCCCCTTTTCACATCACAAGTCTCAAAGACTAACAATTTCTACTCAGCCTCTCTTAAACAAAATGATTACAATCACACTTTCTCATTAATCACTTCGACTTGTTTCGAAACACACTCCTCAATGGGGAATAGGAGAGGGGAAAATAAAAGCATCAATCCTAAACCATGATTCCCTAACTCAATCAACACTAACACAAGCAGAAAATCTCCAGCAAACCATTATCAAGCCCCATGAAAGCTGAGCATAACAAAATCCCTCGCTCCACAGAGAAACCAGAACCTTCCTGGAGCACAGGCAAACAGCGCTGGGGCATTCCCAGGTAACTGGGCTGGCTGGGTTATAAAAGCTAAAAGGGAAGAGGGGAGAAAAGAGGAAAAAAACAAAAGAAACTGTTCTACTTAAAGCAAAGCAGCGGCTCCAGCCTGCATTTGTGTTTTTACGTGGATAAACATAAGTGTGTGTTTAATTGCTGGCAACAGCTGAAGTATCAGATGGTCTAGATGTAGCTGGAATGCAGTAAAACGCTCAGGATCAATAGGGCAACTAGCATTAGAGGCAATTAGATTGGTGCAGTTAGATTCTTGAGAATCTCGTTTGTGTTTTAAACTTTCCTGGGTGTACTTTGCCATCCAAGTCGGAGATCGCGCTGCCTTCGGATTTTCCACGTGGTGAAAAAGAGATATTAAATGGGAGAAAGACCCTCGGAAAACAACAGCACTCATTTCAGCCACCGCTGATTCTAAGGGATATGAAATTCTACATCAAAATGCACAACTTCATGGAACAATCTCACTTCTGAAATCTCTTTTCTGGGGTTCCTACGTGTGTATAAATCTTCACAGGAGTTAATCCAATTTAACCAATTGTGAATGTTAAATTACCCTTCTAGCTCATTTACGGTTTGCCTTGAAGATAAAAGCTTTTCTGCATCTGCAGAAGCAGCCTTTTGCTGTTTACAGAAAACCAGTCCTGTCTCATCACTTCGGGAAGCGGACGTTTATGATCTTGATGTATTTGCTGTACTTACTGCATTATTTACTAAAGCCCTCTTTTTTGGGAGGGAGCAAGAAAATCTCGGCTTTCAATTAAGAAATTGCATATATTTAAAGAAGACATTTAGAAACATAAATCCAAACCCAAAAAGTCTTTTTGCTATCTTTTTTTTTTTTTTTTTT
>Ga0181612_179708_pt1 | contig 10371 bp, 6 predicted proteins | sample HoacroProtozoa21_FD_119630 | JGI IMG/M metagenome (GOLD analysis project Ga0181612, IMG submission 119630) | Hoatzin crop microbial communities from Cojedes, Venezuel. Combined Assembly of Gp0051906, Gp0051904, Gp0051908 | reverse complement strand
CCCTCCGCGCCCCCTGCCTCCGCCCACCCAACGGCCGCGCGCGCTCCCGCCCGCTAACCGCGCTCTCCCGCCGCGCTCCCTCAGATCGCCCGCTCCTGAGGAACAAGCGGCACGTAGAAGAGCTGCAGGAGCCGCTGCTGGGCATCCTCTACAAGTACTCGAAGATCCACCACCCTGAAGACCCCCAGCATTTCGCCCGCCTTATCGGGCGCCTCACGGAACTGCGCACCCTCCATCACAGCCACGCGGAGGTGCTGATGACTTGGAGAACAAGGGACCCCCGGCTGACCTCCCTGCTCTGCGAGATCTGGGATCTCCACTAGGCCATGCCGACCCTCGCGGCGGCGCGCAACAGCACCGCGTTCTCCTGAGGGTCGCAACTCCGCCCCGCCTCGCCTCGCGCGGCCCGGCACGCGCCGCGCCCGCCGCCTCCCCGCCCGCCTCCATCGCGCGCTTTCGCTTCGCGCCTTTTTGTCCTCCCTCAGCAGCCGGCGAGTTCGGGGTGTTAGTGCGCGCGTCATGAGGTGTCGGCTCTGAGAGCTGCCCTTTTCCCCGAAACCATGGAAAAAGAAAAACCGTTTAAATTGTTCTTGCCGCCGCGCCTGAGCGGTGGCCAGGTGTCTGCAGTCAAACCCCAGACGAGCACGCGGGCAACGGGGCTGTGCCAGGTAAACGGTGCTGTCGCCTGCCTTGCGTCGTGTTGCTCTGGAGGCGACGGCTGACAGGGCGGGCGGCGGAGCGGGAGCGGTGGGAGGGAGCAGAGGCCCTTCTGCGGGGACACGGGGGTGCGGTCCTCCCGAGTAGTCCCCAGGCAAAGTCCCGATCCTCCGTCGCGGAAAGCACACGCATGTGTATGCGTGAAAATGTGTGCGCTGAACTCATTTTTCTGCAAACTGTTAAGATTGGTGCTGGGGGGGAAACATCTCAAATTTTTATTTCAGAGAGTTTACTTTTTTCTATCAAAACAAAAAAGAATCTTCTCGAACATCTGCTATGTATTTTAACTGTACACCACCACCGATACCCTTACTGGCTTTGATTTATTGGTCCCACCAGATCAAGTGTGCAGTGAAAATGTTCTGTCGCTATGCTCTTGAGTTATGTGAATTCAACAAGATATTTTTTCATGGTGAGGCTCATTATGGAGTGTAATAGTTCAAATGTGATATTCTGACAGGAATTGAGTTATGCTATTTACAAGACAAATTTCTGTAATGTTTAAAACACATTGTAAAATGAATTTTTCATGCTAAAACATAGTCAAATGTGTTTTAGAAGTACTCATAGGAGTACAGCAAAAAAGAAGTATTAAAGATTGGACTTGAAAAAAGTAATTTTGGTTAATGAGTCATGTACCATGCAACTATGTACAGGCTTGCAATAGCTAACAAGTTCTTGTCATCAGAAGCTTCTACTTTGGCCACAGTGTAGTTTATAAAGCAAACTACAAAACAATAGTTTGAAAAGCCACTCTGAAGTAAGAAGCAAGCAGGAGATTTCCAAAGCCATTATCAATACCTTGGGCTTTGAAAATTGTAGGTAGCCGATTTATTAATGGAAAATTCTGTTTTTGCATTAGCTGTGCTTTTTTTCTGGATGTTATAATCCATTTTTACAAATCTAAAAAGAAACTGACTTTTAAATTTGTGCAGGGTTTTAACAAATGCCCAGATGATGATTTTAATTTGCCATTTGTAATGATGAGTACACTGAACCGTGGTGAAATCACTGATGCAGGTAAGACTAAAATAAGCATTTAGCTTGCACATTCTTTTAAAATTTTTTAATATTGACATTTTTCATGAGTAGTTTAACAATTTCATAGCTGTAACGCTGTTAAATACAGTTCCACTGTTATTTTTTTAAAAAATGCATTTATCACAATCTCTTCCTGTTTCAGATGCGATTTCACAGCAAGTAAAACTTTCCTGTGAGATAGACGAAGAGGTCAGCTAAGTGTAAACTCTGCATATCTGATTTCTTAGGGCTTCCTAATTTGTTCCCAAAACAGTGCCTAAAGCACTGTTGAGTAGTTACTTCAGGGCTAAAGGAAGTAGTCAAAGGGGAATAGTAATTTTCTGTCTCCTGTTTAAAGCTGAATCACTTAGAGGAGGTATTTCTGATTCAGTGAACATGCTTGGAGGTGAACCTTTAAATATTAAGGTGATTTCAAAGTTGTTGGTTTTTTGTTTTGTTTTGTTGGTTTGTTTTTTTAAATTCCTGCGGAGTCTGGGAGTTTTAATCAAAATAAGGTTTAGGCATTTAAATACCTTTCTGAAACCAGTTCTAAACAGTCTGTGGACAGGTAGAAGGATTGAAGTTGGAGTATTCTTTGGAAAACTGAAGCAGATAATCCCAATTTCCTTGTTTGGCTTTATTTTATCTATGAAGCAAGGAGTTTAGCAAAGAGGTTTCCTCAGGCATTTGATTGTTCTCATAGCATCTTTACCAACGTTTTTCTGCTTTAGTATAGCTCAGTAAAGCTTTTTTTTTTTTTGGTGGTAGCTTCCTGTGCTTCCCAGATATGAAATGCTGTTTGCTGCAACAAAATGGAACATATTTCTTGCAGTCTTCCCAGTGATTTTCGTATCCCTGAGAACTAAATTTCTTTTAGCCCTAGCAGCTATTAAAATACAGTCAGGACTGTAATAATATCATGATGCAGCCAAAACAAGGATAGTATTAGGTGATGACATACCTAAAACAAACTGCAAATTTGCCCTGTACTACTCTTACCTGCCTAAACCACTGATCAAGATCAAGTGCTGCTTGTACAGTGCTCTAAAGGCCTTCTAAGAGCACAAGGTTGGTTGTTTTTTTTCCTGCATTGTGTATGAGTTAACTGCAAAATCGTATCACAGGTAGTCTTGGATGAGATCTCTGAAGCTGATTTTACTTAACTGAGCAGTAGCTGTCAGAATAAGAGGAGGGAAATGGTGTGAAGAACCTAACGGAAAGAATCTTGTCTCTACTGATAATTCCAGCAAAACTTTGATTGAGTTTTGGTGGAGTGCAGTTATCCATATCCTTAAGGCTATCTGTTTAGTGATGTCACTATATCTGAAGGCAGTGGGGTATTTTTCATTTGTGTAAGTGTCTCTTACTTGTGCTGTAATGTCTGTTGATACATACACAGTGGATATACAAAGGTATAAACTTTGATTCCTGATTGTATATAAGCTTGTGTCACCATCTGTGGGAAAAAAATTTGCTTGTGTTATTTCTAAGTGATAAATATGTATCTAAAACTTTCTTAATTAAATAGCATTTGAGATTAAATTGTGGAACCTATTTTAATAGAATGTGGAAACAATGAATGAATTGTATTCAAAACTCTACAAAGAGGCTGAGCAGATCAAGCGGTGGAAACTAACTGTAGAATCAGAACTAAAGCAGAAAGAAAGAAAATTGCAAGAAAATAGAAAGATTATTGAAGCACAGCGTAAAGCCATTCAAGAATTGCAGGCCAGTATTGTACAATATACACTGAATATGTAAAGTAAACAGAAAGTTCTTCCTGATTTAATATGAAAACATTATTCATACAATTATATATTAAAGAATGTTGGAGAGATTGAAGAAATTTTGAACCGTTAATGCGATGACTTCAAAGAAGCCACTTGGCTAGATACCAATGACCTATGTTTCTACTGTTCTTGAAGGAAAAAGTAACATTTTGGGTTTTAAAAATGGTTTTCCTCTTTTTAACAATATGCATTCCATCTTTGTGTTATTTACATGCACATCATACTGTGGGTGTGCAGAAACTTGTTCAAGACTGAATAAGCTTTTATTCTCCTGGTATGTGTAAAGTGTGCTCATGCATATTTCTGTATTCAACACATACAGGAAGGAGTGCACTCTGCTTTATCACAGTTTCTTATCTCGCTGGTAGTGATGGACAGCTTTTTGACTGAAATACATATTTTAGACAATTTATTGGTCCTTCTTTTTTTGTGGTTGTCATTTGTTTGTTTGCGTTTGCTTTGGTAACCTGAGTCATCTTTGGTTGTTTGACTTTTGCCTTGAGAAAACAGTTATTCTGAGAAGGGGTGCACACAGGTAGTGTGTGAATGCATGTGTGAATAACATACTTGCGTTTCAGTTGCTGGTAAATTATTGTTTAGTATTATGTCCTTCATGCAAACTGTAACAAAAGATGGCTCAGCATGTAATATCAGATAAAACAGATATCTGTCTTCTGATGCAGAAAATGAGTTTTTCATGTGAGATTTCAGAAATGAAAGTTTATTTCTAGTGCATTTTTTGATAACAATGTTTTTTTTGTATTTGTTCCCTGTGAAATTAGTTTGAAAATGAAAAACTAAGTTTAAAACTGGAAGATGAGATATGTGAAAATAAAGATCTCTTAAAAGAGTAAGTAATACAATCAAATATATTTTTGTGAAAATAGTTTTCGTGCTGAGAACTGCATTAGAATGGGAAGTTACATATAGCTGTTAAATTGTAAATGTCATCAGGGCATTTACATTGTTACTACTTAGGTATGCAAAGTGACATGCATTTCTGTGACAGCATATTACGGTATTTTTTCCCTCTTTTAGAAACAGCGCTTCAAGGCATCTGTGTAATCTGCTGAAGGAAACCTGTACTCACTTCACAGAGAAGTCCACCAAATGTAAATGCTGTTTAAATTTTGGTTTATGAAAGTAAATGTACTTCTAGCTCTCTCTAAATTCCTGAAGGAAAAAAGCTATCCATCATTCTGTTCCAAATACGTTCTTTGGCTGAGAGGGACTGTGTACGGCTCTGCATTAGAGTGAAATCAGAAGTGAAGCCGTAGGTCTAATACATGTATGTTTTGTAATGGTAAATCCAGAGGTTTTCTGAAGTCGGTATGATTGTTTGCCGAAAGTTTACAAGCCTGGGAGCTATTTCAGTGTCTAAACACTGATACAAGTTTAAAGCAGTGTAAGCAACTCTGATTAGCCCCTAGCAGCCACTCCAGAGGAGTGCAGGTCTCCACTGACGTTTTTCAGTTCCATCCAGATACCTTGAATATATTAACGGATATGAGGTGGCACTTTCATGCCTGTGTTTAGGCAGTAGAATCTACGCTAGTTACCTTTCCCAGCTCTCTTTAACAAATTTCCAGAGTTGGTGTTATCCTGTTTGGAGCAGCTAGAGATTTGTGGGGAAAAAAGGTCTAAACTGCAAGACACTATGAGTAATTAGCATTCCTCTCACTAAATTGACCAGGGCAAGACAGCTGAATAACTTAACAGAGTTTAAATTTTTTCAAGTTTTAAAATATGTTCTTGACTTGGGATTTTATTCTATATGAAATTCAGGATTGTTATTATAATCTTTAACATTTTACTAACTTGATCCTGGATACTTAAGAAGTATCTGTTTCCTTTTAGCCTTGCTTCTACAAACACCCATGTATAGATGTACTGTACTTATTTGATAGTTGTGTTTCTTACTGTTCTCTTCTATAACTGTTTTCTTAGGGAAAAGTAATATCAATTCTGAAAATGAAAAAGATGGGAGTATTGTTACAATTCTATGACAGTTCTGTGGTCATGGGTATCTGCTGATGGGAAGAAATTCAGTGCTAAGCTTTATATATTAGTTTTTAAAACACTAACGTTTTTCATATACTAAGGTTCAACAACATTAATAGTATCAAAATTATTATGGTTATATAAGTTGATTCAGAATTACACTATTCACAGAAAAAGTGACATTGGGAAGGAGGTCTGAAAAGCTGAGCTTGTCTGATGTTTCAATGGAATATACATTTTCTCCAGATTATATAACTTGTGGCACACATTTCATAATGATTTTTTTAAAACAAAAGAGTCTATGATTAATTTTTTAATTCATTATGCTGTTTAAGCGTAATGACTTTGACAGCTGGTGTTCTTTTTCAAAAGAAAAACTTTATGGTACTTTCTTACTTTGATAGATGAATGTGAAAGAGAAGAAACAAGGCAACTATACATGGAACTTAATAATAATGTTGAAGTAAGTGACGCAGCTTGTTAAAAGGCTCAAATCTGATCCAAGGTGTATGGCTATGTTGAGATATCTGAGTTACTTGCATATGTTGAGATACTTTTCATACAAAGCACATGCTCTATTTAATAAAGTGATTAGAACAATCATGTGTGATCCAGGAAGTTGGATTTTCAGTCCCTTTTCAAGAATTATTTTTGTATTGTATAGGGCACATTTCACCGGATAAAACGCAACAGTGTTTGGACTGTAGATCTGTGTGATCTGTATGATCTGCTTAGTGTTAGGTGACTGCCATAACTTCTGTTTTCTTTTTGTACTCTGTTTCACCTATCTGGTGATTTTACAGAATGGCTGAGGTTGTAAGCATCCTCTGGAGAACATCTGGAGAACTTCCCCTGGTGAAAGCAAGGTCAACTAGAGCAGTTTGTGTAGGGCCGTGTTCAGTCAGGTTTTGGGGTCATATATGTTAGGGTTATTCTGTTAGATAATTTTATTTAGTGTAAAATACAATATAAAATAAAGGTGAACAAAGAAAATTAATTTCAGTGTTGAGTGTGACACAGAACAGCAAAATTCAGAATGGAAACTGGTGATTTTGTGTGGAATAAAAAGTACAAGGTGTGAATATTCCTTGACTTAAAGAGAGTTTTTACCTTCTTAATTTGTAAAAGAACTGCAGTCTTGCCAAATAAATTAATTCATAATTTTGTTATTAATTATTCCAGTGTGGAAGGTATGACCTTCGTATCTTTATGACAGAGAAAGATGAGGCATCATTGTTTGGGACTGGTGAACTTGATAATTAAGCAGAGTCGGAGACTACATGGTATAACAGTTAGATATTAATTATAGGTTGTTGTAGCAACCAAGACAAGCACAACAACTCCTTCATTGTGTTAGAGATCTACAAACATGGATCAGTAAAAGTATTTCACGCTTGAAATTGTTTAGATCTTGAGTACAGAAATTCTTAAACTTCCAACTTCGAATAATTATAACATTCTGTTAACTCAAAATATGTTTATGCTCTCAATTTTGTTTTTAACTAAATTTCTCCTACTAATGTGAACTAGCTTGTAATACTGTTTCTTTACAATCCATAAACATAATTTTTCACCACTGAAATTACTTAGTTTTATATGAATGTATATATTTAATTTTATTTCCAGAGAATGATAATGGCATTTGAAGAGCTTCGTGTGCAAGCAGAGAACACCAGACTGGAAATGTGTTTCAAATGTGAGAATTCTGTTGATTGTGTTTATGCTGCAAGCTTAACAATTTTGTACTTCACAGATTTTATTGCATGCAGTTTCAGGCCGGAAAGATACAAAGTGTTAAAATGGTGAACTGTTAACACTGTGACAGTCTGGACCCTCTTTTATTCATGGTGGCTGCTGTTAAATGCCTGGTCCTTTGTATTGTTTTTCCATTGGGTCAGATTTGGAATTTTATGTTTCAAATAGTCACTCAAAATCTAAGTTTTGTGTGTGAAGTACAGTCTAGAGATCACCACTTATTTTACGTAGTTGGTTTATTTAAATACTAATGCACTAGTGTATAGTTACTGAAATTTTAATTAAATACTTGCTTTATTTCTGCTACTATGTGCCTGTTTCATTTTTACATGTGTGTTTCTGTTAGTTTCTAATAAAGAACTATGAAGTAATACATGAAATAGTGGACTAATTCTGTAGAAAGCTGGCACAAAAATTAATTTGTCTGATTAGAAAATAAATTCAAACATGAACTCAGTGATTACTCTTTAGGAAACAAATTGTAGAGCTGTACAATTTTAAGCAATCTTAAACTGGAAAATGTGTTTAACTTGGAGCTTATTCTAGCTAGTATGTTAACTATGGATATTACTATATCTCAAAAGTAAAAGAAGAAGCAGAAAAAGCGGACAAGTTTGAAAAAGAATACAAACTGGAAGTCAGTATGAAGGAAGAGCAGGTTTGCTCAGTTTTACAATCTAATAAGTACAGCTTTATTTTTGAAAAAATCTTGCAGTTTCTTTACTATTTAAACTCTGTTTTGCTTTTGTAACTTACTGATATATCAAATGAAAATAATCACTTTAGAAGTGCTTGGTTGTTAGTAAAATATTTCTATTTTGGAAGGATGGAGATTAATATTGCAAATAACCCTTTGATGGTATGTTCCTTCTATGCTATTTGGAATAAAATGTGAACTAGGCTGCTGTATTGTAACAAGGGACATCTTAGTGTCAGGATTTGAAAGCACTGTGTAAACACTGAATGCTCTTTCTGTTCTCTATACATACGCTTGCCTTTATAAAAGTGGCTTGTGCAGAAGCATTGAATTAGCAAAGCAGTCACCACACCTCACATTTAAGAAAGGTGTACTTCATCTCTTGTAAGAAGGAAGGTGGGAAGAAGAATTATAATGCATATCAGAACCTAGGCTGGTAAGAGAGTTTAGGAATCTGAGATTAGAGTAGGTTTTTTGTAGTGGTGGTGAGGTAGCCAAGATTAAGTTGAAGATTCTGCTAACTTTAGTGATGTTCCAGTATCTTTTAGTCTGTTGGAATTCATGTTTTGATTTTGAACTGCCGAGCTTTTTCATCCAGAGTAATATGACTTGATCATTATTGGACTAAGACCAACCACCTTATATAACTTGAATGACAGCCATTGTATGCCAATCATACATGGTGCACAAATGAAAATGAGAATCTGTCCTTTGTCCTAGATTGCATTATGATATTATTTTAATTTTGTTAGATTTCAGTTCTTACCATACAAAGTGATGAAAAAGATGATATAATAAGAGACATCAGGACTCAGCTGCAGGAATCCAAAAATAAGATTGCTGACTTAGTAGAAGCAAAAAGTAAGAGTTCTCTCTGCTATGTTAAAATGTAATATTCGTTATAGAAGTATAGGAAACAGGATTGTGGTAATTTTACCCTGTTACCAGTCAGTAGCAGAATTTTGGAGCCTTGAAGGCCATATTTTTGCTTGGAACAGAAGATGCTGGACTGTGATCAGGACTGGTAGTGTGATGTGTGTATGCATAAAATCTAGACCCTTATTTCATAACAAAGGTTTTCCCTTTAGGCCTAGGTGGCATCCTGGTTTTATATTGACATGACAGCTTCTTTGCAAGGGATTTTTCTTGTACACGAGAGTTTATGAAGAGTAAATGTTATACTGCTGTAAAGGTGCCATATACCCTTCATTCCTTTTCTGTAACAGAAGTGAGTTTTACCAGGATGCTATATAACCCTGCCCCAGTTCTGGAAACTTCCCATTTCTAGTTGAACTTGTATAGTAAACATGGCATGATAGTAGATAATAGTGTTGTTACTGGGTTGATCTGTTTCAAATAAAGTTATTGAAAGCTCTTCAAAGTATATTTGTTCAGTAGTCCATAAATAGTAGCCTTGTTCTGTGTTAAAGGAGACATATTTTCACATCTTTGCCAAATAACCCCCCAAAATGTCACAGCTTTTAAACGGAACCTATTTGCAAATAGGCAAAGGATTGACTGGGATTGGAAGTACAACTATTTTTGAAGTGTTCTTTTTTAAGGGTGAGTCAAGCAGTGAGAGCTTTTGAAGACTGCAAGGGGAAAATACATTGCTTGAGTTTTGCAAACATACAGTCAGGTGCCGCTGAGGAAACTTACTTTTCAGAACTTGATTTTGAGTATTTTTAAGCCATTTATTATAAAATATTTATAGTACATGATGCAAGTATGTTTGTTCTTTAGAACTGAGGCAATTTTCAGCCTCCCCCTGCCCCCGGGAGTGGGGAGGAAGGTTTTAGTATTGGTTTAATGCCAGATGCATATAAGTGGCTGCCTTTTGTTACATTTTGTAGATATGTGTAATTTTGCATTTTGGTTGCTGATACTTCATAAGTTGAATAATCATCTTGGAGATGTTTTCCTTAACAATGACGTGAATACGTTACGTAATTTAAGTTGTAGGAATGTATTTGTCTGTAAAATAGAAATGCAAGAATTTTTTCGTAAATATCCTATTTTTCTTCAATGTGAGCATATATCTTTTTTCTTAGGACGTGAGGGAGAAATGCTAAAGGAATCCCAGGTAAAGCAAGAACACCTGAGGGCAGAACTGGAAGAGGCCAAAGTTTCATTGCAAAAAAGAGAGGTACAGCTTGCTTATAACTTTCCAGTATATATAGATTAGACGAGTAATTGCATAAATTATTACTGATACTTTAGATATGAAACAATTGTATCTGTTTGTTGCAAAACATGTTTAGAAATTATATAATTTCTTTGTAGGTTACTCAAAAAACCTTAGAAACTGAATTGGAGACTGCAGTGAAAGCATTAATTGAGGTCACTGGAGAAAAAGAAGCGCAGGTGGAAGAATGTAAAAAAACTAAGGCT
>Ga0181612_119379_pt1 | contig 10371 bp, 8 predicted proteins | sample HoacroProtozoa21_FD_119630 | JGI IMG/M metagenome (GOLD analysis project Ga0181612, IMG submission 119630) | Hoatzin crop microbial communities from Cojedes, Venezuel. Combined Assembly of Gp0051906, Gp0051904, Gp0051908 | reverse complement strand
TAGACTCAGCGCCGCTGATGACAACCCTCTGAGTTCTGCCATTCAGCCAGTTCTCAATCCACCTCACTATCCACTCATCCAGCCCATACTTCCTGAGCTTCCCTAGGAGGATGTTATGGGAGACTGTGTCAAAAGCCTTGCTGAAGTCGAGGTAGACAACATCCACAACTCTCCCCCTGAGCGGAATACAGAACAAAGGAGTAGTGTAGCTACTCTTAGCATCCACTGCAGCTAGCTGGTGATTTAAAGAAGGTAAAACATTCTTTCACAAGTTAAATGTTGTGTTACATTTTAAACTAGGTAGATAAATGGAAGGCATGCTTCTATTCTCATCTGTGTCAGTCTCTACATGATATAGACATGCTACAACCAACTCCTCTTTCTGTTCATGCCTTAAAACCCATTTCTTCTAAGACATCTCTATCAACTTGCGGATCCAGAAGGCAACATAGACAAAGGCCGCTGTGAAATTACACCGACTGACTGTCTCTGTATCTGTTAGATGTGTTCCTAAGGCCCAGCCTCACCACCCTAAATCACAGTGAGAAATCCCCTTACATCTCATTGATTTCTGACAACTTGAAGTGAAAAAGATTCCATACAAACAGGGATGCGGGTAAAAAAAAAAAGGCTTTCAAAATAAATCGTCATCTGGGGGTAGAGATTTGAAAAAATGCTGAAGGAATTTAGGAGTGCACATTCTTCATCTCCAGACAGATTTATATTCCTAAATCATATAGACAGTTTTGAAATCCATCTTTATTTCATGCCTAAGAGTACAACAACTGCTGTATCAAATCAGGTTAAACAGCGGTCAAAGATCTAAGAAGATTTCTGAGCCAGAGGGAAGGTCTCCTCCTAAATACCATTTGAGATCATTTTTCGTCATGTCTAACCACTTTTTGAACACATGCACACTTTTAGCATCTACCCCATTCTGCAGTAAGAAGCTTTGCGGTTTAATTCCTGGTGCCTGAAGAAATACCTCTTTAAATCTTAGTTATTATTGTCATCATGTAAAATATGTAGGTCAATGTTATTCGAGAAAGTCCTATGTCCTGCAGGGTAGCATTACCATTCAGATGCTGCATGTCTCCTTTTCAACAGCTACAGGCGTTGGCATTCACCACCTTTTTACTGGAAGCAAGTGCATGGAATGCCAAGTTTGTGTTTCACTGCTGGAACAACACCTATTTCACATGAACATACTAAAATGTCATCAAAACAAGATTCTGGAAAATATCTTTACTTTTGCAAAGTACCCAGAATGATGCTTTAAGACTGGCTGCACTGAATTATCATGAAAAAAGTTTGCGATTTTCACAACGCAAGTTGTTTCTTCCAGTGTTTAGCAGACCACAAATGATCCAGGAACTTGGTGCACATTGAAGGAAGCATCTGGTATTGTAAAATATGATATTACTCAAGAAAATCCACACAAGCAATTAAAACATATGTACAGGGATAATGAGAGAAGTACCGTTTGTTATTCCTTTCAGATAAAAACTAATGAAGGCAAAAGACAGGAGTTTAAATATTGTTAACATTAATATTAACATTATTAATAATAACATTAACATTATACTTGGCAAATGTAATGTTAGACCAGCTGGAAAACTCAAGACATAAAGATCTCCAGAAGGGAGGGAGAAGAGAGGAGCCCCTGGGAGGAAAGAGAGGGGAAGTTGTAGCTTAGGTTTTAATGCTGCAGATGCTGTTTCTCCGTCATCTGAATTTCAGTGCTGTGTATGCAAGTATTGTAAGTTCAGGAGATGATCAGATTCAGTAGAACAAAACACCTAATGAAAGCGTTTTGTTGTTTGGATCAAATTTCCCCCCCCCCCCCCGTAAAAGGACAGCCACAAAGCCTCCAAGAAATTAGAATTGCTGTGGCACTTCTGTGCTTCGGAGTAATGACAACAGCAAATACTCCGTGTTTCTGGAGCCTCGACCATCACAGCATTCACCAGATACCTGGGTTTGCAATCCTGACAGCTCTGTGCACAAACACTTTTGAAAGCTTAAACATTGTTTAAGAACAATATCTGTATATGAATGTTCATCAGCCATGAATCTTAGAGCTCTCTAATAATCTCTGAGTAAGCGGACTAGAATCATGTTTTCCTAGGACGACTGTAACTTTTCCAATGGAAACAATTATCTAACATTACAGCCTTACATGTTGTTACTGTCAAGAGTAAATGCCTGTCCTTGCACTGCTGCGTTAGTCTATGCCCAAGTTCCTTGCTGATGCGCATCTCCTGCTCACCCGCTCTGCTTCTGTGCTGCTTCTGGTGTGATGCGAGCATGCACACACAGAAGATTTCACCAAGCAGGGAAACCTTGTCTCTCGGTAGGAAATGTTCACACTCTCGTCTCGATGTGAGTGGATGTGGCCAGCACCTGAGCTCACCCCAATCCTCCTTCAGCTCTGGAGTCTTCAACTCTGTCCTGTCACCCCGCCAACCCATGCGGCTTCCTCTTAGACTCCCACAACAAAAAAACACCCAGGGAAATTCCATGAGAACATTTTAGTATCATTCTTTCGAGCTCCATAGTTTACCTCCTCTGCATTTATGAAAACAGATCTTTAGAAATATTTATAAAAGTACAAGAGGATGCACATTGCTTCTGGTAAAGCTGCTTCAGAGTGATAAAATGAAATCGTTTTCTGGGACATGGCCCAGGCAAGAAGCCCACAAGGAAAGGGAAACAATGCATGTTTAAATAATTGTTAAAAAAAAAAATCCTTCAGGATGACGTCTCAGGGATGAGGTAAGTGTTCTGGGGCAGGGCACTGCACCTTCCCCTTTTTTTGAGAACCAGCATGAAGACTCTAGCAGGGTGCCCGCGGCTGAATCCCTCCTAATTTAGGACCCCAGCATCTTCAAAAGACTGTCCAGAGATGCACCAGAGTTAGGTGTCAGGAACAATTCCTAGCTCACACTGCACAGAATGTGGGGAAACACATTCTTCCAAGTTTGATTCAAGGTGCCCTAGGCATGATCTTTAGGAGCCCAGAAGATCACAAGGGCTATCTTGCCATCCAAACTCAACCCACTGCTCTGCTTTCAGAGCAGAATTTGAGTATGTTGATACAGGTCATAATTTAGTTGATGGACAAAGAGATGGTGGACAAAGAGAACTGAAATCTGCAGGTGAGGCTGACAGACTCCATCTAGGGAACATTTCCTAAAGGGACACATGGCAAGTTCATCAATGCTGGCTCCAGAATCAGTATAAAGGAATAGTAAAAACATAAGTCTTCCAGTCTCTACCGTTCTCCTTTCATATCTTCCTGCAGCCCATAAGAGAAGTGGAAGGGAATACTCCTGAATCTATTCAGGAAACAGGATGACAAAAAGCAGGTCTTCCACAAACAGAGCAGGCATTCCTCTGCTGACTCCAAGCCGGCACTGGGTATTTCAGGCAGCAGACTCTCAGCCTGTTCACAACTCAGTTCACTCCTTGTTCCAGCTTAATTTTCAAATGAATCTTCTGAGTAGTAGAGTTACGTATGCTTTGTAAAACTCCCGAATCATTTATGTAAAGTTTGTTAGCAAACTTTTTTTTGCAGATTATCTTAAACTAAATACAGGTCTACATTAAACTAAATCAGCAATTCACTTGTATGGACATGCCACAAACAGATTGTCTTCAGATGTCAGAGGCAGATTTGGTCATTCTGTATTTGCTTCCCTTGCCTGCTAAGCTTGTTTGTCCCCAGACTGTCAGTAGTCTGTCACTTATGAGAAAGTCTGTATTACTCAGCAAATCTTGGCTAAGCATCACTCGTTGTGGGATATGTAATGCAGACTCTGTGCAAGTGTTGCCTTCTCATATGAGCTCTTCCTGCTAAGACTAAGAAGCTGGAAAAAAGGAAAATATCTCAAAAGGCAGATGTATGATATTTACCTGATGAAGAACTCCTCCAGCAAAAAGCTTAAAAGCTCATTTATTCTATGCGTTATTCTATGCATTTTTCTATTCATTTGTCTATTTGTGAGAAGATATGAAGAAAAAACCCCCCACTTTTATCGTCAACTCTTGGAAGGATGTTTCTTTAGACTGTCACCATTTAAAAACTAATAGGTTCAACCAAACCCAACTATGTATTTTAGGGGAGGTTGAATTGACTCTACCAGGATGTTAGTGGTGTCTAAAAGTCATTTTACCCTCACCCCAGAAAGAAACATGATGTATTTTTAGTGAATGTTTATTTTTGTCTGGGGTTCCTTTTTCATGGAAAGTTCCAAGAGCTCTGTGTACCAGATATCTTGGCCACATAGTTGAAAAGTTACTGGCAAATCAGTTTGTCTCAGACTAGCCATTCAAGCTGCTGAAGAATTGCTTGTCTTTGGAACGTATCTTCCTATAACACATTCAGGGTGTTAACTCGCCACCACGGGATTGTTGCGCTTAGTGGCCTTGGTACTTACTCTTATCCTCTGAATTGCAGCATAATTTGCAGAGAAAGAATCTGAACAGTAGAGACAGATGACAATTTGAAGATGGCAAAGCATGTGTGCTAAGGCATTTCTTTGTTAGTTACCCCTTTAGACTTCTTTAGTGTCAATAATCACGGTAGCATTCATTGACAGCAAGTTGACTCATAGTGATGCCTTGTGACACATGGTTAGAACCGTTCATCAAATAGCTGGACAAGATCTTATTACATTTTGAATCTCAAATCATTTTTTTAGTCTAGTGTATTTAGAAAAAGGTCCAGAGTTTACTCTGAATTGCTCTCCATGGAGCAGAGGGATAGGCCAAGCAACTCCTTAAGATGAAGTAATCATGTGCTTTAATTGACAGTCACAAGTCATTGCCCATATTCTGCTGGCTTAGCAATCCACCATGCCCCATGGCCTTGCAGAGCATGTACAAACAATCACGAAGCAAGGAAAACTTTGGGCCTAGCTCCGTGTTCTTGTTGATATTCTTAGAGAGCAATGCGAGTGTCTAAGAGGATTCTGTAAATGCAGATTAGTTTTTCTACAGAAACAACACAGACTATTTCCCCATGTACACAAGTCCTAGTTTCTTTGCCTGATGCCTCACAGACACATTTCCTCTGGCTTTTGTCACAGCCCTCTTCACTAGCACAATTTGTAGCACAGGAGTCCCAAGCCTGTCTCTTTCCATGACTCGCATTTCTCTAACATGAAATCCAATTCAACAACTCTGAGATTGCTCAGGAAGACCGACCTGATAAGGAGGCCTGCTTATGCAGGATCAACACCTGTGGCTCCCATTATGACCTGGTCTCTCACCACAACCACCAGTCCCAAAAATTAACTGGTCAGTTGGTCCCAGGTAATGAGGTGGGATGGATCCCAAACACTGATGGCCAGTCCCAGCAGTGCCACTGCCCTTGTACTCCATCCAGTCTACAGTTTGTTTACAAACAAAAGCCTGCATGTTAGAAAATATTATTGTTGTTTAGCTTCTCCACTAATCATTGGAAGATAGATATTAATGGAACGGGTTTTGAGGATGTAAGGAAAATATTACTCTACTCCTTTCTCTGTGTGAGCTTACAGTCTCAAAGTACATGCCAGACATCTGTCTTTTTAGGAGTTTTATGTGAGGAGCAGAGATAAGTAAGCATTAATTGTACCCTATGAACTACGTAAATACTGAATCCTTGCAAGGCTTACATGAAAAGTATTTGGAATAACCTTTTTAGAAAACTTACAAGGCAATAAATCTGCTCATTCTTCCCCTTTATGGTATAAAAATCCAAAGCTCCATCGTATCAGTTTTAGCTCATGCATCAGCTCAAGCATATAAACCATTTTCCCTCTGATCTCCTTTCTGAGGTAATTTCTCAGCCATTGGTGTTTATCTTACACGTTGTGTGTCTCCTAGATAACTGAAAGGAGGACAAAAAGATAGAGTTTTTTTTTAATTAATCTGGAAGTCTGCAAATGATAAAACAGGCAGGTCTTTCAACTGCTCAGCATCCTAGCATCACAGCTCAGTATTCTTCTGTCACTGATGAAATAAGGATACTGATGAATAGTGATCAACAGCTGCATCCTGCATCCAAAACCATAAAGGGTCAAGGACCCAGCTGTTATGACAGTCACGTGACAGTCACGTGGTAGTCACTCAGTCAATCAGCTCTCACATCTAGATAAATTAATACATTTAATTGCCTTTAGCCTCCTGCATTTCTGCTCCATCTACTGGCTGACTGCGCTCAGGGAATATAAATGGGAATGACTGGCAAGGCAGCTTCTCTGCAATGAAAGGGACTACCACATTCTCCGTCATGTGTCTGGGATCTTCTTAGCCAGGCTGCTGTGCCCCAGTCTCTGCATCTGTTCCAAATAAAATTCACGTATCTTTTTCTTATGAGGAGTTGGAATAGGATTTTAGCAAAGAAAGCAAGGACAACAGCATGAGTTTTGGATGTGCTGAAGAGCAGAGTCATGGCAGAAATGCTGTGCTGGAAAAAATTTCCTGTCCTCAGGGAATTTTTAGGACTTCAGAAACTCTCATACTCTGCACCAGGTCATAGCCATTTTCAGATGGCGAGAGCAGTCAGACAGAAAGGCAACAAAACAAGCAGCAGGTTGGTAGTTAAGATAGTCACTCGAGTTGTACAAAATCCAGCATCAAGCCTGTGCCTGCAAGCTGCTCCGACTGTGGATTTTGTCAGTTCAGCCGGCCATGGAGCAATATGGCTGTCAGCCAGAATTCAATGAATTCAGGTTGTTTGTCAGCTCAGAAGAAGCCTGAAAAAAAAAGTCATGGCGATGATATGTTGGCATCTAACCTTGTTCTGAAAATTGCTTGGCTGACAAATTTGTGTTGGGACACCACTGAAAGCAATTTCAGACTCTGCAAAATTATTTAATTTCAGTGAGCTGACTAATTCATACCAAAAAGAAAAAACCCCAAACCAAACCAAGTTTTATTAAGCTTTTTCTGACCAACTCTGTCCATCCCCTTTTTTCCCTAACTAGTCAAAGGCACTTTGTACAGACATTTTCTGGCTGAGCATGACATCTCCTGTCGTTACCTGCGTGAGGTTTTCTGTCACGCATTCTTGCAGGTACTGTGCAAAACAGTCAATAAAGTCAATACCGGAGGGAGGTATTGATGAGCTGCATTACAGCTCCACCCTTGGAATAAAGCACTCCTCCACCCTCCCACCACCTTTTCCTTCAGTCGTCCACACACATACTTCCCAACCTCACAAACACAGCTGGAAGCAAAGCAAGTAGGGAACAGTTCTCCTGTGCAAGTGTTCAGGAAGATGATTCACAAGCAGTGAAAGCAGAGCGGGAGCTAGAACTGCTGAAATGGCAGCACGACCAGGGCTCATACAAATACTGGCAACACAAATAGGTTTTATTTAAGTTGCAGTAAACCCAAGTGTGTTTCCCAAGCCATGAGGACTTTCTATGTTAATTTACATTAAATAACCTTAAGCACTGTCTCAATCAAGCAGATCTTGCATTACCTTTCTATGATAAAAATGCTTTTTTTAATATACATTTAATCATTATTCACTGAGGCAAAAAACACAGATCCCGCTGAGTCATTGAGGCAGTTCCCTGTTATCATGGGCAACTGTGGCACTCAGGCTGACCGAGCTCTTTCTTAAAGTATTTTTGTTTATTCCTTGCAGTTTCCCTCCAGTAGCTGTTCCAAAAGCTTACTGGTGAGAACTTGTCTTCCGATTTCCAGTTGGAATCTACTGCTAGAAAACTTATATATAGTTATAATTATTTGGTGCCTACACTGTTCTGTATCATAGATAGCTTTATTTTTGTCTTTCTCTGCTGTTCATCACTCCTATCACTCCTAACAATACAGCCGGAAAGATTGGTTTGTCTCCCCTCAGGTTCCAGGTTTGCTCTGCTAAACAAGAAGAGGTTTTCAAATCTCCTGTTTGAGAAGAGACTAACGTAGGCAAGGATATAGGGACTTTGTTTTTTGTACCATAGCAGGATCCTTCCTTTCCTCCTGCTCCAAATTGAAATCACCTCTTCCGTAACGGGAATTGCAGTGTTCCCTTACAGTTTGAAGTCCCCTTCACCTACTAAACAGCAACAAGAAGTATCGTCAATATGCATTAGACAGCCTTACCCCAGCTCTACTCTATCTCTACCTACAACTGCCTCTGGAGACCATGTGGACAACAACTGGACAAGCTGTTTGGCTACTGATGGCCAGCAGTCCAAGACAAGGAGGTGCCACGAGTGACAGTCACACCCTTTTTCAGTTTGAAGCAAGCTTTTGGTTAGGTGAGAGACTGCTGCAGCTCTGGGTGAACTCTGTACAGGCTTCAGGATGACTAAGACCATTTTCTTGGAAGTTTCACTGCCAGTGATGGTCATTCCAGGTCTGCCACACAATCCCTGTGCCATCTAGTCTGATCTGGCTAAACCTTAGTACCTATACATGAAACCACTCGGAATTAATATCTAGAGAAAAAGTTACACAATTCTTTGTTTCCTCTCCTCTACTTGGCCTTTAGGGCATCACTGCAGTTGTCACTTGGCCCAGACAAGCCTCTGTGGCTGTATAAACACCAATACACATGGAACACTGCATCTGTATGCAAAGCAATACAGAGAAGTTGACAGCAGTTTCCAAATGACACCTAGTAGTTAAAAAGCAGATGGATTAGTAGAGACCAGGAGGAAATAATTGCTTTCTTCAGTTTAACCACAAACCTCCGTAAACTAGACGTCACCCAGGAAAATCCCAGAGCATGAACAACATACTGGCGCGTCATGTCCCATATATCATTATCCCATGCTATAGCTGTCCAGAATGCTGTGCAGCTTTGTTGGACAAGAAGTAGACTGTGGATTCAGTGATTCAGAAGCAGAAGCTTTAACCAGAACACACAAAGTTTGTCAGTGCTATTTTTCTCTGCAGTTATTCTGCATTAATTATAGTATAGAAACATATCAGAGAAACTAGAAAATCAATTTTTATGAAGAAATACAATCTTTCTTACAGTGGGTTTCATAAAGTTCCTGAGATATTCCAGAAATCAGTTAGACAACTTCCCTTTTGACTTTACGTCATTCTTCAGTGTCTCACCAGGACCCGTTTTTTCAGCAATCGATCAGCAAATTTGTCAAGCAATATTACAGCAGTCTGTCCATGGTATTAGGCTGTTCATGTCTGGAAAACAGGGAGTCTTCCATAACCACACTAACAGCAGGCAACAATTTCTGCCTGCTACTTTGAACTATACACTACTTGTCTTTGTGTGAGACACAAAACACTTTTTTTCCTGTTTTTATTTCTATTTCTAGAAAGCTTCCACATTTCTTTTATACAGATCTTTTAACATTTGGTAGCTATTAATAATTAGAACGTTTGGGAGTGCCTCTGACAACATTTCCACTGCATTATTTCTCTTAAAGTTTTTTTTGTGTGAGGATAATATTGAAAGAAAGGCCAGGTATACTTCTGTAGCCCATACAGTTTTGCAGCATTTCTCATACAATGATGTTCACTTGTAAGTTCTCTCGCACGATTTGTTTAGATCAACAGAAGTTTTCTGTCAAAGGGTCTTTACACCAGTAAGTGAAATCAGTGCCTCAGAGAAGAGTTACAATGGCATGCGTGTTACTATAACATGTTAAAGTCTTTTGTTACTGAAAATGCTTATTTCTGGACTTCTCATAGCTCACCCTACTCCTTTGGCAGAAGCCGTATGATTTTAATGACTAAGTTCATCACTTTTATGCTGAGCTTCCTGCAGGCCATGTGTTGCAGCAGGAGCGTGATTTCTGGTCAGAGAAAGCATGGGTGGCAGTGATCACAATCCCGAAGACAGAGCAGGGAGCTTGTTTACAGACTGGTTTTATTTCTAATTAATTGTTTAAGGAATATGGCTGGCACATGAACAGTCGGGCCAAATGCTAAGGGCCGAGCTGGAGAAAGGAACAGGGACTCTTTTAATTGCAAATGGCAACAGCTGGAGAAGCCAAAGACCACATTGAGCCAAATGTGTAGGGGAGAAATATGGCTGGGGCTGGGAAGAGAAAAAGACACTTTGGAATAACAGGAATGATAAGCAGGAACCATGGGAAAAGGAAGGTGCTGGACAGCAGACACAGCCAGTGGCGTGAAAAATAGAAACTGATGTGATGATTGCTTCTTATACCCAACATTGTGGGTCAGCTACAAAGACAGGTCACTGGCCAGTCCTTGTGCCCTCCACAGCCCACAGTCTCCCAGGGAAATGTTACCAGTTCTTTTTGAAACACACCTCACTGCCATCTCCTGCTCTTTTCTCATTCCTCCGCTTTCCCACCAGACAGCGTCCTGTTTGCTGTCACTCCATCTGACCATCCCTTTAGGAACAAAGGGAGAGCTGTGGATGTTATCTAC
>Ga0181612_116723_pt1 | contig 10371 bp, 6 predicted proteins | sample HoacroProtozoa21_FD_119630 | JGI IMG/M metagenome (GOLD analysis project Ga0181612, IMG submission 119630) | Hoatzin crop microbial communities from Cojedes, Venezuel. Combined Assembly of Gp0051906, Gp0051904, Gp0051908 | reverse complement strand
GGGGGGGGCAGGGGCGCAGCGCGCGCGGCGCGGGGCGGGGGCGCGGTGCGGGGGGTGGGGGCGGGGGGGGGGGGGGGGGGCGGGGGGGGAACTGACTGGGCTTACTGGGAGGGAAGGGGCTGCCAAACTGGGCATCCAGAGCCCGCGGAAAGGCGAGGGAAAAGGGCAGCGAGTCCCGCTTCTGCTTCAGAAAGCAGCTCGGCACGCTGCTGGGGAAAGAACCCTCTGACTGGGTGGTATTAGAGGAAACAGAGGACTAGAGACGTATGAAGTACGCAGGCAAACAGCACGGCGTTTGCCAGCGCTGGATTCCGGAGCCATTAACAGCACTTGCTCAGGAGCAGCGCGAGGAATATTAAACACTGCGCAGCGCGCGACGTCCGGGAACCTGACGCAGAGATGGTATCAGCCCCATTAAAGGGCACAGCGTGCTATGGCAAAGATCAATGTCACTTCCAATCATTATTTAACAAAGAAAAAGCTCTGCTTCCAGAAGATCTTACTCTCACTTTGAGCGGAGATGGTAATAATTTTTAGCTGACGGGAAGCAGCGTGGTCTGACATTTTCTGTGCTTGGAATTGGTTTCTGTTTTCCAGCCAGTTCTCATCAGGCTGCTCCGCTCACGCAGCCGTCCCAGGCCCAGTTCATGGAGCTGCAGAGGTCTGAACGGCTCTGAGTTGTGCCCCAGGTGCCTGCTGATGCCTCCAGCTGAGTCAGAGCTGGAATTGCCCCTGCTGAGCCGAGTACAGGGGCTTTGCAGCACTTCAGTCAGCTGTGAGGGAAGCAAAGGTAGTGGTGAGAGGCTGGATCTGCTTGGTGTAGTCACTGCCAGCAGTAGCTGGAGGCATACAACCAGCCTCTAATGGCTTAATTCTAAATATTTTGTGCCAAAGTGTAGTACAAAAGGCAAGTAATGATCCCAATTTATTTTTTTGTTTTCTATTTAAAGGGTTAGATAAGTGAGAAATTTTTTGCAAGCTATAGATCTGTAAACAGTGTCCTTAATTTTTTGAAAGGGTAGTGAGGGCGTGAGAACATGGGAAACTTTCTGCTTAGAGCGTGAATTGAGTGGAGAGTAAATCATTGATTCTGATGTAGAAGAGTTGTGCGTACAACCAGTGGGACTGCTGTGCTTCACAGAGTGTATTTAAGCTAGAGGTTCTAAGATGCAAAGAGAAATAGTTTTATTCTAACATAAAGAGTGGTGGTGACGCAAACTTCCATTAGCCTAGAGAATACCCACTCTGGGTGCTCATCAGCTTTGCTTTTAGATGAGTCTGATTTTTCAGAGGGCAGCATTACCAGCCCTAAACTTTTGCTTCACGAGCATTTTTATTTAAAAGTCAATGTTATTGCCTAATAAAGGTTTGACTTTTAATGAATTTTATGTGGCATAATGGTAATAATATTGCTGTAAGGGATCAACTGGAATTCACTGGGGATCGGCAGGGCGATACGTTCCGATAAACAGTTCTCCAGGTAATCGGGCAACGCAGCTGGCCTGGCAGCTGCGTTTCTGGTCCAGCTGACGGGAGCGGGCGGAGTGTGAGCGAGGGCGTTCGGAACCCGCCAGCCGTTCTGAGCTGGCCTTTGTCCGCGGGAAATCAGACATCTTTGCGTCTCTGCTTCCCATTCAGGGTTATTCTTGCCTTGTGAAGGGGAAAGTTGGCTCAACTCAGTATTATTTTCTGTTGTTGTTTATTCCCGGGATAATGTTCCACTTCAAAAGCGCCACTATTCTAGTAGCAGCTTCTAAATACCCCTTTGGATTCAGATTAAAAATCCATCTTTCCTCCTGGACTCATGTGGCCACCTAAAGCTGTCTGAAATGTAGATTTTTCTGCAGCCTCTCTGGAGTGTTCACACAGCCGCTGCAAATACCTGCTCTCTAGGGATTGTTTTTAATTCATAAACGCTACTGTGAGCGGTGTTAAATAAATCACTTCTGTCACTATGCGCCTCCTTCTCTCCTCTGTTGGGTTTGTAGTAAGGAGATTTTAGATAATGCAGAAATTAGAGGAATAACACTTAAATTCATTAAGCAATAAAATTAATTCACGGAGTGTAACTGTATGAGCAGGAGACCGGTAATTCCTGTTCCCTCTGGTTTCACAGAAACTCCACCCTGGCGAGCTCTCTGGGGCGCGCAGAGATGTCGGGCACGGCAGGGACGGGGCAGGACGGGGAGCAGCGCACCTTGGCCACCGGCTCGCTGCCCGTGGTCGGGAGCCAGCCTGACCTCCCCGGGGCTGCCTGCAGGATCTTCCCCGCCAGCTTTCGCTTCTGAGGAACTCTTAGTTTTCTGCATTGCATCCAGAAGATCTGGTGAAGTTTGATTGCCCTCTAAAGTCTCCTTTCCTTCAAGCACGTCGCTGCGGTAGCCTGGCCTCTGCCGTGTCTCCCTGGCGCTGCTGGCTTGCCTGGCATTCCAGTCATACTTCTCCTTCTCACTGCCTCTGATGAAGTCATCATCTCTACTTCTCTTATTCCTGGCTTGTTCGGAGTGCCATGGCATGTGCGTTGCAGAGAAGCCCAGCTTCCTTTTGGTGAGTTGAGGGAGACCTTTTCTCGTTGCTAACTTCTCTGACGCTCATTCAGACTTCTACCTCCCTTTCTTGTTTGGAGTTGGAACAGTTTCATATCAGAAAATCAGCTTGCTGGGAAGTGCCTGCTTGTTAGTTATTCCTTCCAGCTGGTTCTCTTTGCTTTTGTTCATACTCCGCGTTCCACGGGCTGATCCCTGGACCTGCGTGTGAGAGGAGAGCAGGAGAGGGGGAGAGCGTGAAGAGAAATGAGCAAACAGAAGGAGTTAATGTATTTCATTCCCACTAATGAAAGCGTAATCCTGATGATCTCTTGGACTAGCTGTGATTCACAAGAGCAGGTAATGAAAATGCAAAAACATCTCACTTGCTGAGTGAAAAGTAAACAGCATTAATATTTGTTTGTGTGTTTGTTACACATCATGACCTGCTCTGTAGCAGTATCTGAGAAGTCGCAGCGAAGGCGGCAGTGATGTTGAGTAGGTTAAACAGGAGCTCGGGTGCCAGGCGTTCCTCACCGTCGGTTCTGCTGCTGACGTCCTGGAAGCCCTGGGGGGATTGCTGCGCTGCTCTGGAGCTGTTCCGCAGCATGAAGAACAGGCATGGAGAAGTGGAGTAAGAATTCATTAGTCTGTCAATTCAAATGCCTTGAATTAGTTAACAAATCAAAAGTGTTTATTACTTTACAGAAACAGTTTCAGAAATATTCATAAGCCTTAGCTCCTAAATTAATGTGCAGTGTTTACAGTGTCCTCCTATTGGCATTGAACTCAGGGAGGTGCTTTCAACTCTGGCAGCTTAAAAAAAATCCAAGCGCAACACACACCAAGCAGCATTTTGGATGATGTGTGATAACTGAGAGAGTTTTCAGAGGTTTGATCGTTTCCAGGAACTTTCTCTTTAAAGATCTTACCCTGCACTGGGTAAAACCCAAAACATTGCAGCTTTCGGTAAACATTTAGAAAAGGAGAAAGCATTTTTGTTTGTTTCTTCTTGCTCCTGAGACTGCCAAAGGTGGGTGAGCCCCAGCCCAGCGTGGGTCTGGGGCAGACATTGAAAAGTGCTGCTCCTGGGGACAGTTAGTGCGTGTTCCTGACACGGAACTGGGAGGGCCCACAGGAGCACAGTGCCACAACACGCGGAGTGGAAGTAAAGCAGAGTGGGCAGAAACGCCTGGTTATCATTGCGCAAGCTTAGAAAAGTACAGGAAAAATACCATCAATGAGGAGAAAATTAGATGTGGAATTTCTACCAGAGTGGCCAGAGTCCTCCTCAGAGGGACTTTGGAACATTTTCCAGTCAAATATTGAGATTCTTAAGAGTTTCTACAGGGCCCCGTAATATACTTGGGTGGGCTTGCCTGATTCAGTTTTCCAACAGTAATTAGACAACTTCCTATTGCTCATCTGCATATATCCTGTCCTTCATTTGGGTATTGCATTGCAGGCTAGTGGAAAGGACAGCGAATCCCAAAGCCACCCCTCCCTGTGGGCACCTGTTCCTGCACACTGGCGTCTCTGCTGCTGGGTGATGTGGCTTTCCTCGCGATACCCAAGGAATCTGTGTTCAGACCCCGTCTGCCTGCACTATAATCCTCATTTAATAGACTGTTACTTCAGTGATTTTCAGGCCTCTGTGTCGTAAAAGAAAGATTTGGAGGTTTTAAGTTCATAACAAGTTGAGGACTTTGGGAGAGCAAATAGTGTCCTGAGGTACCGTGTGTCTAAGACCTCGGATCAAATCTGATCTAGAGCAAATAAGTGGACAAATGAAGGTATAATCCTGGAATTTCTATGAGCTGAGGGACACTATTAAACTAACAGAAAAATTCACTGTCTAGTGAGGATGTTATCTGATCATACTAAGCACTTCTGGAAATGTCATTCCGTGGATAGCTGCCTGCAGTACTGCTGTTCCTCATTGTGGAATCCTTTATCTTGGGATACAAAATGGATAGCAGACACTCGTTAATGAAACCTTGCAGTGTTCCCGTGGGATTTTCAAGGTTTTTATCAATTGTGAACCTGATAAAAAGCATTAAAATGTGCAAGGGTCACACTGTGAGTCTGTAACAGAGGTCAGTGTAGGACCCTGGACTCTCTGTGCCGTTGTGGGGTGTAACAGAGCTGCCGTAGAGTCTGTCTGGCCCGAAGTGGGGTGGAAGCTCAGGAGAGGAGGAAGATGTGTTAGAGGTTGTGAAGAAACGCTGAAGACAGACACTGAATCTGATCTCTTGCAGCTTGTTTGTCTTATGCACAAGTGTCAGAAATCCCAGAAAATAAGGCTGGAAGGGATTTCAGGAGATCCTGTCCGCCGGCCCCAGGAGAGGGGAGGAAGCTCATTGTACCTGAACCTCGCCTGACCCGAGAGCTCTGCCGCAGACGGGTTTGAGATAGGCTGGCACAGGCAGTTATCTCGCTGGGCCATCAGTTCCAGCATGTAACTGCCCGTGCCAAGAGACGACTTTTTCCAGTGGTTAACCCAAACATCTTCTGCTGTAGATTAAGACATTTCTTTCTCAGCCTCTAGTGGCTATGGAGAGAGGTTTTATTCTTGCCTTAGAGTGACCTTTTGTGTGGTGGCTGGCTGCCGCGGTGTTGCTGTGGGCTTGCTGAAGCAGGTACCGCTCGTGCCAGTAGCCTGGCCTGAGGCTTTCCCCTGGCCCTGAAGCAGTAAAAAGGGCAGTTCAAACCTTTATGCATGCGTGCTGTTTGCTGTGTAAAACTATTCTGCTGTACATTTCTGGTAGTTAGGAGTTACTAATTTACCTGTAAGCTATTTTTACTTCCTTTTAAAGCAAACAGCTCCCCCCCACCCCAAACACCCGCGCCCAACCCTCCTTCCAGTTATTCCTGGTTTCTTACAAAGAGTTTTGTAATGGGTCTCTCCTGCAAAGCCTCCCCTCTCTAGTGATACCCACAGTGCTTAAACTAGGCTAGAATGGATGTATGACTCCAAATACTTAATGAACCATAACCTTAAGAATGGTAGGAAGCTTTAGGTCCTAACCCACCTCTGTGGGTCAAAATGATGTGTTTGCTGGCTCTGCTTTGAGTATATTTTAATGACGAAGGAAGAATTTAAGAGTACAGTTTGTGACTTCAGTGCAGTCAGACCCAGATATTACTCAGCCCTGGGTCACAACACGCTCTCTCTCAGGAGGTCTGACCTATGTGGTTGGAGGAAGCCGATCGACAGATTACCCAGAGCGAGACAGTTGTGCACTTTGGTCCGACAAACCACCGTGGTGGAAGTCAATAGTGCTGGAAGACCCATACGGAACAGCGAGTACTTTCCCTCCGTGCTGAGGCGGGAGGTGTGCTGGGCTGGGAGCTCAGCCCGGTGCCTGTGCCGCGTGCCTCTGGGAGAGGCGATTTCTTGCAGCTGCTTTTCGTGTAATCCCATCGTTCCTGTTTTCCGGCCACGTATATGAGAAATGCTTTAAACGACATTTATTTTTCTGGTCATTAAGAAAATGCAAAGCAGCTTCTTCAGTTGTCTTGTCATCTTGAACTCACTTTCAAAATGCTGTAATCAAGTAGTTTCTTTATGACAGTCCAAAGAAAAGGTCACTGTTCCAAGGAATGGGGTGGGAGCCTTAGTGTGGAAGGAGATGACACCAAAAGCCTTGATTGCCTCCTTGAGATTCAAAATGCAGCATTCTGCAAAGAAGGTGGCCAAGAAATTTGAAGGCTTGTCTGGAGGTTGTGAAAGCAATGAACTGGCTGGTTTTGGCTGTCTGGCTCTCGTACAGGTTGAGTGGCAGCTGGTGAGGAATTACAGGCAGGATTTGCAACCAAGGAACGTGTTGCTGAACAGGCACATCACCCAGTCCATGGGTGGAATCTCACAGTCTGTCCTTCTGGAATACTTTAAGATACATCTCAAGAATTGTGGAATGGAACTGCAGGTATCAGTTGTTCCTTACAGATCCCGGGTGATCGCAGTCTTTGGCAAGAGGAGAACCTTGTGAAGGGGACAACCCTCCTTGCCAAGACCCGATGACAACAGATTGCAGAGGCTGAGAACTGGCAAACAAACCGCCTCTAAGTTACACTAGTTACGAGAACATCATTGTCTGAGACATTCTGAAGTATAGGTTGTTCCAGCTTTAGATTCCTGTGCATGCTAATTTGTAGAAGCCTCCTTCTAGCAGAGTCTACCATCTAATTTCCTTTTGCAGCAGGTATTCTGCTGCAGGCTACCTCTCATTCCCAACCAAAAAATCCTAGCAATGATGTAATAGTCATTGGCCTTGCCTGTGGCCTGTGAAATTGTCTATTAGAAGGAGTTCCCCCAATCTTTATTTCAGCTTCATTTTAAAATTTGTTTTTATGCACATCATTTTTAAAAAAGACAAGAACAACTGTGTGGAAAATCTGCTTTTCAGTGTCATTCTGAAATTGTTGTTGATTTGCTGTTGTCTTTGCTTGGATTCCATATTATTTAGTAAATGAGTGTTACATATCTAGACACTGTCTTGCCAAAGTTATAGGGATTTCTGTAGATCAGAAGGGTTTGTTGATAAGGTGATGTGCAGGACAGAAGATATTTGTGGAGAAGAAGCCTATAGAAAGGAAGAAATTCAGTTAACAAAAGTCCAACCCAGTGGATGTGGATAAATAAAAAAGTAGAAAAGGTTCTGGGGCCTAGGAGAAGAAGAAGTATGAACTTCATTCATCTTCTCCAAAGCCTGCACTATTCTGTGTTCAGGAGACCATGATTTGATGGCAGAGGACAGTATTTTGATATGTATTAGTGTGTGGCAAAAGAAAAAAAAAAGCCAAAAGAAGATAGTTTTTGACAAAAGCCTTTCCCCAGCTTTCACCTCACCAGTGTATTTATATACCACCTGATATTTGTTGAAATGTTGTACCCATTTTGGGAATTCTTAAACAGTTTTGGGCGGATTTTGAATGTAAAAATTCTTCGTGTCCCCAAAAGTCTGTCTCTGAGTAAAAATTGTGGCGTTCCCACTGCTGGATGTGGTCAGTGGCACTCAGGGCAGGGAGAAGCAGAAAAGAAGTGCTCATCTCAGAGAATCCCATGTGCTTGCTTTCAAAAGAAGCAGCGGAGTAACTGGGGTTTGAAAATGAAGGTGCACTACTAGGAGATTTGCTCAGTCCTTTGTTTTGTACTCCTGACACTTTACATGGGCTTAAACTCTGCTCATAAACGTGATTGAGCTGTTACTTCTAACCTTCTTGCCTTGATATAGAGATCTATATAAAGATATTTTCATAACCTTCAAAGCGGTGTGCAGGTCTCTGACCCCCGTAGGTTCGTACGGAAGGCTGTGCAGGGAGCGCCCCGAGAGCCGCAGCACTGTGCGAGGAGGAGCCGTGTGTCCTCTCCTGAGAACTGTAATCTGGGAATTTTTTTCTTAAAATTATCACTAAATGCCTACGTGATCATGACAACAGGCTTTGCCCATTTTCTGGACTTCCTGACCAACAGAATGGAGATGCCATCACCTTTTGGGTCATGGAAATGCTTGGCTAACAAGGACTCTCGAGTGGTTTGCGGAGGGAAGCTTATTACAAGGTCTGAACACCATTGAATGGCAGTTTGGAAATAGATCTATTTTTATGAGCTTCATGGTGCTTTCAAAGAGGGTTTGTGAACTGAGGAAACACCACCTCATAATGCTGTCGCTGACCTTAGCTAATACCTTTTTAATCTTCTCAGTGATAGGCATATTTGTTAATTTAGCCTTTTCAGCCTCCTCCATTCCTCACCAACAGGGAAGCAGGTAAGTATTCCTATCCACATTTTATGCTTTAGCAAATGCAGTATTTAATAATTTTTTCCTAGCAAATTGCTAGAGGAATTAGAGAGGGAACTTAAGCATCCTGTGCCTGTAACCCCATTAGCAGTTTCCCCTAGGAGTATCAAGTCCACAAGTGCACGGATCTGTACTTTGCATATAATTCTCACTCAGCTCAATATATTTTCTGTTTACCCATGTGCAGACTGGAAATAATGATAATGCCAACCTGTCAGGCATTATCTGAAGCATACAGTTGTATGAAAAATGCTAATTGTTGAAGCCGAAAGCCTTGCTGATTGAACGTTGTTCCAGGCTGTGTTGGGAAACACAAGCAGATACAGCAGGGTGGTTGTGGTGGCTCATTTGCAAGGGCATCTCAAAGGAAGACGCCACATTTTGCATGGCCTGCTGATGTTCCTGGACTGTTCCTGTGCTTGTGCGTTTGTAATTGTCCTTTGTTTTCGGTACCATCCACAGAGTCCCCCCCGGAGAGGTGTGGGCAGAGGCGCAGCATGCCCAGCGGGGTCACGGAGAAGAACCCCACCATGGAGCCTGCTGCCACGACGCCCTTCCGGGTCACGGTAAGTGTCTCGCCCCATCTTGATGATCGTTATGGCATCTGAATGGCTATGATGGGGTTTTGCCAGAAGAGAGGGGAACTCGCTCATCCAGAGAGAAGAGGTGTATGTGCAAATATGGGATTACTTATTTTTAAGTAAATGTATTGTTGTTAGATACTGTTAGCAGCAAGCAACTGTAAAGTATTTCTTGGTAAAGCAGCAAGATTTGAATTTGAATCCGAAGCAGGTTTGGGTAAGTTGTTTCACATGGGAGACTTTCCTGGTGAGGTTTGCTTTGTGAATCTGAGGGCAGTGCAGTATATTCACAGATGTATTTACTGGGCTGCAACTGTGCAGTACATCCTCGTACTCCTACAGAAGAGAAAATCTTCTGTAGAAAAGCCTGTCATTAACTGACAGAAAAACTGCCAAGCGGGTGATTCCCCAGAGCCTGTATCCTCTCCCAGCAGGAGCCTAGAGGAGCCATTGACAGTTTTCCATTTCTTCAATCCTTTTGCTTTGAGATGCTCTGCTACTATCACTGTTTTGTTGTGATAGCACTATGTAAAGAACAGGAAGTCATTTGGGAGTGGAAACAGAGCGGCACCACTAACATGAGTAACAGTGATACCAAAATCAAACAGGACCAAGAAGTTCTTTTTATTCCATGGGGAAGGTCAATAATACGTCCATTTTATAGAAGGGAGCTGAAGACCCGAAGAAGTCAGAGCTAGGGGTTAACCGAGGGGTCTGTCGGTGCTGAGCCCTAGCTCTGTGATGCTGCAGACGATAGAGTAGCTGCCAACAGTTTCACTGCAGTACGAGAGAGGTAATGAGTCGAACCACAGGACTCCCTCTCCCTACCCTCTCTGCACTCCTGCCAGATCAGATGTTTGGGCTGGCTCATAGCTTTAGAAGATAGTCCCTGTCCCACCTTGGAGATCAGTTCTGGAGGAGTCTTTGTTGCTTCTTGAGTTAGAGTGTGCACAGTGGTATTTACCACTGCCTCCCCACTGGTATAAGCCACCTCTCTAACATCCCACAGATATCAGGCAGACTTCTAGAGTGGATCACAGTCGTTTTTACCACAAGGACTGTGTTATCCAATGAACAATATCAAAACCAAGTAGTTATTTAGTTTAGGAGTACACTTCGCTGACAAATAGAAGCACAATGGTGGGATCAAAATAAATATTTTTTTGAAAGTGGGCAATAAACATGCAGCGGAGAGTAGCTGGTTTTAGTTTTCAAACGTATCATCAGCCTGGATACGCCTATAGTTAGTGCAGTAGCACCTTGGGAGGCTGGGTCTTTGTAATCAGCTGCAGTTACCGAGGCCTTTTAGGTAACATTTGGGGTAACCTCCAGTAACAGTAAGACAGAAATCTACTTAGAGATTTTTAAAAGTAAGTACAAGCGTAAAGTATACACAGCTGGAGAGGGATGCACCCAGGATGAACGGGAGCTAGGGACGTAAAAAAGCTCCAATATTAATGG
>Ga0181612_135606_pt1 | contig 10372 bp, 5 predicted proteins | sample HoacroProtozoa21_FD_119630 | JGI IMG/M metagenome (GOLD analysis project Ga0181612, IMG submission 119630) | Hoatzin crop microbial communities from Cojedes, Venezuel. Combined Assembly of Gp0051906, Gp0051904, Gp0051908 | reverse complement strand
TAACCTTCTTTTCCTCCACTTGCTTGTTGATGACCTCGAATCTACAATCATTTATTTCTTTATATTTCTGTCTACGAATTACTCATACAAACTGCAAAATTACAAATTCTGTGTTTATATTTAGTTCATGAATAAAACAAAACATCCCTGGCTATACCAAGTGTATAGTATTAAGATAATTCCAGCCCCAAATTCCTACCCATCTAAAAGTTTGAGGAATTTAGGTGTCACTATTTAAATATCAAGCTTAACCAAGTTTAATAGCATTAGAACGTTGAGTATAATAGGCAATTTTATTTTCATTTGCACTTCACTGTGCAATGCAATGTACTGACTACATCAGTAGTCTCCGCTGACTTCAGACAATATTTGTGAAAGATGCTATACAATTCGATGAACTTCTGGTGATTAAAGATAAGAAGCACTGGAGGAAGAAGATGCGGTATATATTATAAAGTCAAAATTTAAGCTTTCCGTATTTTCTGAATACAAAACACAGTGTTATTTCTGTGCTACCTGTGATGCATCTGTAGTACTTTCATTACTATATTAATAGAGAAAATTTCTATACATACTTCTACTTAAATTAAAAAATGGAGGGAAATTTCTTACTTAAACAGAACTCTTAAGAACTACTTCAAGAATTTGAATTTGTTAATTTTCTTTAAACACACAATCATGAACAGCATAAATAATATATTTTAGGAGCTGGGATTCATAGGTTAAACTTTTTCAGCAGCATAAAGATTAAAAAAAAAACAAACAAACTTACCAGAATATAGTTTTTTCCATTATCTCCTTTTACGGTGAATCTAAACGTACTTTTAGCAGAGGACAATTCCACAAGACACTGAGCAACCATGCTCTGTATGAATTGAGACCTGTTTAAGAATTAACCACATATTCTATGTTTTCATAACAACTACAAGCGCAAAGTCATTCATATTGATGTAGCACAAGTACATGAGTATCTCCATACTGTCAATTCCACTACAACCTACAATCACTTTTTATTGAGAGGTGGGGCTTATTTATCTTTCTCTTCCCCAAAACCAGAGGATGTTATTTCCTGCAACAGGAATTAACAGATCAGCAGTCTAAATTACTCCACGTCCTTTATTTTGACCAACACCAAACGGCAAATGCTGGATAAAAGCTTCTCTCTATTAGATTTTACTCATATGAACACAAAGTTCAGAATGATGCACATATTTCAAATATAATTCACAAAAGCAAAGAACTGCAACTAACACATAATACATGATACAAGATAGCTACATCAAATTCTGTTTCAGCTTAGTCTTAATTTCAAACTGAATTATTTGAAAATTCAGAAATCTTACTTTCAATTAAACATTTCAAGCTTTACTTAAATTAACTTTATATAATGTAACCTTCCATTTCCATAATTAGTCACTAGACATCATGCAAACTGAAACAGTTCAAAATAAATAAGTATTGTATTTTGGATTATCACCTGAATAGCAAGACATTGCTACAAATTATACACGAACTCTCTCCTGTGTCACACACAAACACACACAAAGACAAGCAAACAAAACTGTACATGAGCAAACTCAGACTACATTACCTTTACAATGCTTACTTCTGTGATGATTACATAAAATTTGACAGCACTTTGTTATTATACATAATTATTCAAGAAACTAAAATGTTAGTGGATTTCTAGCATCCTTTCTAAAACATAAACCTGCACAAATAATCTGATTTTTGAAATTTTTATTCATTACCTTGGTGTTGGGCTGAAACTTCCCTCAGATGGTTGAATAATCACTTCGGTGACATAATATTTAATGGTATCTAAAATAACAAAAACATTTTTCAAGTACAGCGGAACAACCAACTTGTTAAGAGTAGACTAAGTCACTGTATCGCTATACTAATTAAACTTTTGTTCAGCACTCAATTAAGAGGTGCAGCAGATTGTCAAATTCTGCTTTGGTTTGTGGGAGGAGAAGCAAGCAATAACAGAAAATATACGTTGCCAGAAGAAAACTGTTCTGAGCTAATTACATGATCAGCAGTTTGTCATTCATATTGATCCTTGTTTAACGCTGGGAACAATCATCTTGAAACAAAGCAAGCAAGAGCTTAAGCCAAACCTAAAAGATGAATCGAAAGAACTTTCCCAAAGCACTGAGATCAGCACAGCTTACATAAGTATTTTAGTACCCTCTGCTGCTCAGTAATGCTGCAGTGAATCACAAGAGACAGTTTTAATAACAGCACACACAGCAGAATAATTTTCTTCTTCGCTCGAAGAGCAGAACAGAACTTCTTTCCAAAAACCGCACTAACTCCACGCTAATACTGCATACATTCCGAGTTTCAATGTAACTGTTCCCCAAAAGCTCCACTAAGACAGCCTTTAGCACTGAATGGCAGTGTTTGAGTACAGAATTTAATCCCCATCAATGAAATCAGGTCAAAGATGATCACACTGAAGCTCTGGGTCAAAGCTACAAACACAGCCTAACCAGAGGGCCAGCAGAACAGGTTAAGCATAGAGAGTAATAAATTCATTCCACTAAGCCTTAGCATGAGAACAACAGTAAAGATTCATCAGCTCCTTGAATTTTAAGGGTAGAAGGAACTGTCTCATCTGATCTCTGTCACACAAACAATTAAGACTGGATGAAAGCAAGCATTTCAGGAAGACACTTGATCTGTTTTAAAGATTCCAAAGGTTTGGTAATCCCATCCCTTCTCCAGATAAGTAAAACAATTTTTAAATTATCCTCACTGTTAAGAAATTATATTTTACCTCTAAGTTTAATTTTAGTTGGCTCCACGCTGTGCCTAGTCATGGGAAACAGGAGCAAGAGAAGCCAGTTCAGTCCCTCTACCTCCTCAGCTGTTACCCTGAGTAAGGAACTGGTGGTACTGCTGCAAAGGCATGGGGAATTCCGGAGATGTTTGCTTGCAGAGAGACAGAAGGTGGGGTTTCCCAGGAAAAAAAAAAATCATACAAAAATATATGGGGATAGATTTGGGGGAAGGAATAGCTGACAGGGGAATTTCAAAGCCAAATCTGGCCTCCACAGCTACACCACTCTAATCCAGCTTTATCTTCAAGGCACTGATATCTGCTCACCAAAGCACGACAGTCAAGTCTGCTCCCTAGTCTCTTTTCACAGAGATGGTTCTGTCTAGACTTACACTATACAGCTCTGGTTAGTTTTTTGGCTGTTTTTTGAACTCTGCGTAAATTTCCTACAGCACTGAAGAAACATGGTCAAAACAATGGACTTGCTATCTAACCTGGGCCATGTACAGAGTCCAGACCAAATCCCTGCACATCTACACGATATTTGCCTTTTCCCATACCCATTGATCACATCAGTTACTGGTTGCTACAACCGTCTGCAGGCTTAGATTCAGGCATTAACTATTCATGAAGATCTGTGAAGCTCTTTTCAAACCCCTGCTTTCTCAAAGTCACAACCTGCTTTGCAGTCTTTCAAACATCTTACCTTCAATTTGGTTTTATTAAAGCCTGTACTGTTCAGATCCCCGTACAGGACAACCAGAACCTTCTGTAACAGAAGACCTTCTGTCTTGCATCTCCTCATGACTTATTTCTTAAACAGGCTTTGCATTTTCTGAGAAGTTTTTGTATTCTCCAGATCTCTGAACTGAGCCAGACTCACACTGACTGATACAGTGGAGTAGAGGGAGAATGAAAGAATGAACCCTGCTAGTTTCAGTCTTATCATTGCTTCTCTCCTGTTAATAACTGCATTTTTAAAACCACCAGAGACTCATCTTTACACTACTTCAGGTAAACCCTGCTGACTCAATATAATGACCATCTTATATATTGACTCAATCTCACCATCTTATCATCGGATGAGATAAGAGATAACCTGTGTCCCTGGCAAGGCTGTTAGCAATCATATCTTTAGCTTCTAGGTCTGTGCTGATCAAGTTCTGAATTAACCTTTCCATTATTCTGTAGGACTGATAGTAAAACAAACAACATGTAATTTCTCAGGTCTCTTATTTTACTGGGATTCCTAGTAAACTGGAATCATGCACTGAGTCTTTCAAAGCTTAGGAATTAGCCAAATACACCACAGAAACAAGGATGAGGAAAATCCCTGTCGTAAGTCACTTTCAAGGTCTGACAGTGGAAGCAATGACCTCATCTGTTCCAGAAGGGAATGCGATAAACACACGAGAATCAGCCCTGCACCTTACTGATAAACTACTTTCCTCCAGAGTTTTTAATCTCCAGTGCTCAATGGCTGATTCAGTGAAGTCTAGTTTGGTTTGTACATCCCATACCTGATGACACTGTTTCTCCAAGCATTGTCTTGCAGCGCTTACAAATTACTCTGGTATTTTCCTTTGACTTCTGTAGGACAAAGAAATGTCATTTAAATGAGACTCAGTCATTCTGAAAAAAGGAATTTATAATTTTAACATACACTGCAGAGTAGATAGTGAACTTTGTAATTGTTTCTGTTCTCTTTATGTTTACATACACACAGATTTGCATTCACTACTTCAGCTTTCCACACTTTGACTTGCTTGCAGTTTGATACTACTTTTAAATTCTGGCAGTATATACTGACCACACAGCACAGCCTGTTATAGCTAACAGGAGAATCTCATAATATTGAGTGACTGGGCAATAAAATAACATGGTAAATTCAATTTTGATAAGGGCAAAATAATGCATATGAAAAAAAGCATTCCAAAATATATACATAAAAAATTATGCTGCAATGTGACTACCATCACGCTGTAAAATGTTCTAGCCACTGTGGACAGTTTTATAGCAATACCAGTTCAATGTTCAGCAAAGAGCAGAAAATGTCCACAGAGTCTTCTGAATTACTAGGAAACAGCTGAAGAACCCAACACAGCATGATACACGCGGTGGATTCTGTTCTTGAACAACCCCTCTCCCTCAATTCAAGCAGAAAGAGAAAACGTATTAACAAAGAATGAGAATAATTGCCAGAGGTGCAAAATAGTTTCCATATGTGGTAAGAAAACACACGTAATTGGAGAAAGCATGAAAGGCAGAAAAACAAGGGGTATCATTAAGATATGTAAAATCATGAATGTTTAGGAAAAGCTGAAGAGGAAAAAAAACATTTACTCTCATAGATCATGCTATGAAATTCTAACCTGGTTTGTATGAACTAAAAGGAAGGATTTGTCACACAGTACATAATATAGTTTGGTACTGACTACAGGAAAGTATTTACCATATTAAAAGTACATAGAAGTTCAGAAAGTCTTTAGAAATTCAGGGGAAGCAATGTTCATCTGGGGCTTACTAAAAACAAAAAATGTGGACAACATCTAACTCAAGAAGTCTCTACACTGGCCAAAACATCACTCAGTACTTGCCTTACTCTTATACATCCGTTACTGCACATTGAAAAAGATCTCATTTCTGGATCAACCTGTGATCTGTCCTAGTAACACTCCTACTAATCCCAGTGTTAATATTTAAATTTGGTATTAGTATAAAGACACAAGTAAACACAACTCCTACTTTAATGCAAAGTCTGAACTCCAGAACTGGTTCTGCATGAGCTTATTAACCTGGGTGTAGCACCGTACAGCTCTGGTCTGGAAGCAGTACGTACATACAACCACAACGAAGCTCCCAAGTTAACAAGCTCTTCTGAAGCTAGAAATCCTGAGAATGTAATGAGAAGACACCTAAATTGGATTTTTATATGTGGTCTTTGTATAATCACCTTTATAATTGTTTATACAGTACACAGTGCATAAAAATACCCACGTGTAATTAAACAACTACTGTTTTATTGGCTTGGTTTATATGTCCAAACAAGTCACTATCAACTTGAGAAATCATACTGCAGCACGTTTACAAAAATAATATCTACATTCAGCATAAATTAAACTAGTTGAGGGAAAAAACCTCCAAATTTATGTTTTTCTGTAACCGCTGTAAAAGATGGCAGCAGTTCCCATGGATTCCAACTGGAGAGAACACACCTGCGCTCTTCGGGGAGCATAGTTTTTCTCCATTGCCACTATCATACTTAGTATTCAAATTTTAAAATGAACAATGATTATATGTCAGACTGAAATCCAGAACAAAAAGTGGTGCTCTGTGGCCTATCACAGCACAAAATTATTTAAAGAAAAGAAAAAAAAAAAGCAGCATGAAGTAAATCCAATGGCCCTAGCTATGTCAGGAACACTTTTTGTCTTACAAAGGTAAATTCTGAGGTACGTCCAATACAGGCTGTCTTCAGAACCTGGATTGTGGACTTTCACACTACGCAGATTTCCAAGCACAATTATCCTAATCAAAAACTGAATCATGCTTTGTTAATTGATTTATTCTAATTCAAGTGTCTTGAAGGACATGTGGTCTGTGATCAGACCAGTGATGAAAGAGATTATAGACAAGTCAAATAGACACGTTGAGCCAATTTTTTCAGTTACTCTATGGAAAAGTGCAAGAACTTCCTGCTGCAATGATAGGGATGGGGTAGACAAGGGAGATAGAAGAGCTACACACACCAGTCTGGATCATTAAGTAGGTTGTGCTTAGTCTAACAATCTGCACTACAATACAGCCAAATGCCAGATTACATATTCAGGAACAACAGGAACAACAAAGCCAGTGATGATAAAATAAAAGAACACGTAGTGGAAGACAGTAAAAATCAAAAGAATTTAGATAATGGTAGCTAACCAAACCAGAGTTACTAATGAGATGCTACAAAAGACAGGGCAAGTACGATCTCTGAATCCACGAACAACTTAATAGTTGATATGGATAGACAGAAAAATATAACATCTTCAGGATTAGTGAGATGATTACGGCAAAAATGGATCTATCTAGTATGTTAAAAATTTGGAAAATGGTTTGAAAAACTGCTACAAAAAGAATTTCTAGAAAATAAATACACCTTAGAGATAAGAAGAGATACAGAGTTACAACTCTTAGTGTGCTTAATTTAATAAAAAGGCAGCAAACAGTCAGGATGATTAACCACTGAAACAGCTTACCAAGGAATGTGATAAAGCTTCCATCTTTTGAAGTACTAAAGCAACAATGGACATCTTTCTCAAAGCTATAACTCAGACAGAACTGATGGACTTGATGCCGCAAATACCTAAAAGAGTTCTCTGATCTGTACTATGTAAATAATAAAACAAACAGAAAGGGCCACTCTACCTCCACAAAAAACAGAAAGTGATCCATGTAGACTCTGAATGTATGATCACAAAGTCCTGCTTGTTCCTCACAAACCAGGATCAAACTAAAAGCCCCAGGGAGAGCACAACAGCCTCTGTTAAAGCTTCAGAGAGCTGACTGTTGGAAGTACAGCTCCCTTATTACAGAGATCCAAAAAAACATCTGGTCCATATATACGCAGTTATCCCCTTTCCCAATTCCTACTTTGCTACTACTCTCAAACATACACAGTAAAATTACTTGCTTAATGTGAAGAGCAAGGATAAATAGACAGGGTTTTGTGAAAACCAGTATTTGAGGTTGGTACAAATACTGCATAGTACAAGTACATAATATACAGTACTTCCTTGAAAGCTACAACTTCAGTGTTTTTTTCCGACTACAGTTACAGGTGCTAGCTGAGAATTGTGCAGTACGATACCTAAAAAAACCCGCTAACTCCTATCATGCTCCAACGGAAAAAGCAATAGTTTTAGCTAGACTAATTAAATCAATATATCTATTTGACAACTTGCAGCTGCTGGCAATCTGGAGATGGAGGTGGATCACCAGCCTAATATTTTCTGTTTCTATTCCTAAGAATCCCTGATATGGTGTCAGGGAAAATATTTTCCCCAAGAGATACTATTAGGATGCTGCAAGATCATGTGACATTTAAAAACTATGTTACACTGGAAGACTAATAGATGTAAGAAATATGTTTGCAATGGACGGACGCTGTCTTGGTCCCACTGGAGGCTGGAAAAGATTGTTTAAGCATCTCTGGTACATTCCTGCTTCTATTTTGGTCATAGACAAACACTTTCCAAAGAACTGCAATGCAATTAAAAAAGAACCTTCATACTGGGGCAGACTGCAACAACATTCACTGAAATGAGAACATTTATGCCAGTAGCAATCTATCTTTCTTGTAACTTTCTATTACTCATATTATGGAAGAATTTTCTGTTTCAATATGAAAGTTTTTCTCCTTATTAGTCCAGTTTCTACTGGATCTTGCGGTTTTACTCATTTGCTTGGCAACTGAGTGATGCTGGAAATAAGGAAACATAGAAATGAGAATTCATTGCAAGTGTGAAAGATGTAGAAAGCTGGAGCTGAGACAAACAAGGAAAGAATTCTCTACTTCAATGCAAGTTTAAGGAAGCAAACATGAAAATTCATCACATTAAACTACTATTGTATGCCTCTGACAGAAAACAGCCTCCTCCTTCATTCAAAAGTTCTGCTCTTACCCTGCTTTGACCCACATCTCAGCAATATCTTTGTCTCACATCCTTTTATCATATTTCTGCCTCAGAAACAACCCTTTTCTGGCAAACATTCTCTTTGACTGCTTGAAGAAGTGTGTCAGGCAGACTGCTCCCCTGTCTTTGGGCTATAATATGAACCCCGTGCACCCTGCCTCTTCCCGTCTTTGTTTCCATTGTTCTAGGATCTCTTTGGAGACCACTGAAATGTGAGATAATTAATTTTGGGGACCTCTGGCAGGAAGCATTGTCCTCTTGGAAATTTGGAATCTTCTGCTCAGCATCCTTCTTACAGATACTTAGAAGAAATAACTGCAATTGCCACAGAGTTAATCCAAAATAATCTGCTTCTCCCATGCTGATATCCTTTCAGGGTATCAGTTCCTATTTTCCCCTCGTCATATTCTGCTTTTCAAAGAACAATGGAATAAGAAACCAAAGGGACCACAGCTGCAAGACTTGCAGATACCGACCACAGGACAGAACTGTTCCCCAAGCAGATGGCTCACTTGGATGCACTGCCCCAGCAACCACTGAGCTGCGAGAATCCCGGTGATTTAACTGGGGATAATACAAATCCCTAATGATGATAAGCAGCAGCAGCAGACAGAAGTCAGGGTCTCTGTTGTTACTTCTCAACAGATTAAAAGTTTCATGTTGGAAATCTGTACATAGCAAGTCATCAGCTGTTAGAGAACGTTGCCAAGGCAGCAACGGTTCCCATAATTGTAGCGGGAATTCAGTAATTTGGTTAAATACATAGTATTGAAAGAAAAGATGGTATCTTCAGGCCCAACCTTTGTCAGCACAAATGCAGACAAACGGTAGATTAACAGAAATGGCTTTATGGAAATGTAGGCTCTGGTGAACCAAGTTCCTAGATGTTTTTCTGGTAGAAGAAAAGATTATTTCTTGAATTTTTATACAAGTGGTAGATCTCCAAGATCAGTAACGCACTGAATTTTCTTTCTTCATGGGTTTTATCCCACCATTGAAATATCAGTATCCCTACAAATGTTTTTTTCCTGGGCAACAACAAATTTTGACATTTATAAGCCAAATGATAGCCTTCTTCCTAGAGACTCAGCTGATGGACATACGCCCTTCCCAGAACACCTCAGAAACATCAACATGAAGAGTTATAACCTGGGGTGGTAGGTCCCTTTCACTAAACAAAGCAGTAAAACAAACTCAGTTTCCTTACTATGTTCTAAGGGTGTAAGACGGTCACATCTGAATCCAAAACACGTTCTGATTTTTCCAAGTTTTTCTAAAGCTAAAAAAAAGAAAGAAAAAAAAGAAACCAAACCTTCCTTTGATCATATTTATGGTTAGGCATCCAGTCACAGTTTGAGAACAAAAAGCATTGCTACCCCAGTTTCTTCCTCATTCTTCGCGCCACTACCCTTTGACAAACAACTAACCCACAACAGTTACTATCTTACTAAATGCTGATGTCCTTCAATCAGGGTACTTTTTGGGGAAATATTTTGGTTTACAACTACATAATTAAGTAGTTTCCAATTCAGTTTATAGGAAGAAGTTTTTCTATGTCAATATCAAGACCATGGTGTATGCTTCAGAAAATATAAATCATAGCTTAGAATATTTTCTGGTTTCTGTACAACTGAATGTCAACAACTCCCTATGACCTTCAAAATAGCTCTGTAATGCATACAAGTTAAATAAACCAGTGACAAAAAAGTGTTATACAATGAAAAAAGTCCACATACAATCACTTAAGAATTCTTCAAACAAAATACTTTACCAAGTTGGAGCCACTCTGAGAAGCATGGTGTCCAGTCTCGGAGCAGCACATGGGAGGTTCGGGCACATGTGATTCATTTCCTGAATTCAACAGAAAAAAAGTGTCTCCAAGAAAACAGTCATCATGCTGAGGATG
>Ga0181612_132077_pt1 | contig 10372 bp, 5 predicted proteins | sample HoacroProtozoa21_FD_119630 | JGI IMG/M metagenome (GOLD analysis project Ga0181612, IMG submission 119630) | Hoatzin crop microbial communities from Cojedes, Venezuel. Combined Assembly of Gp0051906, Gp0051904, Gp0051908 | reverse complement strand
TAGTAAAGAAGCAACAAAAAGCAGTGAACTAGGCAAAAGAAGGGATGAGACAAGAAGTGTTTCAGATTTTCCCTCCAAAGAGTAGTAATTTATTGAACATTTAAAGCTCCTAATTAATTATATAAAGCAATCACTCCTTCTCCCTTTCTCTCCCTTTTAATAAGGTTTCTAGAGCAAAGCAAAGGTGTGAAGTCGGTCAGGCTCTCCTCAGAGGATTGAGGCAAACTCTGTAAGTTGTTTAATTCAATTAATCTTTCCTGATAGGTTCTAAATCATGTCATCAATCTATTTGATTCCACAGGCGTAATCCTTAACATGCAGCTGCCTTGCACAAGAAGCCAGGGAGACACTCAGTTGCATTCAAGGGAAATAAATTTAATTATAAACACATCATAGAGTCGAACATTTCCTGAATTTGGAATTCAATGTCTTGTCAACCTTCCAGCTGAGAACACCATCAAACTTTTATAGGGAAGCAGACTCTGTCCTGAATTTATATGTACTGGCAAGCACCTTACCCAGAGTAAAGCCTAAAAACTATGTTTTCTTTTTTTAACATTTTTAAACTTAAAGCTACTTCAGTCTTCAGTAGAACTATCCACAGTGTTAAGTAAAGCCTGGAGTACAGTCATCAGAACTTGTCAGAAAAAGGAGAAATACAAAATTCTACCAGGTCCAGACGGCCACAGCATCACACTCAAAACACTGAGGGCTACAGAAGGACTGGAGGGGTTGGGGGGGTGCAACAAGCCATTCATAGCCCACGGGCACAGCTCTTACTGTGTTTAAAACCCGGTGGCTGCTTCTGGTGCCAGTATTTATCCAGTGATTCTACCGAGGACCTTAAACGTGGGTTTGATCTCACTGTGATCGCCGTGACTTTGTAAGTTGAGGTATACTGGGACCAGGGGTCACCCAGTAAGCCACGACCTGGGGTGCAAAGAGGGACAAGCACCCTGCTGAGAGGGGCACTGAGCTCTCCCAAGGGTGAAGAAGCCAAGCCCTGGGTGTCCACAGGAGGATCGGAGCCTCCAGCTCCAATACAGCCCTTGTTGACCAGCAGAGTCCTGTTAACAGTGATTGAGCACATTGCAGGGCATCTGGATTTATCAGAACATCAATAATTCTGTTTTCCTCTTTTATTTACTTGTTGCTATAACTCAGTATTGTCTCCTCAGCCGTACAGATGCCCAGTTCTTTCTGGATTCCTTTAAGAGGAGTGATTGACAGGTATTTTACTGCACAATATTTTTTAGCATAACCCCAGGTTATGCTAAATAGTACATAATTTATAATGGAATATTGTATAACAGACATTTTCAAGGAATTTTATGCCATGCAAATTCTATGAAAAAGGGCAGAAAAAAAAACTTTGAAATCCCCAAAACATCCTCTTCCAAAATTTTCTCGCAATGTTCCAATTAGGGAGTCAAAATTAGTTTTCATTTTGAAATGTGAGGTTGTTATACTTTAAAGAATTACCAAAATGAAGTGTTTTCATTGCTCCTCTAGTCCAGGCAGCGAGCAGCAAAGGTGCGAGAGACAGCGCAGCTTCAAGGTGCTCAGAGAGGCTGAGCAATGAGTTTTAGTGTTGTCAAAAGAAGGCCTCTGTATTAGCATGTTATATGTCATAAATGTATAATGGGGGAAAACTGTTCTGCTAATAGCTTCATTTAGTTCAGGATAAATTTTTAATCTTTACTTTTTGCAGGCTTAATTATTAAAGCCAGTCTCACACTTGTTGGGATGTTTCTTGCTAGCTCTGGCCCGTCTTGCGGTGATAACACATGTTTATTTACGTGGCAGTTTTCCAGTGGCCTGCCAGCTCCCACCCAGCAATTCAGCTTCTCTCATCTTCCATGGTTTGCTTTCAGCTTGTCATTTCTAAAGTTGCAATGATAAATAGGTTTCATTTATATCGAAACCTAAGTTGCACCGATCTCCAGGGCTTGTGGTTGCTTCAGTGTTGCCCTTCTGTTTGGTGCTTGTGCAGGACGTATCGGTGTGGCTTTGTATTTTCTTTTCCTCAGCTGTGCTGCAGACTTCTGTGGCATTTTATGATCCACTGAGACTGAGAAATTCTAAGCTGAGGAATAAGAGATCAGACATTTTGCCTGTGCCAGGGAGACGCGCTGAAGCAGATGCTGGGGGAAAGGCATGCGCTACTCGGCGGGGCTGGGGGGCTCAGCCCCAAGGTGCGGGGTCGCGGGCAGCGAGCTGTACACCGGGGGGAAGGAGGCAGCTCCCCCGCGTCGCAGACAATAACCCCACCGTGCCTGCAGCACCACTCCTGCCACAGCAGCAGAGAAAAGCTGTGAAACCATAAAAGCAACCAAGCACAGAAGCCCAGGGGGAAATCTCAAGGGAGGAAAAGGCCATGTTTTCTCTGATGTGTAATACCTGCTACATCACTTTCCCATACAGCCTACCAGATGTTTTCTTTTCATATTACATTTTAATTTAGGTTGTTGCTGCTTTTTCTAAATGCGCTTTAAATATGCTTATAATGCAGAGGAAGAGTAGGAAGTAGAGGTAATTATCTGTTCAACCCTCCACTGCAACCTCATGCATGAACTAGAAAATCTGTTTAAGTCAGAGGAAATGAGAGCCCAAGCACTGTTTATTGGCTTTCCTTAATATGTAGTATTAGTCAGGTACAGTTATTTCACCTGGTACTTTATTAATGGTTTCCCCACGCTTGCCTGGGGTGGTGGCAGGGCAGGTGTAGGAGAGCAGAAACCCGCCCACGTGCGCTGCCCACGATGTGGAGGACAGGCACCCACCGTTGCTGAGCTGCATCAGGAGCCACTGTTTTTAGATGACATCTTTATCCGTGCAAGATTTGCATCTGCCTCAGGTAATCCTGAGACGTATCACCAGTAAATTCAGCTGCTTCCTATTTTTATGTTTGTTTTCACACACTTGGTAGCTCCCCAGGAAGAGTTACGCTTTCACTGATGAAACTCTCAGCAATATTCATGATATTTTTACTAAAGGTTCTGGAAAAATTTTTGTTACTCAAGTTCTAGGATGTAGTTTATTTAGAAGAAACTAGATACTATTAATGAAAAATAGATGCCAGGTATTTCGGTGATGGTTTGAGAGTGTTTTCATAAGCATCTCAATACAACAATCGTTACATCTATAGAAATCTTTCCCATGGCTAATTTTCCTATCACAATTAATACAGAATATTTTTCCAAGCTCGAGGTGATGCCTTCACTGTTACATGAGTGTAAAGCTAAAGATAGCATATATCAAGACAAAGATGTCACCATTGCCTGTGATTAACCTTTCAGACTATAACTTGTTTATCTTGAAAACAGCAACGAAGAGAAGGCCGATTCTGCCACAGATGGCAAGATACTGTCTGACAGTGAAGAAGCAAATGACCATGGCTGCTTGGGGATGTGTGTGCTAGGAGGTGGCCCAGAAACTGGACAGTGGCCACTGCTGCAGGCCACTGCATCCCATGGAAGAATAGGATGATGGGCTCCTCATGCCCCATCCTCTAAGCTGTGGGGAGGAAAGCTGGGCTATCACAAGGGACTTCAACCTGATTGACACATGGAGGTCTCACGCTGTCAGTGCTAAAACCTCCTGGAAATATTTCATAATTATAGATGACAATCTCCTAACTCAAGAAGGGTTGCATCTGGCACAGAAGAAATCTGTATTTGGCCTTCTCCTGATGGGGAAAGAGGAAAGACACATTTCTAAGAAAATTAGTGATTTGCCTAGGTACGATTAATTCTGTCTGGACTACACTGCCAAGGCCATCTATACTTGCCTTTGTGGTGGAGGGCAGTTTGGTGTTGGCAGGTGCTGCAGTGTAGTAGACCAAGTATAAAAAGATTCAGTGGAAACTGAAGCTAGTTCTAACTGGAAAAGACATAAGCAGTGCTTTTTCTGGAGTGAGGAAAATTAAATCTGGGAATAATTTACAGAAGAGTTGTGGTCAAGTCATTATTACAGGAAATTTTCCCAAACACAACCAGATTTTTCTCTCTGAAATCTATGCTCTGGTTCCCACAGCAATTGGACTCACAGCAGGAATTAGTGCTGCGGCCAGCCAAGGCACTGTGTCGGGAGGGATAATCACAGCGGTCCCCTCCAGCTTGGCAGTTTCTGACTCTCTGAAAATATTCATCTAAGTGGGTATTTTACTCTCTTCCGCTTTTCCCTGTTTGCATTTAAAACAACGTATTTAAGTGCAGTGATATGGTGTGGCAAAAGCTTCTTTAGGCAGAAATGATGTTAAGGAGGAACAAAAGCTGTAACAGAAGTGACAATGTCTTCCTGATGCTTCTTTGCACCCATGCGGTCCCTGAGAGGGTCTGTTCCCCTCTTGCTGCCGGGCTTATTTGGGGTGAAGAATTTTGATTACGACATCTTCTTTGTGGGAGGTATGTGTTAAACACCCCTGTGTTGTGCTGGGTAGGTGTAATCTGGTAGTGCCTGGAGGGGAAATTTGCATCCCCTGTATTTTTGGAAAATCCATTCAGGTCCTCAATTCGGCAGCCGGAATTGTGGCATGTGCCTGGAGCTGGTCCAGTGCCCAGAATGGACAAGCCAGGCTCTAAGGCTTCATTTTCAGGGTAAGTTCTCCAAGTTATGTTAGAGAGGTCAGGAGACAAGTACAGCTTTCCAGATGCTGACACTTGCTTGGGGACAGTCTTTGGGGTGAGATTTCATCTTTATGTGTTTGGGGAGGGTGGGGGTCAGAGCAGCTAACCAAGGTTAAATTACATTCAGGTGACAAATGTTCCAGTTTCGATGGCATTGCATTTAGTTGGAGCAGCAGAATCTTGACCCCTGATTTGGAGAAAAATGGCAGAGTTTTTGTCTTCAAGTTTAACATTGCCTTACTTGGCTAATACACCAAAGTCAGATCATTAGGTATATTGTTATATATTTGCTTGTGATTTAATTATTGTTAACAACCCTGCCCTTTATGTCTTGTAACATTACCCCTCTCCCTGAGTTTATCTCTGCTCTCTTGGAGCTAGCAGCATGCCAATTAGTGTCTCCACCAGTTATTGCTGCTTCAAAAGGGTGAGAAGTATGTCTTTTGGAGGGCTTCAAAGTACCTAGTCAGACCTGATCTCTTCAGCTTGTGTTTAGCAGAAAACTACTCCACAGAAAAAACCCAAGGAGAGAAAACACCAGGCTGGGGAATCGGTTTTGATGGAGGTGGAAAAGAAGATGAAAAAAGGAGTTTCAAATGGTACCAGGCGTGGACATGCATCTGGGTGGAAGAAGTTGTGATTCAGCCCATTCAAGAGGGCTAATACTTCTAATATTGATGTAGGTCTGTGCAGAGGGCAGTTTCTAATGGCTTTAGTGCTGGCCATCACCTGCTTCATATCCTTAGAGGAGTTAGCAGGGGTGATGGTGCACACATTATGCTCCTTCTGGTAGGGAGATGTGAAGACAACACTATCTTACTCTGCAACCTGGTAGGCAGGTTAGCCAGTGAGGCTGGGCTCCCGATACGACAGGAGGGAGAGGTAGCTGCCCTGCTGAGGAGTAAGAGCAGGACTCTGGCTTGCTCCAGTCAGGTGAGACAAGCCACCCTGTGAAAGGTGTCAGGCTGTGCCTCACAGGCACCCAAGGAAAGCATAGATAGCTCTCCTGCAGTCAGAGGCAGCAAAACCTGTGGTGTCGTCACATGCTTGGCTACAGCCACGCTCCTGGAGACAGTCACACAACTGCCCACGGAGTCATCTGCAAGAAAACTGCCCAGCCAGTCTGCATAGGGATGAGGAGGGGTATAAATGTGCCTAAAAGGCCACCGTCCACGTAAACAGTCACCAGTAAACGCTTGTTTTTGTAGCAAGGGTGCAATCTATTCATATTCTGCTGCATAAAGTTAACATGACAGATTAGCTCACAGCAATGGATCATTGCGGGGGAAGATGTCTGGAACAGCTTGCTGGGAGCAAAGTTCTCTGGAAGTCCTGCAAAAGGCTGTCCTTTGACCAGCTTTGTGTGGGGTCCTCTTTGTCCACGACATTTTAGCCTAAAGACATCACTCAGTTAAATCCTCTTCCATGCTACATCCTGGTAGTCTCACGGCAAGAGATGTAAATCAAGTCCTGCTCCCTCCCAATGTATAATATGATTATCCCTCTGCTTGATAAGCCCCTGAGTAGTCTGGAAAGAGGTGTATGCAAAGGAAACGATGCTTCTGAGATGTAACTGAGCAGTACTGGTTTCGGGGCAGGGCTTTGCGCTGAGATGATTACCAGTGGTGCAGCAGGGATGGAGAATTAGCTGCGAGGCAGTAGATTTGCCAGCTGATGGAGGCTATAATTAAGCATAGCACCTGTATGTAGAGGCTGCCAAAAGAGGCTTCTGAAAAATGCCTTCCAAAAAAGGCTTCCCCACCCACAAGGCAGGAGCTCTCTCCTGTGCTCCCCTTCAGAGTAAGCCCGGCTCTGAGCAGACCGGGGAGCAAAGAGGGACTGTGGGAGCCCAGGCCCTGCTACTGGTAACTCAGCACCACCCTTGCATGGGGTGATGTTGGGGTCCATCTTCCCGGTCTCCTTTCTGCTCCACCTTAGCTGTTGTAGTGAGAGAGCAGCTCTGCTTTCATCCCATCAGAAAACAAAAGAGTACAGAGTGCTGCTGTGATTATGGTCCTTTCTACTCCTCTACACCTCTGGAAATGGTTCTTTATTAGCACTATTGTCAGCATAATGAATTCATTTCCATTCCCATCGCTAAAACAATTTTTGTGCCTGAGAGGTCACATTATTTTCACTTATATTCAGAGCTAATTGATTCCATGTGTTTATTTTTTCAGGAGCAGAAAAAGCAGCACTCACTGCTGAGCAGCAGCTTTCTCAGCCCTGCTCTTCCTCCACTGCAGTGTGGTCTCTCCTCTCTTTTCCCAATCATTTAGGGGCAGATGAAGATGTCGTGCCTCCATCTCAAGTGCAAGTTCCCTTTCTGCACAGCCCTGAGGGGCTGGTTGGAGGAGACACGGGGAGGTGAGATTCTTTTTGTACTGACACCCGGGTCCTCCAAGTGCTGCCTGCCCCAGCTCAAAGCACACAGGAGGAACAAAAATCCCTTCCAGTTTGTAGGTGAACATTGATTAGCCCATAGCAGATGTACAGACACTTGCCATTCTTTGCGTAGCAAGTAATCTTGTGCAAGTCTGGGAGAAGGAAACCGAAGACAGGTCAGAGACGTTGCCCTCAGGCAGCCAGCTTTGCAAACAGTGATTTCTCTTGGCAGAAGAAAGGAGAAAGAATGGATTTTGCTTTTGGATGTCTGTGTCTAGGAAAATCATCTGGTTTCCTTATAACTCTTCCTTGTGCTTCTAAGTCCTTAAAACCCTTAGAAATATATAGATATATAGAACAAAAAAGGTGCCTTTCTGCTTGTTTTCTATGTAATCAGGATAAGGCCTGAGTTTCCTTTTTCAGCTCAAAGTGTTAGAAAATCCAGTGCCATGCTACAATCTCTTCAGGGAAAAGGCTGGAATCATATCTAAGGCTTTAATATTTGTCAGACAAAGGTTTCTTATTCCTGTGTCAAAGAACAGGACAGCAATGAAAGGAGGGGCATGTTTCTTTTAAAATATAAGGGACAATATGCTGAATTTTACATTTCCATAGCAACATACACATTGGTAGTATGCGCATAAGGAGCTGAAAAACAATTATGCCAATCTAATATTAGAGATCAAAAGTAAGGCAAAGCAGGGGAATCAAGCATGTAATTTGTTCATTGTTCATTTGTCAGACTCAACATGAATATTTTTGTATCTGAGACTTAGACTCAGGGGAGTTACGTCACGCAATCATGGAGCCTTTCTTTAAAAAGAGCTTTTTATATTAAAAAACAAACAATAACAACAACAGCATTCTTCCAACACATCACAGCTGAAGCAAAGCAGTTTTATTTCCAGCAATAGACATTGGTTAAAAGAATTAGCGGCTGTCTGAGGCATCAAGCTGTGTGTGATAATGAGATGGGTTATAAATAATGTCATTAATGCACATGTCCTTCTAACACATGCCACTCCGGTTAACGTACAAATCCCAAATCCCTCAGTGCAAAATACACTGACCTCCTCATTAAAGTATCTAATGGCATGAAGCCTGGTTTGCACATATCTGCTGTCTAGCGCTCTGGATCAGGAATAATTACAAAGCAGCAATTCTGCTCTTGGGTTAAGAGGCAGATGTATTTCTGTCACCAGCAGACAAGGCTTTCCGTTGTCTCACATTACCTTTTCCAAGTGTTAGGATGTGTTATAGGGCACCATGTCCCGCAGTGCCCTGCAAGGAGAGGCTGTCCCATCACCGGAGCTGCGGTGCTCCAACATCTTCCGAAACCTCTGTCTCGCAATATCCCTTAACATCTTGCTGCCAGGCCCCTAAAGATAAATTCACCTACTTCATCCCTCTGCTTACTCCATTAGCAGCAGCTTTTTTTCCAGGGAAGGGTCACTGTTGATGGCAACTGGACTTTGTCTCTGTCGAAGGCTCAGCTGGGTTCCCAGGGCCGCTTGAACAGAGGGATTTCCTGCAGGATGTCCCTGTCTCTCACAGGCAGCCTCAGGTTTGTCACTTGTTGGAAAAGAAACGCTCTTTATGGGGAGCAGAGGTGGGATGCTTGCTCTTCATGGAGTTATACAGAAAGGGCCCAGCACCTTAGTGTGCACCTTTGCTACTGAACAGCCTTGTAGAAGGAAAGGCAGCAACAACTGATTTATCTTTTTTATCCCCACCATTATTCTAATAGGCCTCTGGAGAAGTAAACTTCTTTCTGGGAAGTGCCTGGAGAGAGCAGTTATCTCCAACATAGTCAGGAGTTTCCAGCAGATGCACCCTGCCTTGCCTCTCTCAGGGCACTCCGGGATGTCAGTGCCACAGACGTGTGTACAGCTGGTGCAGCAACCGAAGGAAGCCGCCATTGCAACTCACAAACTGGTCTTTTGTTCTCTGTCAGCATCACATGCAGCCTGAGTAATACTTGTCCCGTTTCCATATGAAGTGAGAGAATGAGCTGGGTGTTTTCAACAGGCAGGCAAACTACCTCTCTGCGGTATTATGGCTTTTGTCGGTGACAGTTTCCATGGTGTTCATGCCCTCCTTCTCCGTCTCGGAGTTAGTACAATTTCATTATTGCCAATGATGCTGTTTAAATTGCCCATCTTGTTAATAAATTAAAGCCTGGTAATTATGGGCTTTTCTAAATAATCTAATAAGGATGCTTCTGCTTTGATGGGGAGAGTTTGACTGTAAAAGCAATATTTATAATGTACTTGCAGAGACTGTGATCAACAGAAATTACTTGTTTAGAGAGTAAAGGTCCTCCCTGCCCTCCATGGCCAGAGTCCAACCTCTTTTTCATGGGAAAGGAGCTACTGAATTAAAAACAGGAACCATTGAGCCAGTGGTGAGATCATCAAGGGATCCAGGGAATCTTTGTTTAAAGCTATCCTTTCCCACTCGTAACACCTCTCCCAGCTGACCTGATCCCACTGCAACTGCACTGGGCATGGTGCTGCCCTGAAACAGGCTGCCCTGTGGAGTGGGGATGGTGCATCCCTGCTGCCCGCTTATGCTATGGAGCTACAGTCTGGTTTTGTTTGGCTGCTTTTCTACCAGTGACGTTGCTGATTTTGATGTTGCTGGAGTGGATCTGCACTGTAACAGAGCGTGGGGCTGTGTCAGAAAGTTCATGCTGCTCAGCCCTCTCTAATGCACAATATTCGCAAGAGCTGGAGCTAAGGTGGAGCAGAAGACTTGTGCTGTGTGTCCCTCTCGTGTGCTGGCTGCACTGCTGCCGGTCAGCTGTGGCTTGGAAAACCCCATTCAGAGTGAACTTTAATTAGCCTGGCTATTGTTTGAAAGAACTATTTAAAATGCATGTGTGCTTATGGGTTGGAGCAGTAAGGTGATAGAAAGTGGGATGAGCGCTCTCTCCAGCTGATGTACATTGTGGGGGATTTCATTCCTCAAAGCATCTTCCTGGAGGTTAAGCCATGAAGCCAGCACAACCTGAAGGACCCACAGGGACTGAGGTTGTTGCCTTCTTTTCGATGACTTTCCTGGCACTGAACTCTGCGTCCCTCCTGACACAGACCACAGGCTGTTCCTGCAGCTCCAGCACAGCCAGTCTTAAACCCTCCTGCACTAAGGGATCCCTGCTTTAGAGAGCCGTTACTGCAAAGTCTATTCCGGCAGTCACCAGGTCACTGAAACGTTTCAGCATTCACTTGTGCAGAGACAGAAGGGTCAAGTCTGTGTTGGAAAAATCTCCCTGTCTGGGGTCTGTGGGGAGGATTCTGCTTTGAGACTACTTGCCAAGCCCAAATGCCCTGAAATCATGATATTGACTTAGAAATCAT
>Ga0181612_125709_pt1 | contig 10372 bp, 5 predicted proteins | sample HoacroProtozoa21_FD_119630 | JGI IMG/M metagenome (GOLD analysis project Ga0181612, IMG submission 119630) | Hoatzin crop microbial communities from Cojedes, Venezuel. Combined Assembly of Gp0051906, Gp0051904, Gp0051908 | reverse complement strand
TGGAAACGTTCAAGGTCTGGCTGGACAGGGCTCTGAGCAACCTGGTCTAGTTGAAGATGGCCCTGCTCATTGCAGGGGATTTGGACTAGATGACCTTTATAGGTCTCTTCCAATCCAAGCTATTCTCTGATTCTATATTGCTTCAATAAAAGATTAGTTTTGACTTCTAACATACAATTCTAAAAAAAAACAAGATTAATGAAGCTGTTTAATTAATTCACTGCTGTGAATTACTAGAAGTGTGAAACACTATTAGATAAAGGTTTTAATTTGTAGAGTGGGACAAACTAATGTACCTCAGCTAATTTATGTATTTATCATTTTTCAAGCCCATTCTGCTATCCGAAGAATAAACCAGTTCTGCTAATGTTTGCAAAAACTAAATTCCAGTAATTGTAATAAGGAAACATTACAAAACTGACAATATCGCTACAACTTCAAGCACTAAAAATGTCAATAGCCTGTGTAGAAATGGAGATGATTTTTAAAATCAGGGTTTAAACTGATATTGAATCAGAAGTTCAGTGGGTTTAAAATGCTACATGCTTAACTCACCGTTTGGCCAGATCACCCAATTTAGAAAGGAGGCAATGAAGTCACAGAAGTTAAAGGAACAAATAGTTATTTCATGATCAAAGAAAATGAAATTGGTTTAACTGAAACTTTCTTATTCCTCTTTCATTCGCAGCACATGACAGTGAAATAGTTGGTAGAGAATCTTTCTACCCAGGTTGATTTTAGGCCCTGGTTACAGATATGTACTAAAAGAGTAAAATCTGTTTAGCTAGTTTTAAATAGTTTCTTAAATTTCAGATTCAGTGTTATTACACAATTGCAAAATTAAGATTTATGCTTGTAGTTGTGCAGTTGATCTGATACGTCTTGCAGTATGGAGAACCCACAACAGAGCACGCTTAGGCTTTCAGCCTCCCTCAGCACTGGCTCCTCTTTGTCTTTCTCAGATGTTTTACTTGGTGAATCTTGTGTTGTACCTGATAAAAAGTCTGCATTTTTCAGACATTGCTGACCAATAGAGTATTCAGGTCCTTATTCCTGGGCAGAAAAATTTCGTGAAGGTCAGTTAGAGATTGTCATTTCTCCTGAAGATAGAAATGTAGTCAGAGAAGGTCCTGTTGAGGACGACTTCTGTGGGAAGATCACTACTGCAATCATATAGTTACTGAACATGGGCAAAAAGGCGAAGGAGGGAGTCTAGGGCTGCCTTTACAGAAAAAGGCTTCCTATTTTCAGTAAATAGCTGATAGCCATATGATCTACTTTGGGTGTTTATGCCTGGTTTGGGCCTTCACAAGCTCACAGAAATAGCTGCAAACCCCATTTTTAAGGCTTTCATTCACTCCAAAAGTATCTTATGTTCCCTGAACATACTGGAAATGAGGGTGGTGAAACACTGGCCTAGGTTGCCCAGAGAGGTGGTAGATGTCCCATCCCTGCAAACGTTCAAGGCCAGGTTGGACGGGGCTCTGAGCAACCTGATATAGTCGAATATGTCCCTGCTCATTGCAGGGAGTATGGACTAGATGGCCTTTAAAGGTCCCTTCCAACTCGAACTATTCCATGAGTCTATGATTCTGTGTTTCTGTGGAAATCAGCTGAAGAAATCCACTGTCCATAGCCCCATCACAGCACCAGGCATAAAAGCCTCAGTAATTTTTTCACAGTATGGTTTATACTCAATTAACAAGACAGAACTAATAGCTAAGATCTGCTTTTACATTTTATCAACACAAGCTCCACGTAATATAAAATCATTTAAGTATATGCCAAGGAAAAATTGTCATTTGAGCTATTTCTTTCACAGCACACTGTTATCATAGCTGTCAATTTTCCAGTGCATTCTTTAGAAATGAAATTGCACATGGATTGACACCATAGTATTTTTAGCATCAAAGAATAAGAGCCTATAGAATTTATATAGCTACAGTGTGTCATAAATCACAGTTTCCATAAAAACGTTAAAATAACCGAGCCAATACTATCCTAGTGAGTTTCTTAAAATAAAAATATAATAAAATAAATTAGACTCAGTGGCCTTCATTTAAAAATTAATGACATACATCTCTCCCCATTTTGTTGACTGTTTTCATACCGCTTTAATGCATTCAATGTATCAATATCAGTTTATGGGAATAAGAAATACCAGAATGAGACGTCTCACTGGTGTTATTGTTCATTCCAGTCATTGTTCTCTGTCAACTGTTTCATTCCAAACTAAGCCTTCATCTTAAACCTGATGTGTATCCATTTGTTTATTTATTTCAGCTAAGACAGGGGCACAGTACAAGTGACTACAAACCAATCTTCTTCAGTATATTCCAAGTATCCAACTGGCATTTCTTTCTGAGAGACTTCGACATAAGCTACTTCAAGACTGTCAATATCTCTGAGACAAACTATCTGTTAATCAGTTCCCTCTGGAATTTCTCCCAAAATTGTATTTAGTAATGGAGGAAAGAAAGCTACTCAAGCTACAAGCTCACAATATACTGTAGCTTCGTCTACTCCATCTGTTTTAGGATGAGATGGTTATCTGCTTTTTCTCTCTAGGGGCTATCGAAGGAAACTTTATGACTAGACTAAAGACAAGGAGACAAGGCATGTGCGACAATGGAAAGGCATGTACTAAGGCTCCCAAGGGTCAATGCAGAGCAAATAGGCTTTTTGGCTCTGAATCTGTACAAAATTATAGAGAGCACCTAGAAAGATTAACTTGAATGACTGAAGTTACCTTTTTGGAATACCTCACGGACGGCAAACTCTCAGGTGGCTAAATTTAGATGAGGTAAATCCCATTCTCAGAATGGTGTTAATTCAGTGGTGCACGTATCATTTTACAACCACTGTCTCCCACAGATCCAAATTAGAGCAGAATATGATTTTTTTTTCTGGAACAGGGTTATGAATAAGGATAATTGAGGATAATTCTGAAATGATCATTCCTAAAACAATTATATCAATATTTTAGAATTAGAATATTCGTTAAAGAACAGGTATTTTTGATAGATTTAAAGGAAAAAAAAACCAAGCAAGCAGCATGGTAATAGCAATTTTTTAGATTATTGATCCTTTGAGATACATGTGGTCTTACGGGGGAATGACTGTGAATCCCTAAATACAGGATTAAAGTCCAAAGATTTCTGGATTAAAGTCTGAAGGCTCAGATTTTGTGGTCCTAATGTCTCCTTTGTTATTTGTTAGGATATATTAAGCATTAAACATTTCTGGAAATGAGAACTTGATTCCAGATTTTTATGTAAAGTACAATCTGTCTCATTGCAGAGTTTTGGCTTTTATGGGAAAATTGGATCCACATTGTTCTATCTTTTTCAAAATATGTAGCAGAGACTGTATCTTGAGACTAAATCCCTCACAATAAATATATATAAACATTGTAATTCTGTTTGCTCATGCCATTGCTTACCATTTCTCTTGCGAGTAAGAAAAAGCAGATTGAGAAGAGAAAAATTCCAATACTTAAGAGGTGGTTTTTTACACAATTCCCTTCTCCACTATATCAGTTACAGACAAAAGTGAAATATCGATGTTCTGTGCCATCATACTCCTTATCAAGCCACGTATCCAAATTCATTGCAAGAATGTTAAATTTTGAGCTTTCATATTTGCTAGCTTAGCAGAAATGGCAGAATTTATTTCATTCCATCTTTTTTCCCAATATTTCTCATGCTAGTTTTGTATTTCTTTTGCTTATTTCTGTTTCTCACTGTTCTGGAATTCCAGTACAAGATAATCCTATGCACAAAAGGAAAAAAAAGTAAGACTGCACTTGTAACTTTTGCAGACGTTACACTGTGATCTGTGAAAGGTCTATATAAACTTCAGAAATGGCCTAACGTCCAGCTGCTAACAAAAAGAAAATTAAACAGCAATCTTTAGTTTATAGGCCTAGCCAGTCACCTCATGATTTTGGAGAATGCAAAAAATCCACATAAATGTCACTCATGTTTGGCCTGTTCTTACAGAAATGACTGGTATAAGGACTAAATAAAGAAATCTGCAAGATATCCTGCCTCCAATTCTACCTAGGGGAAAGGGCTCTTCTTTTTCCCATTTCACTGATACTACGACTTGACTCATAACTCTCAGATCTTTGTGCTGTAACAGATGTATCATAGATGAAAACAAGGCACAAAATGAATACGTACTGGGAATTTCATTACCTGCTTTAATCATGTGTGTTTTACACAGCAACTGCTCCTTTAGCTGTCTGTGTGGGTAAGCATTTCCTCTCAAAATTAGACTTGTAATTTCAGGTTTCAGATGAAAACAGCGTTAGTTTCTATCTGAATTTGGAACACCTTCATATTCTTACTGTATCTGGCTACCAAACTTCTCATATAATAATAAATTATTTGAAATGATATAAAATACTTTCATAATTAAGAGCAAAAGCAGAATACTCTAACATATTTCAACATTTTTAATTTTAATGAACTAACCACAGTTCTGTTAATAGCTATAGCAATTCTGGCAGAGACATCAATTATAAGAAAAAAAATCCCCAGTAATTGAATAGGCAAATGGCATCAGTAAATTAAGACCCTTTACAGTTTTGCCAAGAAAAACGGTGGCTAGTGAAATTAGATACTGGATCAAGCACTGAACGCACCACAGCTTGGCAGAAGGGAACCAGAGAAAACTCATGAGTCTGGGAATCTGTGCCTGAGAACATCGACAGGATTAGTAAAGGCTAAAGCCCGTGAGGAGAACCCATGCCTGCTTGAGAGGAAGAGGTAGGAAATTCCCCCTTGGCTCCTGTCCCCAGAAGAAAGAGGACTTCTAGTACTGGAAATCTTTGTCATACTGTTTAGGGTTAGAGGCTGCAGGGCTCTACGGATAATGGAGGAAAAGATGTGATAAATTAGCTTCTCTGTACAAGGTCAGCATTAGTTCTATGCCAGGAGGGGAAAAGGCTGAGAAGGATGATGCAGAGGGTGAGTAAGGAGTCAGGGAACCTGAGTGCTGGGTGAGAAAGAGAGCACTACAGCACCCTCGTGCATGCTTGGGAGAGGGTGTCATTCCCAAGGCTAACCACTGCATTTTGTCTCTCATTAAAAAAACACCCAAATTCTCCTTAAATTTACCGAGAGCAAGTTTTAATATATTGCCTTGGCCTTTAGCTTTTTGCTTATCTACCATGAATACTGTATTCTGTATTCTCAAGACCAGGCATTTGGGAAAATAAATGATTTGTTTTCTCAGGGAATTTTTCTGAAGTTAAATCATAAACTTTCCTGGCAATTTAGCTCATGAAGATTATATATGCAGACTGATGTATCAGGGCGCTCTGACTGGAGAAGAGATCTGATTACCTAGAGAAGAAATAGGAAATGTTACCCCTAGTACCTAAGCATCCTCTGAGCTTCGTGAGGTCTTCTCTTTCTAAAAGTAGCCAGAGCCCAGCATGGAAGGGGAAGGAAGGGAAACATTTTCCTCCCATGAGCAGGAGTTTCTTGAAGACTTCATCTTTCAGGACACCATTTTCTTTCAAACTCCTAAAATACAAGCTAAATTCAAGAAAGGCCTTCAGGATCAGACTAGGTATCACAGACAATGTCTGCCGGTGTACTAAGTTAGTCACTAAGGTAAGCTAAAAATGATGGCCACTATGAAGAGCTGCAAAAGCATACAATAAGTGTGATGTGATTGATACTCACTGAGTGTCCAGTTAATAAAATGGCAGATAGAATCCACTAGAGATTACCATAAAGCGATACATATGTGAAGAAAAAATTTCAGCTTAACATATACAGTGGTGGACCCAGAGTAGATGATTACCATTACGGTCTGAAATCATACCATATAAATAGTTATTTCTATGAAAATATCACCTCAGTGTTGCGCAGCTGTCAAAACAGACAGAAAGTTAGGAATTAATAGGAAAAAGATAGAGAAAAAAAAATGGAAGACAGTACTATGCCATAGAAAAATAAATCTGAGGTGTCCCCACATCTTGAATAACATGTGCAGTTCTCTTCATCCATCTCAGAAATTATATAATAAAACAAGGGAATAGCAACAAAGAGGACACAAAATATCTAACAGGTTCAATATGAGAAAATGGAAAACTCCTTCTGGAAAACAGTTGATCTAGAAGAAAAAGATAAAAGTTTGTAAACTCCTGTGTAGCATTCAGATAGGAAATAGGGAATGATTTTTCACTGTCTTTTCCAATAGGAACAAGATCAAATGAAATGAGCAGAAAAGATTCAAAATAAATGAAAGGAAGTACTCTTAGATGCATGCATAGTTAACCTTTGAATCTCCTTGCTACATAATATTGTGGATACTAAAAGTTCACATAAATCAAAAGTGGTTTGGACAAACTCATGGAAGCAAAATATGCTCCAGGCTTTTAATGTAAATGCACCTCGCCTAGCTCAGTTAGCTCCTGAGCCAGAATTCACCCTGGAGAGTACTCTGGGAATTGTCACTACAGTGCTTGCTAGTAGCCACTGTTTTGGTTTTTTTAACCTGTTTTGACTTCTGGCAGCAGAAGAGAGATAGAGAGCACAGTTTTCATTACAGTAGAAGATATCTGTTGACATATTTTATATACAAAAACACCTCCCTCAGTGGAGACATGAGAAATGAGACAGATTATCTCAGCGATTTTTCTCAAAAATTGAACAAGCTATGTAAAAAGACCAGCTTTGGGCACTCAAGAAGGAGAAGGCACATCTTTTTTCTATAGAAGGCACATTTGCTGATGAGATCTCGTGAACCTTGAAGATGCAGCTCCAACAGAAGATACCATGTGTTGTATTATTTTTTTAAATATGTAAAAAACCCATTATTTTTCTTACCATGTATTATGTCATGAATTCACGGGGAATTGCCTCCAGCAGTTCTGGCTCTTTGCCTTCGGTCCTCACAAAGTAGGCTTCTCTGCGGGGTGCAGGCTAGCACCTCAGTTGAACACCAGTGCTTATTTCTTGCGCTTCCTTTTCTTCACCTTCATGAGCTGCAGGAAACTGTCTCTGGTCATCAAGTATTTAATGTGCTCAATATGCACATTTTGAGATTGTATTTGGAGCTAAGTGGGTCTTTGGTCTGACCCAGTACAGTTGTTCTAATGCTCTTCTCTGTCTAAGTGCTTTCCTGTGTGATAGGGTCCAGAGTCTTGAGTTAAAGAATTTGCTTCTCATGCAATTCCACTCCAGCTTCGAAAAATCTAGTGATCACACCTAATTTTTGGAGTGAGTTTGGATCAAGCTGTAGATGGAAGAATCCTGCCCACTTGAGGTCCACTTGAGTCCTTTCCTGAGGTACCTGAACTTGAAGGAACATAAAAGTCTCTGCCTTCCCTGGCCCTGTTTGCAGCACAGTTTCAGTAGCTTCACCCCAGCCAGTCAAGCTCTCTTGTGAGACATGGAAGATATGAAAGACATCAGGCCACACCAGGCTGAGAAGGGAGGTGAACCCAAGGCTCCCAGTTACTTGGTAGCTGCTGTAACCACCAGGATATTATGTGGGTGGGGAGTATTAGCACCATTCAGAACAGCATCTACAACTGCATTTTAGAAGCACCCAAACCTATAGGTCTGAGTGGACTTGGAGGACTCAAACAGAAGAACGGCTCATGGCATGCTCCTAAGCTTCCCCTGACCAACCCCAGGGACAGAGAGATGTAGTTCTGGGAGAGGCCAGAAACCAGCCTGTACCCTTTTCTGATGTAATGGGGAGCTTCTACCAGTTTAGGCAAAAGCTGAAGGTGGGAGGGTGGAGTCAGGCTGCAGTTTGAGACTCTGGCCTCCCACCGTTCATGTCTGCTTTTGATGATGAGCCGATGATTAGCTGAAATCCTCGATCATGTTATCTTTTCAAATAATGAGAATTACAAAGCAAAGATTAGGGAAATGAAAACAAATAAATATACATCCCTCAGGGGAAGTTGCCTGGCCGGTCTCCAGATATGTCCTTACGTGTGTACTGCTCTTTCAACAAAAGAGGTGTTTCTGCTCCTAGTGGGAAACACTGCTCCCAGTAGAGTTGAGGACTGGAAAGGGAAGTGTTACCTTCTCTAGGGAGCCATAACAAATACCATCACTAAGCCCCGAGGCCTGCAAAGAGAAGCAGGGATTCAGACCCTATGTCTGCAGAGTGCCTCACTGAATGAGACCTGCAGCAGAGCAGACTGGCTGCATGGTTTCTATAGAAAAATCACAGTTTGTTTATTTGTCAGGTGAGCTGAAGAGTTGATATACTGCCTTACCCATAACCTGCATGTCTTTCCCATCTGCTAAGAAGATACTGGAAAAAATCCCAGACATAGGGGTAACAGCCTCTATGCTGAAGGCAGCAACAAAAAAGCTATATTGCCCTTCCGTCCTTTATGGAGGCTAGGAATGACACAGTATTAAGGGCTGTAAGGCTTATTATCCCTTTGTCTTTCCAATTCAGTGTGGCCAGCATTCTAGTAGTACCTTATCTTCAGAGTTTAGAATTTGACTAAAATGACTAGGGCTGCCAAAATATATGGAACACAAACAATTAATATCTCTGTGCAGTGTGTAATAGATAGGAATATGTGAACACTTCGTAACACTTGAACTCAACAGCCTAAGCTAATGAATATCTACAGATGTAAATCTGCATAATTAGACTTTTTGGTACAGTTTGTTTCTTTACATTTGTAATACTGCACATTATGCTCTTGATCCTGGTAACACAGCAATATCATTATCAAATTAACACAGACAGCAAGTGGCTTAAATCAGTCACTACTAGGTGTTTCCTACACTACTGTGAAATAACAAATGTTGCCAATCTAAACAAATCATGAAAGTCTAGTGTTTTAAAAAGCTAGATGTCAACATTACTGCAGTGTTATTGACATTGAACGGGAAAACTTTAAAAGCTTCGCATATGCAACCTGTCAGTTTCAAACCATCAATTAATTCCTTAATTCAATCCCTGTGTAATATAGCAATGCAATAGTCAACACAGGGTTAGTGCTCACAGCGTGTATTTTCCCTTGCACTACAGGAAGTCAGCATCTCACTTCCTGGTTAACTTTAGACTCTTCTTTTCTGTTGCAAAGGCTCTTTGTCATCAAGCTGTGGGAATTAAAAATTACCTTCTCAGCTATCAGAGAAATTTATTTTGTTTCAAGTTGAAGGAGAAAACCCAGTAAGATACCGGAACATGAAGAAAAAGTGTTTTCATAGAACAGGTATTTTCTTCATGGTTTTTTCTTCATCAAATACTTTGTGTGTTCAAATAAAAATCTTGAGAAATAAAATGTGTAATGGCCATTCAGTCTGTATGCATCTAGTGCATGCTCTGAAGCAGCTGAGGCTCAGACCAAATACTGGGGAGAATCAATGCAGCTCTTGAGCACGGAGTTTTTTGACTTCTCCTTTCAGCTTTGCCAGTGACCAGGTGTGCACCTGTGCCAGCTCACCTCACCTCTGTTGCCCTGCTTCATTTTTCTCTAACTTCAGGTCTTGCAGAAAGAGAATCACATTCTTGAGCATTTTGCTGAACGCAGGGCTTTCACTACAAGCACCCAGTGGCAGGGACTGTGTCTTACATGCTTTGCCCTCTCCATCCAAAAGCATCAAACATGGTTGAGGATTTTAGTTGCTGTTATAACACAAATTAATTAGTTAATCTCCTTGATACAAACCCTGGGCTGAATACCACCAAACCATGCCCTAACTTCCAAGTATAGCGTGCCCTTATATCTTCCCTACCTGCGGATTCCTCAGCCTGCTGACTGTCACCACCATCTCAATCACGGTAGGGACCCAGCACAACCGTTGAGCATGGTGGAAGTCAACCCCTGCAGTCCTAGCCAGCTAGATCTTAGCTATACCTCCTGGCATCGCTTCTACAGTTCTCAGACTAATTACTTTGTTCATTGCTTCTACAAAATACATTACAATCCAGGTGCTGCTATGTTCTGAAGTGTTTTTTTGTAAGTAGCTTTACACTCATTTGTCAAATAAATGAACCTGGCACATTCCTTAATACCTTTATTTTTTCTAACTAATTGTAAATCATTCATCCTCAGTCTAATGTAATCCTTAATGCTCTGCTGAACTTTAATCAAATAATAAAACTAGTGATACAGAAACTACAATAGGATTTGAAATCACCACAGATTATCAGGATAACATTATAAATGTTTTCTTGTCACGTGTCCAAAGATTGCACTTGCAGAATGTCTTCTTACTTGCTGTGGTGGTGCCCACCAAGCCGCTCTGTCACTCCCCTCCTCAGCTGGACCTGGGCGAGGATATGTCACGAAAGTCTCGTGGGTCGAGATAAGGGCAGGGAGAGATCACTCAGCGGTTATCGTAATGGGCAAAACAGACTCAATCTGGGG
>Ga0181612_155056_pt1 | contig 10373 bp, 4 predicted proteins | sample HoacroProtozoa21_FD_119630 | JGI IMG/M metagenome (GOLD analysis project Ga0181612, IMG submission 119630) | Hoatzin crop microbial communities from Cojedes, Venezuel. Combined Assembly of Gp0051906, Gp0051904, Gp0051908 | reverse complement strand
CAAAGTTCTCTGCATAATACATACAAACAGAATGCAGCATCTTCAGAAATACCACCCAATACATGTTTCTCTTGCACTTGGTATGATTTTAGTGCATGATTTACATCTGTTTATTTAAAGAAACATCATATATCTGATTTGTAACAGAACTCAGCAGCACTCAGTAGGCAAGAAAAAAAATGTATGACCTCATACACGAAATAAACAGTCAGAAAAATATGCCTTAGGTGTGTAAGGAAATTGTACTATCCTGCACAGGAAATGAATTGAGAGTTCATTACTAGTTGGGTATCACTAAGGTTTAGGATTACAGTATAGAAACTAAGATGTGCAATTTCTGACATGTATGTACTTGTTCGCATAAAGGTGTCACCGTGTTTCCAATACAGAACAAAAATGTAGACTTTCGGGAATCCAGAAGCTTGATCTTTTTTGCCAATCCCATTCCCCAAAATTACCATGCTAAATAAATTATAGCATATGTTATAAATATATGTTTGAAATGGATTGTCATATCTGATTATTGTCAAAATTGAGAAAGTTAAAATGTTACACTGTAATTATACAAAATTTTTGAATTACTATAATGAAATGAAACAAATTGTGATAAAATTCTGTATGAGAGCTCTTCCAATACCTATACTGAATTAAGCAAAACCTCACATATACTCTTCAAAGCTCTCAAGATATGCATTTCTCTAGCCTTTAAATATGGCGACAGTACAAGAGTCATACAGCTTCATCTGGAGGCATTCACTTGCATGATTTTTTTTTCTAGATGAAAGAAAATGATATCCCTAATATCCCTTGTGATTATCACGGAAATGATTGACATGAACAATTATTCACTGGGAATACTACCAGAGTAGGATTCATAATAGAATTATTATCAGCCTCATTTTACACACTGAGAACTCGTGTATAGGAGAGTAAGCAAGAGAAGTCACGCAGAAGACTGTGCAGCTGAAAACAGGTTGTTCATTGATGTGCTTTTTCCACTTAATGCACAGACCCTTCAACATCTGCCTTCCACTTTTCATTTACACAGCCTCTGGTAGAGTTTGTATCCCAGTTGATGCCATTGCTTGCCATTGTAACATAAACACTTCTAGCATCCCTAGTGAGCTATTACTCAACATTTTAAATCTTTGCTTTATGCCATTTTACATTGCTAAATTGCTGAATTGTTGATTTCATGCTAATAGTATTTTTAAACCATATTGTAATTGCTTATTTTGAGAAGGGTTTGAGTTTGGTTTTAAATTAGGAAGCTCTTAAGTATATGCAGAGAAGCACCTGCATTCTGACAGGAATATTCTGATAAAATAATTCCTCTCTTTGAGGTCACTCAGAGACCAAATACCACCAATACCACAGCCATATATCCATCACTTCCAGGATATCTATGATGACAATAGATGACATAGTAGAAAACTTCTTGCAGGGAATGCATAGGACAGCAAACAAACCACTGATCAGTTATCTTCCTAGTAGCGTATAGTGTATCTCTCCCTTTTATTTCCTTACTGAAAAAATGTTTTGCCAATTTTTCATCTTCTAACTCTCCTCAACACATTTTTGAGCTACCTTTTTTTCACCCTTCCATTCACAAGTTATCCATGACAGCTATTTACCTGTGACTGTGCTTCTGATACTGCAAAGAAACCAAGTAATATGGAGAAAGCTCTAGCAATTAAAAGCCCACCATGAAATATCTGCACAGACATTTGGAACAGAACAATATGGACAATAATTTCGGGAGTGGTGGATGTACCGAGGGTCTTTGCACTACCTTTCTCCCTATATTACCTACCTTTAACAGGTGACAAAGATCTCCACAGGGCATTCTAGTGTATGTAGGCATCTCTCTGGGGACCTCCTTTGCCATTTTGTAGTCAATTAACCAACTAGCATTTCAAAGTTTCAGAAATATTTCTTACTATTAATTATGAAATTGTGATTTTCAGAAGTTTTAATTTAATCCAATCTGCAAGCTAAAAGTCACATCCAAACCTGGTTAAATCCTGACCTGAAATTTTCTAGGGATGGGAATTGGAAAGCTTATTTACAGCCTTCTTTTAAGGTTATGAAACCTTTAAAGCACAAGCATTTTAAACATGAGCCTTCAACAGTAATATCATCTTCCACAAGCAAATTTCTGCTTTATGTAATGTGAAAAGTGGATGTTACCTTAGGCTGTGCTTCTTATGTAAGTTCATATAGGACTACACCCTAGAAGCAAGTTCATTTTCTGAAATGTCAGCATAAGAATAGGATAAGGGGATGACTTATTTTCTGCCTGATGCCATCTGATTCTGAATTTAAATGAGCAAAACCTCAGGAGACTGGTATTTTTCCTAGAGAATCATATGGTGCTTCCAATGGGAAAATATTTACAAGTGAAATGCAGTTGGAAAAAACTGATGTTAAATGCTAGCGTCATTGGAACTGCTTAGATTTGTTCAAACCATTGTGCAAGTCTAAAATCATTATTTCTCTTTGTTGATCTTTTTCGCATACTATATAAAGAAGTTTATACAGTAAGCGACCAAAATCAATGCTTTAATATCTAGTAACAGAAGCATAGCCCTGGCTTGTGAAAATAATTTCAGTATTTTAAAACCTTTATCAGAATCAATGCAATCCCTAGAAAAGAAAACACAACTGACTCGCAGTCATTTCACGCCATTTTAGCAGTCTGAAATTACCCTCTGCAGTGACTTGAAGCCAAATCGGAGGGAAGTTGCCTCTTGGGACAGGATTTGTCGCTGTCAATGTTAAAAGCTTGGGCACTCAGAAGTGAGCCTGTCCAGCTCATTCTCTAGAGCATGTCCTAAGGAAAGGTGCATAGGTAGAGCATTGGTAGTGCAGATGTCAGGAGATGGGTCTGGCTGATACTGATGATGACTAAGAAGGCTCTCTGGCTTGTAGCCAGGTATGGGAGAGCTTGCCTGAATGCCCTGTCTCAGTGTGAAGCCCTCACTGTAAATCTCAAGACATACCATATCTCAGTTGTCACTAACGCTTTCTCGTATAATTTTATATTCTATTCACATTCCATTTGGGTAAAGTCATGCAAGAATTCATGGAAGATAGTCTTAAAAAAAGAGATCATTCTCAGGCTTTAGAAAGTAGTGAAAGGAACACATTCTGATCAATATACTCACAAAAGCATTTGTTTCCCCAAAACAACATATTTGTAAATAGATATTATTGCTTGAGCAGTATTAAAAAGAAAAGATTAAATATTTCTAGTATTTTGTGTGCAACGCAACATCACTTAAATGCAAGGCATTTCTAAGGAGCTGAATTGCAGTGCTGGTCAGATAGTTTTCTGGTGAAAATGACAAATTTTTTTTCCCCATGTTTCAGTTCTGCTTATGTAAAGAACACAAGTGCAAAACTCTTCCATTTTGCAACCACCTGGCATCATTAACGTGCTTTCAGAGAGGAGAGGAATTATGCGCCGTCTCATGTATTAGCATTGTAATTATCAGCTCAGTCTTAATTACAGTAAGATATTTTTGTGTAAGAGGGGAAAAGCTGGTAGCTTTTCATGACCCAGGATGTGGCTATGACGCTGTCCCTCTTGGCTGGGACAGGTTTATCTCCGTGAGGCTGCGGCTTGCCTGTGGAACAAGAGGTGTCAAGAGAGGCCGAAGCTGCTGCCTCCCATCGCTACGGCAATTTGCTCTAAAGCCTAACAGAGACAGTTTAATAAGTGCTTCTCTGACAACTAAGAAATACCAACTGTTTCGGGGAACCATTTGTGGTTATGGAATACTACAGCATTTCATCCTCAGTCGGATAATCACCTTCATACTTCGCATGTTTGTTAAATGCTAGCTGAAGCAAGCAATAGATTTCCTTTTCAATGAAAAGTAAAATCTTTAACATTTAACTGCAAACCAGCTGCAGTGAGAAAGCTATGCGAAGTTTTTTGTTTCCCATTGGAAACTGTCCACTATCCAGAACAGTAGTCTTAATTCCTAGTAGATTTAAAATTCTATTATAGCAACCAACCATAAATACATTTTGCAAGAAGCTTCAGAGCAGTTTCAATCATTAAATACATATTTTATATTTTTCCCAATTGTGCAACTCTTCCAACTATTAAATATTAAAACGTTACTTCGCCACTCAGGTCAGTTCAAGAAATCAAGTAAACTCTATAGAAAGTATCCTAGTGGCTTTTCTGGTAAAGCAAAAGTCGAATATGAGAACTGAATAGGAGCCAAGGGGTCAGGACCATAAAGATTTTGCTTGGACAGTGTTTTAGTTTGTTATTGACTCCTAACAGTACATACATATGCCTACAGCATTCTGAATGCACCTTAGTATAACTAAGGAACTCTACAAAGATAAATCACAGCAAATATGTAGTAGAGGCACTACGACAACAAAAATTAGTCATACTTATCATAGACTTGTCCTGAATATCAACATCTGAAATCGGCCAGCAACTGGCCATAGGACTGATTATGCTTGTTGTACATCCCTCGTCCTGGCACATCAGCTCAAGCAGAGAGTCATTTTTACACAGCTACAGAGTTTCTGGACTGGATTAACCCAGAGCATGCGGTGCACAGAATGTGGATCTATGTGCTGCTCTTTGTTCCTGTATACCCTGCCTGGGTCTAGAAGGTGGATCTGGACTCTGCTATAAACATGTACATTTGAAAATTCAGAAATGCGTCAGTTTGCACCACAGAAGTTCTGAAAGATGACGTCATAGCACTTAAAAAATAAGCTTTCAATACTCTGCGTAAAGTTTTACTTATTTTATGTACAATAATTACAGTAAAAAGTTACAGCACTGTCACTAGTTATCATTATTTTTCAACATTTTTAAAGTCTTTTCTAACTTCCTTTAATCATTCTGACATATTTGTTGTAATCTCAGCAACATGTTCATATTAATTAAATGAAAGCTACTAAACAGTACAACTTGTGTGCCCATAAATTGCTTTTAAGAAAAAAATCTTAAAAGTTACTTAAACTTTTTTTTTTTAATAAAATGGCCTATATCTATGTATTTCAATTTTCTGTCTATCCCTCTGTTGACAGGATATTCCTACTTCATATGTGTAAGAAAACCATATAATAGTATCAGTGATTCTCAAGAACAGTAAAATAGCAGTATAACTATGGGGTTCTGCTGTTATCAACAAAATATTTAGATCCTCTGTGGTGCTTTCCAAGCCCTGGCTCGATTATAGTCACATATTCAAATGTCTAGTCATTCCCTATAATTTATTTTCATTTTGTTCTTTTGTCATCTTCAAGGTTGTACTGTTTTAAACAAAATATCACAGCTTTGGTGTTCTCTATGAGCTCCAGTGCAAAGATAAGCAGTATGACTTTCTTCTGGAACACATTTGCAGTATATAATCTGGACTGATATCAACTTCAAATAATAAATCAATGGAAAAGCATCAAAGGGGCCCTGTGTCAGATATAATTAAAATTATGCTACTTCAGAGCTAGAACTGCCATCGATATTTCACTAATATATACAAATGTATTATTCCACACATCGTGCTGTACAAATACGCTGGCTGAGGAAGAGCCTAATGAGCAAAAAGAGTCTCTCAATTTAATAATTTTTGAAACTGGAAGTTGTTTTCAAGTAAAATAGGATGATCAACATGTTATACCAAGTTATTGTTGGTATTGCTATTTAAAAGCAAATTCCAAAATACATTGCTCAGAATGGATAACAAAAGGGCCATTCATAACTTCTGTAATACTACTTTGACTTTTTAAATCAAAATGAAAAGTTTAACCATTCCCAAATCAAAACACTTCATTACAATTCAATTTAGCATTAACCTCTCCTGACAAGCAGCCACAGTGTCTTGTACCAGCTATAATTTATTTGCCCTACCCTCCTGTACAAAATGGGTTCTTTGGCCTTTGATAACGAACTGTGGTGATCCTTTGACTCTCCCAGGGTGTCATTTGGTTCAACAACAGCAGCAACAAAATCAGCAGCACATCATGGGAATTCAGCCCAGAACAAAGATCAATACAGAGAAGAAATCAAAGGATGAGGAAAGAATATGTATAAACCCGAGAACTAAGGACCCATTAGAAAAGTTCTCAACTCCTGTAAGACTTAGGCACAATAAATATGGCAGAACAGTGAAAGATACATTCAGACTATTAAAACCCAAACTGTTGAGTGATTCTGATCAAAGCAAACACTTTAGTGATGTACAAAAAGTGAACCACAAATAGTCTAGTCAAAATAGAAGTTTCCTGAACACATTCTAAGCAAGTTTGCAGAAGAGAAAAGAAATGGTAAGTGTACAAATCATCCAAAAGGCCACTAAAATTCATAAGAATTGAATCTTACAGTAAAATTAGAATAACTAAGTTTTACACTTGAAAAGATCTGATAGAACTAAGATAGAAAAACATAATTCTAAAAAGCTAATAGATGATTATCTGATTGTAGCAAATCCAAGATAATATCCAAAAAAGGCCTACTCCAATTGAATAAGCGAAAAAGCACCAGTTAAAAAGCAAATTTATGACATATTTATCATTCAGTCTGCCAGGAATTGCATTATGCATTGTGGCATACACAAAATATAAACTAGTTCTTTCCTGAATAAAGGTGTTAGTCTCTAAGACTGTGTCTCACCTGCGATGACTGTCTGCCAGTTCCAATTAACTTCAACACAGAAAGATCCTAAACTGAGGTTGTTAAAATGCGTAGCTACTGGTACATGAAACCCTATCCTTGGATAACAGTTTACATTCACTTACATTCTGTTTGATTACAATAGATCTGTCAGGACAAGACAGATTTTAGGGAGACATCACACCTGACAGATCCACATCTAATAAAATCTAATCCCAAAGAAAATTATGGAATAGCTGATATGGAACCCAGTGGATTATTAAATTTAGAGCAATACAATTAATCCCGCGTACTTCAAACAACTAGAAAGACTAATACAAAATAAAGAAGGTACAAGCTAAATTGAATAAAAGTAACTAATTGAAGGTCTTTACCTATAGGCGTACAATAGAATTCTCATCAATATGTCCTTCTAACAAGACCCCAAAAGGATACATTCTTGGCACTACATTGTTTCACTCTTATTTGGTTAATTAGAAGAAAAGACACCCAATCTGCTCCCTGGTAAATGTCACAGATCCACAAGGATGCAAAAGCATTGAACTATAAAGTGGATAGTCCCTGAACCCAGAGCGATCTGGATAGCTTGGTAACACGCATACAATTAACATTTACTTTGATACAGCCATATGTAATCATACCTTTAGTATCAAAAGAATCATGATTATACCAGAATAGATATTGTCCTGCAAAGTAATGGTTCTTGAAAAAACTATTGAAATTCCAGTGGATAATTGGCCAGGATGTGAGACTCCAGCAGAGTCCAAAAGGTCTAATACTCAGAAATAAACAGAAAAAACCTCAAGTAAGCAAAGATACTCAGAATGCAGTATCCAAGTTTTGTCCAAACATTAAAAAAACCCCCTTGAACGCAAGAGCGTTCAGATATATTCCATGAGAATGGTTAAATGACAGGACAATATGCATGGGGAATGTAGTAGTTCACTATGCTTTATTTATCAAAAAGCTTAAGGTCAAGCTTTTGAGATCAACTGTTGCTCTATAGATGAAAAATCTGGCAATTGGCTCAGTCTACCAGACAGAACTATGAGATTAAATGGCTGGAAGATAAATTGGAAATAGTAGGAAATAAGGTTCAATTTTGTAACAGTGCCAGCTTAGGGGCAAACAGAAGATTTTTCAACGCTAATCATCTTAAAGATATGGTGGTTTCTCTTTTTTCCTATAAGATCTGCACCAATGCAAACAAAAATTAATTCACAAAGTCAGACTAGATGAGACAATACTCCCTTTCTGGCTGCATAATCTATTACCTAGATGTTCATGGCACCAGTCTCGGCATCTTACATAAACAAATATTTCATTTAATGACATTTTTAAAACTGAAAGTCAGATTTGGAAAAGTAACTTAGAATAATTGTTTTTCCTTTAATAAAATTGAATTTTTGTTTATATTGTAACTTACTTGGAAATTTTTTCTCATATATTTCTTTTCAGCTTACAAAATTAAATGTAAGCTACTACACAAATGTAATACTTTCTAAATCTATTTTTACTGCTAGTCATGTTCTCATGCTTACATTTTTCATCAAAATATCACCTATCATTTTTGACATGACTTATAAAATATCAGCAATACACTCATTCACAAACACAATTTCTTATTGTGATCTGATTTTTATTTTATCTAAATGAAAAATAAATTATTAAAAATTAAATAAAAGTGATATAGTAAGAATATTTCAGGCAGCATTACTCTGATCATAACATGCTTAGACTTAATTACATGCTGTTCTTCCATGTCACTTTCACAGATTATACTGCCTTATCCTCTCCATTTTTATATGCTACTATTAATATTTAACTATCCAATGTCTTTTACTAGAAGACGTTTAAAGATAAGACAACTAGGAAACAGCCATTCATGTAGCTACTACAGACCAAATTATATCCCAAATTGGAAAGCCCTTCTATCTAAATAGTAAATCTACATACATATTTGCTAGATATAATAGTTATTAACACTTGGGTTTAGATATTCTCTGAAACAGCTCAATTCAATATCTTGTAATAATGTTTAAAATATTAGACATAAGTAGTCCTATTAATTTCACACGTGTAGCATTAAATGTGCTTGAATACTGCGTTGAAATCTGAACTTCAGCCTGCTGCCATCTCACATACCACAAGACTTTGGCCAGTTATGAAAACTACATTTATAGATTTCAAAAACTAGTAGCATCTTTAGAAAAGACTGTGATTCAACACAGCACTGGCCTCACTGTCAGTATAAGATAAACCGACATACCTACAGTATCTGAAGTGACGTGGATCATAGCATCATTTTCAGCTCTGTAAATGTTACGTCCCAGCTAACCCACTCATTTAAACTGCTATGAAGCTTCTGCATGACCAAACCCATATTTCTATTTTTCTGACTAAACGACATGCAGTAACATTCCTTCACTTTTGCAGAGGCTGTATTGCTTGTTTGTGAGGTGAGGGAGATACTGCTGGCAGCATGATTTACTGTTTGGTGTCTTTCCAATTCCTGTTAAACAAACAAGTACTAATGAACCCACCACTCTCACCCTAGACATCCCTTCTGCTTTAAATGATGAAAGCATTTTCATTTATTTCATTCTCCTACTATAAATGTTTGTAGCTCCACTGTGAAGTTATGGCTTTATATGTCAGTCATACAGTGCCAAGTCTGCAACAGTGACAGAAGTTGATGGAAGCCAGAAATGGAGCTTGTAATTCTGCTAAGTACATTGGAAGCTTCCAAAAGTTGTAAATCAATCAATAAAAACAACAGGACTATACCCTAATTTCAGCAAGATACCATTAACCGGTTTATTTTCTTCAGAAAGTCTGTATTTGAAATTACCATCTTCTCAAAAGTTACTTTTAAAAATTTTGATGACTTGTGAACTCGTTGTTACTTGGCGTTTAGACCTGACAGCCGTTCTAGAGAACCCGTACAATCACCCATCTAGGTTTTTTCCTAATAATCCCAAGCATAATTTACATTTGCTACAATACTGGCAATCAAAAATGAAATCAATTTTCTCATGGTAGTATTTACAGCACAAGTAATGGCTAATGATACGATAATCATATCTTCAACCAACTGCACAGTAGCAGGTGATACAAAATTCCATGGGGAAAAAAGAAAACAAAGGATACAACAGACACAAAACTCCAAGGGAATCCATCCTAACTGTGAGACTAGAGCTGTGGATTCAAAGAACTAAATCTAAAGCTAGCTAAAAAGACAAAGGAACAACCTTTCAGCAAAACTAACATTGAAGTAGTCACATGATAATAAATGTATTTGGGAAATATTTTATTGTCATTTGGCTTTTTTTTTTTAATTTAGTTCTTTTTACAATACCAGGCATAAATACTTGCACTTGGCCTAAAATTGATGGAAAAGCATATTGTCTCAAGTTTTTGAGAACCATCTGCTCCCCAGAATTTAAAATCACTTCTGTTTCCAATCTATGCAATACTGTAACAGATTCATGCTGTAGATATCTAGTACTGAAAATGTTTTCCTTTCTTCTCCCAAATAAACATTTAAACCAACCAGCATGACAGAAGGTGCACATTAGACAATGTTTCCACCACTGAGGAAAAGCTATTGAAATAACAAGATCCAGATGTTAGACCAAAAAGAAGTTTATCATCCTCAGAAACCCCTAAATTGTGTCTGGTATTTCATACAAAGAGCTCCTAATTTGCTAATGTGCATTTTCTT
>Ga0181612_153084_pt1 | contig 10374 bp, 4 predicted proteins | sample HoacroProtozoa21_FD_119630 | JGI IMG/M metagenome (GOLD analysis project Ga0181612, IMG submission 119630) | Hoatzin crop microbial communities from Cojedes, Venezuel. Combined Assembly of Gp0051906, Gp0051904, Gp0051908 | reverse complement strand
TAACTTAAAAACTATTATATAAAATTATTTTATTTCAATTATTAATATTATGCCAAAGCTTAAAATAATTAAAAATCTTAATATTAAAAAATTTAATTTTAAAAATAGAAAATTTAATAAAAATATAATATATAAATATAAAATGAATAATAATAACACAAAAGAAGATATAATTTGTGATATATCATTAATAGGAGATTCTCAAGTCGGAAAAACAAGTATACTTAATTCTTATGTTTATAATACATTTATAGAAGAAGTTCCAAATACTATTGGACCTGAACCATATTTAAAAGAAAAAAAAATTATAACAAAATCATTAATAATAAAAATATGGGATACTCCTGGTCAAAAAAGATATAGAAATTATCTAAATGATTATATAGATAATAGTTTTGGAATTATTTTATGTTATGATATTTCAAATAAAGAAACTTTTTTAAATATGAAAAATTTTATTGAAGATTTATTAAAAACAAAAAAAAATAAGAATAAGTATTTAATTATAATTGGCAATAAATGTGAAATTTTAAAAAGGGATGTTACAATAGAAGAATTAAATGAATTTTCTAAAAAATATAAAATTAAATGTTTTGAAGTTTCTGCAAAAAAGAAATTTAATATAGACGAATGCTTTGAAGATATTATAAATAACTTTGTTAAATCTAGTCCTTGCTTTTCAAAATATGAAAAAAATATTAATAAAATAAATTTATATACAAAACAACTTATCAGAATTCATAATAATTTACTTATAAAAAAAATTAACTATAAAATTTATAAAATTAAAAATGAAATTATTTACTTATTTCAACAAAGTGAAATTCTTAAAAAAATATTATTAGAAAATAATTATATTGAAAAAAATTATAAAATTGAAATAAAAAATTTAAAGAAAATTAATGAAGATATTTTTAAACATTTATTGCTGCAATATATTAAAGAAAATAATGAAGAAAATTATAATAAAATATTTGAACAAATAAAAATTTTTTCAAAACAATTTTTTATTGATAATTATTATTATCTTCACTTTTTTAATGAATTTAATAAAATTTTTAATGAACAGTTTAATGAAATTATAATAGAAAAATTTATTAAAATGTTTAATTTTTTATATGAAAAAAACAATTTAGAAAAAAGTTTTTTTCTCTCTATTTCTCCTTTTTCAAAATTAAAGATACCAAATTTTAATTTTTTTAAAATTAATGAAGAAAATATATTTTTTTATTTTAATTTTATGCAGACAAAATTTTTTTATTGTGAAAATTTTTTTTTATTTAAATATAAAAATATTTTAATAAGTTATCAAAAAGAAGAAAAAAAATTTATATTTCAAATTTATAAAGAAAAATTTGAATTAGAATATGAAATAAAAATAGATATTGAATATAAAATATTTATGCAGTTAAATAAGAATCAAATTAATTTTGAAATATTTTCAGAAGAAAATTCTAAACAAAATGAATTTATTTTCAAAGAAATAAGCTTATTAAAAATAAATAAAGTTAAATTTTTTTATAATTTTATTGGAAAAATTTATTCAATTATTATAAGTGATGAAAGTATAAAAGAAAATAAAAATTTATTAGAAAATATTATAAAAGAAAACAAAAATGAAATTTTAAACTTAAAAGACAAAAATTTTATATTTATTTTTCCTACATTTATTAAAAATAGCTATATAAAATATAATATTTATGATTTATTTAACAAATTTAAAATTAAGATGAAATATATTATGAATTTTAAAAATAAAAATAACAATTTTAATAATTTTTCAATTTTATATATAATAAATTTTCTTTCACATTTAAATAAAAATAAGGAAAAAATAATGTTAGAAAAAATGAATGAAAAAATTTATTTATTTTTATATTTGATTTTTGATTTATCAAATAACAATTTTTGCTATTATTATATTATATTTTATTTTCTTCAAAATTTTCCAGAAAATTTTATATTTAAAAATAATTTCTTAGAAAATATTAAAAATAAATTTACGAAAGAAAATAATAATTTTATTAATTATTTTTATAAAAGTATTTTTGAAAATTTCAATGATAATAATAATAATGTTATAAATCAAAAAGAAAATTTAAATGAAAATGATATTGAATTTATTAGTAAAAACTTATATAATTTTATTAAAAATATTAATTATATGCTATATGCAATTTTACCAGAAAATGAAAAAGTTAAATTTTATTTTAAAATAAAAAATTATAATACTAATATCTTTTCAAAACCCTTTTTCTTTCCTATTTTTAATAATAAAAAATTTTTTAATAAATATGATAAAAAAGTAGAAAATATTAATATTAATATGATAAATTTTGAATATAAAAAAGAAAAAATAAAAAAATATAAAGATTTTGTTTTTGAAAGAAAATGTTGTCTCGTAAAAGAGAAAAAACATTATAGAGGAAAGTTAAAAAAAGTAAATAATAATAAAAAAGAAATTTTTATTTTTCATTCTTTAATAGAAAATGAAGAAGAAGAAGAAAAAGGAGATAATGAAGATGAAAATAAAGAAAAATGTAGTTTTGAATGTGAAAATATAAATAAAGAAAAAATTATTTTTTTTGAAACTAAAGATATAAAATTTATATTTCCTAAAATTTATTATTATTTAAATTCAGCTATTGAAATCTTTTTGGTTAATGGAAAATCTTACTTTTTTAATTTTTATTCTAATAAATCTTTTATAGAATTTTTAAGTTATATATTAAATGAAAATCTTTTAAAAGAAATTATAAATGATTTTTTAGATAATAGATTAGTTGGTTATTTTAATATTGAAAATTCAGATAAATTATTTTTTAAAAGTATAAATGAAGAAAATAATATAAAATTAAGTAAAATAATAGAAAATTGGAAAAATAACATTTATTCAAATTTTTATTTACTAATGCTATTAAATAATTTTGCAAATAGATCATTTAATAATTTAACTGAATATCCAGTTTTTCCTAAAATAATGTTTGATTCAATAGAAAATGAAAGAGATTTATCAATGTCTATAAATATATATTCAAATATTAATAAAATAGATCAAAATTTTGCTTATCCAAACTATTCTAATTTACAAATTGTATTAAAGTTATTGGAAAACATTTTACCTTATTCTTTATTAAAAAAAGATGATTATAATATATTTAATAATAAAAAGAATATATTTTTCCTTTTTTATTTAGAATCAATATTTAATAAAAAAATATTTTTGAATATGAATATTAAATTTAAATTTATAATTTTAAGTTTAAAATATATTATTAATTATTTTAAAATAACTTTGATTTTAATGAATCAAATGAAAATTTCAATTTATCTTTATCTAGAGCTTATGATGAAAATGATTTTTCTCAAAAAGGGGAATATATTCCAGAAGTTTTTTATTTAAATTTATCTGATAACCAAAAATTAGAAAATTATAAAAAAATTCAAACTTGTTTTTTAAAATTATCAGCAAATAATAAAATAAATAAATGGATTGATTTAATTTTTGGATTTAAACAAAAAGGAGAAAATGCTAAAATATTTAGAAATATTTACAGAAAAGAAAGTTATATTGATAATTTAGAAAAAAATAAGGAATATTATCAAAATAAAAATTTATTAATGGGAGTTGAATTTGGAATAGTTCCTCTTATATTATATAAAAATAAAGAATTAGAATCTAAAAAAAAAGATTATAATTTTTTTGAAGGAAAAGTTAATAAAAATATTATTAATTTAAATATTAATAACAATTATATTTTTAATAATAATATCCTTTTTATTTGTTTAGACAAATCTAATAATGTTATTATTTTAAAAAATGAAATCCTTATTTATTATGACCAGAAAAATAACAAATCTGAATTTTATTTAAATAATTTTCAATTTGATTTAAATTTTATAGATTTTGAATATAAAAGAAATAAATTAAAGATAGAAAATAAATTTATATGTTTTAGTAAAGAATTATCTTTACTATTTATTGGAGGATTAATAAATAAGTCAATAGGAATAATCGATGTAAATTTAAATATTTATAATAATTCTTATATTTCTTTACCAAATAATGAATATGATATAATAAGTTCTATTGAATTAATAGAAAATTCTAAAAAATTTTTAATCTGTAGTGATATTATAGGAAAAATTCTTATTTTTCAAATATATAAAGAAAGTGAAAAATATGGACTGATATTATTAAAAAGACTAAATAATTTTCATATAGACAATATAAATCAAATAAATTATAACTCAGAATTAAATATATTTTGTTCATGTTCTAAAGATGGTTTTTGCTATACTTATTCTTTTCCTGATGGGAATATAATACAAAGAATTAAAGAAAAAAATGATATTTTATATATTTTTTTGATTAATTCAACATTACCAGCTATTATTTTATATGTTATTAATCAATTAAAAAGTTATTCTTTAGATGGAATATTATTAAAAGAATATCTTGAAAATGATTTTTATAGTCCTCATATATATAAAGATTGTTATGAAAATTCTTATTTAATATATGTTAAAAATATTCATAAAATATCATTATTGTCAATTCCTTTTTTCAATGGATTTATAGAATTTGATTTTGATATCGAGATTTGTTGTTTTTGTTTAAGTAATGATGAAAAAAAACTTTATGCTGTTAATTCAAAAGGAGACAAAATACAAACTTTTAGTAAATAACTGAAAAATTCAATTATTAAATATATATAAATTATGAATTCATATTTTAAATTTTTAAGGAAAACTGAAAATTATATGAAAATAGATATTTTAATATATTAGGAATAAATATATATATATAATCGGTATTTAAAAAGTAGACTATGATATTTTCCAGTGATAATTACTAAGTGTTCTTATTTATGGAAAAATGATTGTCTTTCATAAATATACTCTATTACTATAGGTGCTAATTTTTAACAGATAATAACATTCTATAATTATCACTAGAACTATTCATTACCTACTTTTGCATATTAACTAACAGTAGTGCCATTTTTTTAAAATTTTATTTGGCAAAGCCGGCCTACAAGGATTTCTTTTTAAACAGTTAAAATTTTGCACTTTTCAGTTAATAAACACTGTATGAAATTCCTTCTGTGCGTTTTCATCACTGAAATACTAGCTTTGATGTCTTGATGGGTTTGGGGTTTTTTTTCCACTTTCAATAAGAATTTGTGGTTAGTGAGTTCAGCTGATGTGGTTACTTTAACTCATACAGGGACTAAACAGGAAATTCCAGTTAGTACATCCAGTAAGTTACAAATCAAACACATTTCTTGGCATTGTGCATTGCTGTGTGTGAAGTATCAGTATCGTAATCCATATTTCAAATCGTATCCATGCAAAGGCTTAAGAGAGAACCAGAACTTCAGATTCTTCCTCGTCGAACAGTGGTACGCATTATGTGTCACATAAACAGGAACCCAATGTTTTACAAACGTGGGAAGTTACCAGCAGACTTACTGGCTTGAACTGGAAACACACAGTAAATGCAATCCTATTTTGCGCATAAGTTTATGCATTCATGCATACATAAGCATATGTGCATGTATCCAAGGATAATAACAGAATGTAAAATCTTCAGATGTCAGCATATAGGTCAGTAGTTTCTACGTTTGCCTTGCTCATCTTTACCAATATAGATGTAAATTTTAGATGTCCTTTACCGGTAGGCATTTTTAAGGCAGCATGTATCGCCCATTTTTTGTGCTAGTGCTTGAAGTAGCACTGCAAAAGAATACATTTCAGACATACTGATGAAATCTGTTTATGGAAATAAAAACTGTTGTACTAATTACAAAATTCAAAGGAGAAGTTGCTTTAAAACAGTTGTCTGGTTTTTGCATGCACATTTTTAGAATTTTGTTTCCTATTACTAATCTTTTTTTAGTCTTCTGTGCACTCTGCTGTTGCTATTGTGTGGCGTTTTGCATGTGGATTGTACAGATGTTATTATAAACTTGCCTTTAAATACAAACCTGCCTAGTATGTTATCTAGCAAGCTGCTAGACAAATTGAAGTACTTTCTGAATAAAGGAGCTTTGAAACATTTTATATTAGCACCCCAATATAACATTTCTTTATTTGACCTGTTTCAGTGTATACTGTACTGTAAGAGTTACCACTAAAAAGAAAAAAAAAGAGCCACACATAAATTACAGCTAAAAAACGAAAAAAAATCCAGTCCGTCACCCTCTCACAGATACCCAGTTCTTGTACATAGATAATCTAATCCCGAGAGAGCATTACAGTTAAGGTGGAAAGATGCCTTTTATTCCACCTTTCAAAACACTGCCCAGAATGTTGTCTGCTACACTTGTTTCATACAGTTAAGTGAAAAAAAATTCTGAGAAGTTGGCTTTGTCTTTTCAAAGATTAATGTAGGCGTATTTACACATTGAATTTAAATAGACAGCTGCGTTTTCAACATAAGAGTCCGTGCTACAAGCTTACTGGTGAGCACTTATTACTTTGAACTACCTATATTGTTAAAGAACGGGTAGATTTATTTTCACAGCTGTGTACGGAAATATCTTTTAAATTAGTATAGTGGAGACATTTTGATGTATTTTGATTTATTGTTAATTGTTGGTGACAGGTGTATTTCTTGATGCAGATATGAATAGCAGTAGCTCCATATTGAATGCACTGACAAATGGATGTGCCATCAATGGACATTTGGATTTCACCGTCGCACAGCAGCTCAGTGGGATGGATGCCAGGCGTGAGGAGTGTTTAACATTAACACCTAACGGAATAATTCCTGGAGTAACTTCTCCCAGTAGGCATCGAATTCATACCAGTAACGGCACCGAGGAGCCAGAAAAAGCCATGAATAATTCCACCGATATGTGTGGATCTCTGCATCTGAATGGAAGCCCGAGTAGCTGTGTTTCTAACCGGCCCTCGTGGGTGGAAGACCCTGGAGATACTTTGCACTATGGACACTATCATGGTTTTGGGGATACTGCCGAGAGCATCCCCGAACTTAGTAGTGTTGTTGAGCATTCCAATTCTGTCAAGGTTGAGCAGCGATACGACAATACTGTCCTAGGCACAATGTATTTGTATCACGGGTCCTAGATGCGTGACCTTTGTATCTAACGCATATTGAAATTGCTACCAAATGAATCTGGGGGGGACAAAATCCTCACACAGCATTAAATTTGAAGATTGCAACTTACTGCTATTTTTACACTTTGTTTATATGAAAAGTAAACCTTTAATTTGACAGCCTTATACAGTAGTTGTAGTTTGTTGCATGTATGGGGCTTACTTAGTGATAAAATAGGTGCTGTTACGATGGAATGTTTTATTATTTTCATTTTTTTATTATGGAATGTTCTGGTTTTGTATTTTTTTATTTCTAAGCTTGTGAACACTATCTTTCCCTTTTTAGAGCTGTTTTCCCTTTTATTAAAACTGTTTAACTGAATTTTGTGAAGAAAATGTTACATATATGCATCACTTAGAAGTAAAGATTTTTCTTTTCCATATCTTCTGCTGAAGCTATGGTAGCAATATCAATACCAGCTATCACTATGCAAGGTTGAAAGTGGCAATCTTCTGGAGCTTCTCTGACTTTACAGTTTGTACATTGGTTTGGAATAGTTAGATGTTCATCTTTAAAGTTTTTGAACACGTCGTTTAGAAACGCAGAGACAAAATGGGAAGAAGTGACCATTTCTGTAGCGTAGAAGTGCTTTTCGTTGTTGGGCTCTTTGCATTATAGAGTGGGGAAGTGGGCTGCCTTTGTCCGGTCGCAGTTGGGTGTGCCTCAGGTTAGCTCTGAATTTGTGGTGGTTTTCTTTGGCTTCTCTCCTTTCTGTGTATGCTTGATATTTTACCATAGCTCACAGACCGGAGGCATGTTGGCACTGTTCTGCTTTGTACGCAGTTTAAAATTGCTGTTACTTGTTATAGAATTTGCCAAGTCAAAATATTTGAGTTTGACTGTCTTGAATATACATTTATTGTCCTTTTTTTTTTTTTTAACATATGCTTTGAAAATGTAATGTTGTGTACTCTTTGGGCTATGCTCACTGAAATTACATTGTATTTAAAGCTTAATACACCAATCAAAATTCATGTAAGTGCACTATATGAGCACTAATAATATAAGTTGCTGCTTTGTGTTATGATAAGTGTCGAGTGGGGAAGAATATGGTAAATGAGATAAGCCCTTTGAATTGTGTTGATTTTTTTGTTCTTGTTTTGTTTAAAAAGGGACCTTTACAAATTGGAATTTAATAAAAATAAACATATTACATTGTGTTTGGATATTTTGTTGAGACATATTCTTACTGGCAATTTGAGCAAGTCTTTAATAGTTCTTAAATCACATTTTCTGCATAATCTTTCTCAGTGCAGTGTGGGATTTCTTGATTTTGTCAGCGTGTGGAAGCAAACGTGAACAGCCCAGTTGGTTGTCCTTGACTGAATCACAGTTACACATACTGGATGTTCTATGCTTGAAGGTTGTATCAGCCTTGAACTCCAAAAATAGGTTAAAAATCCTGGTTGTCTGATTTTCATGATTCTCCTTTGAACATTTTTAGCCAAAATGCAACAGACTACAGAGAAGTCAGTGTTTAAATAGACTTTACGTGGTTCACTGTCTACATACAAGATACTCACAGTGTATTCAAATTGAGAGTAACACTGGTGGGAAGACTGACCCGTCTTTCTGCAAATTGTTGGCCAGAATGAGTGAAACTCCCCGGTGCCTTCTGGAGACCAATGAGACGATTAATGCAAGCTGAATCTTACCCGAGAGAAGCTGCTTCTGGCATGCTTGTAACCACTTGCACTTGAACAAGTGCATGCAGGCCCTCTTCTCAGATATTTCGGTTTGCTGATGCAGTGCCCGGAGGCGTGCATGCTATTGCCATCATACTAACACAAAATACTGACTTAAATTTGTTGTAGCATTTGGTTTGGGGATTTTTTTAGGGCTTGCTGCATATGCTTTCTTGTGCTTCTTCAGATAAAGCAACTTGTAGTTATAACAAGCACTGCCATCTTACGTACATGGCTATAAACTGATTCCTAAAGGATTTTCTTTCGGTAACAAGGTTTGCATGTGTCTTTTCAGATGGTAAAATTTTAGGTACGTAATTCTAGTGTGACTGTGTAAGGCAAGGTTTTTAAAAAAATGTGTACATTTGATTTTCATTCTCTTGCTTTTCACATCTTTTCACCGAAAAATACCTTGGAAGACACTGTATTTCAAACTCAAAGAGAGAACTTACTGCTTTATTTTAAAAAGCACTAAAGCACTTCTATGCCTGTGCGTTCAGCCACGTGCTAACAGAGAGACAGATTTCAAGGTCTGTAGATGTCGTCAGGACCCATGGAAGCTAGATATTAAATTCTAACTGAAAGTAGAAGACCAGTGAAGGCCGTATGATGTAGCCACGCTGTGTGGGTTTGCTGGGTAGCTTCCTTTACGGCTAATGTTGCAAAAGTTAGAAGTCTGTGACCGAGTATGGCTCAGCCAAGAGCAAAGATGTATAATTTTTAAAGCATCAAATAATTATTTTACAAGAATTCTGAGACTGCCTTTTTACAGCATTTTTTGAGACAATGCGTGTACTTACAGCAAAGGCCACCTAAAGTCTTGGTTTTAAATTATTCCGGAGATCTTCCATAGACCATGAAATAGGGAGTCACAGAATCACAGCGTGGTTGAGGTTGGTGGATACATAACCAAATGTATGGTACCGTTATGAACCCATACCACCGCAACGGGAAAAAAAAAGCTTTCTGATGTTTAATCAGAATTTCCTGGGTCATAGTTTGTGTTGCAATTTCAGATGCCTGCGAGCCGTAGAAGAGTAACGAAGCTGACCGATCCAGCGGCACTGCTGGTGGGCAAGGGGCTGCCTTAGTAGGTGAAGGACTTACACTGTTGAGTGCGGAGTGACTTCTGCCGGGTGTAGCCGTGTCTTTCCGTGTGTAGCTACTGATGACACAGAGGCCTTGTTTTCAAGTAACTTACTATTAAAATACAGAGGACTTTCCTGGTTTTGCGGTGTTAAACTGGCTGGAGCCGTTTAGGAGGCCTGGTAGGGCTGTTCTGCTAACAGGCAGGAGTGCTGAGCCATTTTAATCATGCTGTGCTCTGCAGTTCCTGAAAAGGTTGCTGGGATTTAAACACTTGGAGTTAAATTCTCACAAATTTTTTGTTTAGCGAGGGCAGTAGTACTGTAGGACGGTTTATACTCAGGCCTATTATCCAAGTCTACAATTTTCAAGGCTTTTATCAACTGAACGTTGTTTTAGAATCATAGAATCATAGGTTGGAAAAGACCTCGAAGATCATCAAGTTCAACCATCCACCCAACACCACCAAACTGAAGC
>Ga0181612_134757_pt1 | contig 10374 bp, 3 predicted proteins | sample HoacroProtozoa21_FD_119630 | JGI IMG/M metagenome (GOLD analysis project Ga0181612, IMG submission 119630) | Hoatzin crop microbial communities from Cojedes, Venezuel. Combined Assembly of Gp0051906, Gp0051904, Gp0051908 | reverse complement strand
TCTTCCTTATATTTAGTCTAAATCTACCATCTTTCAGTTTAAAGCCATTACCCCTTGTCTTATCACTGCACGCAGTTGTAAAGAGTCCCTCTCCAGCTCTCTTGTAGGCCCCCCATATTGCTACGTGTGTTTTATTTTTGTGTTAAAGAAGAAATGTTTTAGGAACATCTAGAGATATTTAGGGATAGTCTTTATTTTCCTTGCAATCTTTAAGCATTCCAACTGCTCGGAGGAATCCACAACTCATTTTAAAATAATTTGAGCAGCTTATGCCTTAATTGCCTAATGTTTTGACATCTCAAATCGACCAAAGTATATGGGAATTTCTGAATACCGGTAGGGTGAAAATTCAATTTCTAGCAAGAAACTGGATTGTAAAATGGCAATTCTAAGTAAAGGAACTATTGTTGATCCAAATCTGATTCTTGTCTCCCACCCAACCATTTCTCTAGGCTGGGATTAAACAAAATACTCGTGTTGTTCACTTTCTTTATCAGCTTTGCTGAAAAACATAGTTCTATCTTTTTTATGGCGGTAGAGTTACCTAGAGTATATTTGCCTAAATTGTCAGTGAGATTTATCTACAACTAAACTAAAACAAGATATTCTACAGAATATTTTGGATACTTACCTAATGCAGCTTGCTGGAAAACATTGCTGTCAAGGAATCTGTTGCTAGTTCAACGTGCTAGCGAATCATTAGGCAGCATAAAATGTTTATTTTGAGCAAAGGACTGGACCAATTTGCTGGTGAAATGAAAGATATAGTAAATATTATCTTAATATTGCTTTACAAATGCAATTACTTCGAATGTGTCAGCTTCCTTTGACTCCAGGCCCCTCGGCTCCCCTGGATTCATGAGGCAGAGGCAGCTATGGAGGACAGGTGCGTGTGCCAAGCCAGGAGGAAACTTCTGCTGCAGCCGTGGTGGCCCTGGGGTGGTCCAGCTTCTCAGGAAAAGGACAGGTGTGTAGGAAGGGAGTGAGGTGGCGACTCATTTCAGCTATTGCACTAGATTCTCCCATTGGAAGGAAGGAAAACCTCTTATTTCTCTGTCCCTATTTGGCTAGGATGGTGCTAGCAGAGCTGCACAGAGCTCTTATGGAGGCTGTGATGAGTTACAGTGAAGTCAGTGCCAGCTATAGATGGGAACAGCTGAGTGCTACCAACCGCTGCTGGTGCAACTGCAATATTTTGTGGTTCCTCTTTGTCTGCATTTGACAACCCAAAACTGGAAGGACAAATGCAATAGAAACTTCACTGACTTGTTGCTTTGCTTTGCCTGCCATCTTCAACAGTGCTTTCTTGGTGACATCAGTGACGATGCAATCTCCAATCTTGTGGGCTGCTTTTGCTCTTTGGGTAACTCCTGGAACTTGTTATATGTCGTGCTGGCAGCTGACTTACAAACTGGTGATGGCTAAAAGCTTCTGACCTTCCATAGCTCATCGTGTGCCCCCTTTCCCTCTCCTCCTAGACTGTCAGTGACAAGCATGGGCCAGCCAGAGGGCCACCAAGGCACAGCGCTACTGCGGCACCAGGAGCTCATTGATCCCAGAACTGTGCTACAGCTTTCATTCAGGTTTTCCCCGCTATGTGCCAGAGGAGAGGCAGTAGATCCTTGCAAAGAACATTGCTAGGAAGCATCCTCACCTTTCCTGCATGTCAGTCCAAAACAGTTCCTTAAAAAGCTCAACTGCTTCATTTAGGTGATGATGCACCAAAGTTCTAGTTTGACGGTCTAAAAGAAACAATTTCCTTCCAATGCTTGCTTGTATTAATCTCAGATCAGATGGTGAGAGACGCAGACTTAGCACCCCTCCTTGTTTCAGTGCTGCTCCTCCAGACGCTGTACATGTTGCAGACAGACACAAGGACAAGAAATGTCCTGTTTGCATTTTCAAGCACCAAGGCAGCATGTAGTGTTAATTAAGTTAGCAGTGCCAGCAGACAGATTTAAGTTTCCAACACCCAAAGACCTGTCACTATCATCACCTTATGCTGTGTTACCACAGTAAACTAATAAGCAGTGTCAGACTTTACTTGTTCTCATTTTAAGTTCCTCATTCAAAACAGAATGGCATCCGCTGCCTAATACTGCTTGTGTCCTTAAATATTCTGCAGGGAGGTCTTCGGAAAGTCTTACACTTTTGCGAAGTTATTTCCTGTAATACTGTGTGTGGGGAGTCTGAAAGATAGTGAAATAGATTAGCGCTTCAGTGCCTCGCATGCAGAAAGAGGCTCTGTTAAAGATGAGGGATGGATCTCCTGCTGGAGGACAAGCGTCCAAGGCTCTGTTCTACAGTGGGAACATCACTTAGAGGTTCGAAAAGATCACTTAGAGGCAGGCATTTGCATGCTGTCATCACTGCATACTGGCGCCTATACTTCTTCTCCCTTTTAAAAAAATAAATCTGATCTTTGCACACTTAATCTGTGGCTGCATCTCTGTGCCTTGTTCTTACAGAGGAAGATAGTCACGCTCTGTACTCAAGGCATGTTAGACAGAAATTCGTTAAGGACTGTGAGGTCATCTGATGCTATTTTAATAAGGACTCTATAAGCATTTTAAATAATAGGTTCTATTAGGCTCTGAGACCAAACTGCATTTCATTAAAATGAATTTTGATTGTAAAGTCAGTGAACTAAAAACATGCTCACCCCTCAGAGTGTATTCCTGCAGTATGCTTCATGAATGAGGGTATTTTATGGTGTTGCGGAAGTATCGTATTAGTTTATTGGGGATTTATCCTGATGGAGCTGCCCCGGTGACTCCTGTGTGGCAGACCGCAGAAAGGCTTGTTTGCCAGGCCTTGTGAGACCCTCCTGCAGGCTTCCGTGCGGCTCCGAGGTGTGAAGGGAGCTGTGCTGCACCCTGTACCAAGCCACCTCTGTTTGCAAAGTCATTACCAGCTATAACTCTCATCAGAACTGACGGTCCTGTTATGAACTCCTGCTCCTTTACAATGGGTTGATTTCATTTATAGCAATAAAATGGGAGCTGTATGGCGTGGCCTCAGCCTGCTCCCAGACAGGTCAGGGAGGATGGGTCAGCAGCGTCCCAAATCTTATGTGTGGTGATGAACAAAGAGCAATCTTGCATTATGTGATGGTATTGCACCAGCTTATCTTCTGTGATGGTGGGTATTGCAATGTCTTATCAGTTCACAGAAAATAAAAAAACAAAACAAACTGTGATTCATCTCAATATACTTAGATATTTCAGTAAATATTGTCATGGTTCTTCCAATTGTTTGGCAACAACTACACCCTGAGCTTGTAGATTGTTTTCTTGAAAGTTGGAGTTCATTTAAACCTGTATGAAAATGATATATTAGCCACTGGAATGCTGAACATTCTCTTCTTACTTGACATTTTTTACTTTAGCCACGAAGCTAAGTGTGGAAGGGGCTGCTTCTCTAAAGCCAAACAATCTCTCCCCATTTCTGACTTCCAGTGTGAGAGTATCAGTAACCTATCCTCACCAGAATCAAACTTGTCATGGGAAGAAAGTGGAAAGCAAAAAAGAAAAAGTAACACACAAAATCTTAGACTGAAACTCCTTTGTGCAGAGGAGGGTGAAGAGAAAAAAAGGAAACCTCATGGACTGACGTTTTAATAGTGATTCTGACACTTGTCTAGTGTGCATCTGATACTTTCATAGAATCATAGAATGGTTTGGGTTGGAAGGGACCTTAAACACCATCTCATTCCAGCCCCCCTGCCATGGGCAGGGACACCTTCCACTCGACCAGGTTGCTCAAAGCCCCATCACAACCTGGCCTGGAACACTTCCAGGGAGGGGGCAGCCACAGCTTCTCTGGGCAACCTGTTCCAGTGCCTCACCACCCTCATAGTAAAGAATTTCTTCCTTGTATCTAAGCTGAATCTACTGTCTTGTTTCACCAAACAATCTTTCTGTCTCATTCCAATGTAATTTAAAAACAATGGAGAGAAAACTTTAAAAGTAGTACTGTGGGTCCCCTGTCTCTGTCTAATTAGAATGTAGCTAAAAGACTAACCAGTGGACAAATATAGGCCACGCTCCTCCAGTTCCTGAATTATCCCGTGACCCAGACAGATTCTGGCTAGTAGCCCAGTTCTCCCATCCAAGCTTCGACGCCATTTCACCTAATCACGCCTGCCTCTCCTGGACCTCCCTCTGTCTCAATGCTTACAACAAAAGATGAAAGGTAGAAGATTATTTTCTAGCATGCTCGCTTAGACATTTCTGCTTCAGAGGTTTTAGAAGTGGTAAATAGAAAGCCTGGCTTCTGAAATAAAATAGATGCTAGTATACTCTTCCATGGCAGAATTTTGCCTGTGGCTGTGAGACCCTATTTATCTTCTCAGACTGTGCCTGCACATGCTGTTCATCTTGTTTGCTGTTTGCGAGCCCAAACTGAACCCTTGACTCATCCTCAGTAGAGAAAAATGGTAATTAAAGCAGCTTGGATACAGCATTCCATTTTTGCTGTTGACAGTTGTGGAAAAGTCAGAGAGAAAGCATTTTTTTCTGAGGGAAGTTTGATGTACTTGATCTAGAAGAAAAAAAGGCAAAAAAATCTATACTTTTATTGATTACCATGATTTTAATTGTCAGCTACCAGTGAGCATTCTTATTTTGTGTGGCTTTTGTGTAGCAAGGTCTGATTTCTGGCTAGGTTATGGCCAGAGGTTTATTATTGCCTTCTTTCTCTCTCTTTTTCCCTCTTTTCACAGGGAGAGAGAAATCTGAGGGACTGAAATATGTTAACGAGACAAAGCATTAATTGGTGATCTGCTTAAATTATTAGCAATTCTTATTGCTCACTACAAATACAGTCCTATTTTATTGCATCCACATGAACATATTCGTGTTTAGAAAAAACGTTAAATGTTATCAAAGGCTATTCCCCCTACTGAAATCCAAAAACCTTTATCATTGCACAATCTTCATTACTTTCAATAAAAATAATTGTTTAATTGAAGTCACGATGCTACTTCCGTGTAAACTGTTTTGGCTATTATGGAAATCCATACGCTGTCTCAGACTGCAGATTTACAACTGTGTTAACAGTTACCTAATTCGATGTTTGCATGTGTGCTCTTACTCACTGCTGGACAGCATCAGTCCTTGAAAATGCTGTTAAAAGTGCATCTAAACAATACAGGGCAATAAATCTAGGTGATAGTCTTTTGTAGTAGACCAGCTGATACGTCAGCAGTTGGGGAGTTTGGTAAATCAGCTCAGCCAGGTCAGCCAGGTTAACACACGGATTTTAAATGCTGTGTTCGCCAGTGAAAACTGAGCCAGAATCAGGTTACAGGACGATCATGTCAGCAGCTTCTCTGGAGTCCTGGCAGTTTAGTTACAAACGGCAGCAAGACCGAAGTACAATTAGGGCATTTGCCTACGTCCTCAGCAATCTGTACTCGTAGCACACAAATCTAGTGACAGGAGTACTCTGAGAGTTTGGGTAGAAATTAACTTTTCCTCTGGAAATTTTACATAACTATCATACCACTTCTTCTGTGCTAAAAGAAACATTTCTGGACCAAAATCTGGGGCATGTTTCCCCCTCTCAGAATAAAATAAAGCCCTGCCACACCTTCATAAGGACCCCATGCCCCAGAAAGCAGCCCCCACGACTCGCCTCTTCGCTTGCACCTCCATGAAGGGTTTTCATGCGGAAAATAACAAGCAGGGTGTCTTCAGCTGTGTTAATAACTAGCATCTCCGTCAGCACCAGGTAACGCCGCTCAGATACATCTCATAAATCTTGCTGGAAGCCATGGGAGAAGGAGAAGCACATGGGGAACTGGAAGGAGAGACCGGTGGAAATGCCAGCGCCAACCGAGCCGCCCGCTCGTCACTTCATGGAGCACCGAATCCAGCCCCTGCCAGTCCAGGCAGTTTTACAATGAATTCTTGCCAGCTGTGTGCTAGCAGTTTGCTAGCAAAAAATGCCACACTGAGGTTCGTATTGTCAAAGCACTGGCTGCTGCTCACAGGAGGAAAGATATTGCCACCTGGATGTCTCCGTTGCTCGAGAGAACAAGCACTTTCTGCTTCTCCAGTTTCAAGACTCTGACAGGGCAAATTGTTCTTTTTTATTTCTTCTTTTCTTTTAAATTAGCCTTATTTAAGAAATAATTTTTTTTTTGCAATTGCATTTAGTGATAGTTATATTCCATTTTGCAATGTATCATAATGCAAGTTGTTAAATATGTAACTAAGCATTTTAAAACATGAAACTGTAAGAAAAAATTTCATTGCAACAGGAAGACTCTTGGCTGCCTACACATTGTATTTGTTTAATGTCGATTTCTCTTCCCGTAGTAGTGAAATGCCACATCCATATTTAAAATCCGAAGTATTGACAAAATCTTCTGAGCACATAAAGCTGTTTTGGCAAAGTAAAAGAGTGCCTGCCGTGCTGCAGCTACAAAAATGAAACAGCTCATCAATTTACCAACAGTCTGCGTACAGACAAGGCATTCTCTGCTTGTCAGGAAACCTGATGCTTTTCTCACGCAGGAAGAAATCCTCACCATGCCAGAGCCAGTGAGAAACCTCTGCTGACTTCAACAGGGCCAACTGCTACGAGATTGACAGGGCTATCATTATGCTTTAAAATAAAGCTTACGCACATGCATCCATGAATAGGAACTTTAACGGCAGAAAGGCCTAATACAACAGTTGTAAGGGAAGTGAAAAATCAGAAAGAATATGCTGCAGTTCAAGATTAATGTGTTACGAAAAATCTAATTTTAACAGAAGGTCAAACCTTTACAAAAAATTTTTCCTTAGCATGTCAAAATCTCACATTTCTTCAGCTGTCACAGAGCACTGTTAGAAATGAAGACAAAATCTGCTGATTGAATTAAAGTGTGGTTTCTCAGAGACTGAACCAGTATTTATTTCAAAATCACTCCTAAATGATTAATTACCCACTTAAACGCATAAGCAAACCTTTGGTCTCACAGCATCTCTATAACATTTTGCAGTATAAAAAGAAAAGGTTTCTGATATCTGTAATTACTTACCAAAATAAAGGACTTTCTTTTTTTGTGTGGCAGTTTTGTTTGTAAATGTTTTATTAAAAAAAAAAAAATCTTTTAATGCTATTAGTCAATACATGTGTACTAATACTTAATAAAGTATCACGTAGTAGCAGGTATTTTGGATTCAGGAATGTAATGGTTTTAACTAAATCATCAGAGCTCTGTTCTGCTCCAGTCTCTTCTGAATTGTCATTTTTTTCCCCAGAATTTAAACAAACTCATTCTTTGTCAAGGTACGTCATCCTTAAGGCCTTGCAAACTTTTTAGTGATTGAACCAAAACAAAGAGAGAGCTCGGCTTTCTTGATCTGAAGACCACGTTGCTCTTGAGCTTAAAAAGGTGCCGGCGGTTTTCAAGCAGTTAGTGGCAAATCAGCAAGAAAGAAATCAGAGGAGAAGAAGGGGCACTTGGAAATCAAAACAGTAAAGTGCACAGTTATACTGTCCGAAATTGTACTAATCTGATCCAAAGAACGTGCTGGACTGTGGATATTTAATACAATTTGGCTTGCATGGAACACACAATCACGATCGGACAGAAAGGATTATCTTTTTCTTCCTGAAGTCATCTACAGGATTTATGGAATTCAATTTTCAAGGGTAACATACTGCAGCTCTTTGGATATTGATCTGTTTCCCAAGTCCACAAGGAGATGGAGAAGGGGGGGGAAGGTGTGGAGGACTGCAAGGCATTCTCGTGCCTTCTCCGTTTTCTTTAGATGCCAGTACTCTCCAGTTCCCCATCCTCCAGCCCTAATGCACTGTGCGATCTAGAAATCATAAAGAGTTTCTCCTTATTCGTGTACTGTCTTTGAGTTTTCTGGGATTGCTCCCCTGTTTGTTCTTTGCTGGTAGCCTTGAGGGGGTCCGTCTTCTCAGCTGGTTCCTCCTCACAGTCCTGGATTTTACTGGCCGGGGTGTTGGCAACTGACTCCAAGGAGGTGCCTGCCTCCTCCAGGTGGCTGTAGCCCTTATTGCTGCTGGAAGGCTCAGACTGGGAGCTCTGGGAGTCCGTCCTGGTGATGGCAGGAGGGGTTGACGGGGATGATCCCCCCAGATCCAGAGATTTGGAGTAGCTAGAAGATGCCTTTACCAATGGGCTGGAGTCTGGGCCCTCGCTGGCAGCTGGGGACCGAGGTGGCTCAGGGAAAAAGAGACGCCTGGCATCAGGCAAGCAGCTGGTGCTCTGCCGCCTGAGAACCAGCTTGTGCCTCCTCGCCCCACAGCCTCCCTCGAGGCGGCTGCCGCTGAGGTCGGTCAGGCTGAGCTCAAACTCCCCCCGTGGGATCTCCCGGGCTCCCCGCTCACCCGGGGGCCTCCGCCAGCCTCCCCCTCCGCCGCTTGGCGCCAAGGGCAGGAGAGTGAAGGCGCTCAGGGAAGAGCCGACGATGGAGCTGGCTGTGCTGGGGCGCCGGCCCCAGCTCTCCGTCGGGCTGCACGGCGGGCTGGTGGCAGCGCGGCCGGCAAGGGCGGCACGCTCCCGGTAGATGCTGTACACAGCCTCAGCCAGGCTGGGCGGCTGCGGCTGGGCGCAGAAGGAGGAACGCCGCGGCGAGGATGCCAAGTCCGGTGGGGAAAGGGAGACAGCTAGTCCTGGTGGCCAGGAGCTCTTGGCCAGCATGGCCGCAGCACCCAGGCCTTCACCGCCAGGCTTTAGCTCCAGGCCCCGGGACTGCACGTAGTTGACAAAGCCGTTGAGAGGGGCTGAGGCCGGGGTGCCTCCGTCCTTGGCCCGCAGGCTGTGGGCGTCGATGACGGTGGAGTAGAGGTCACGCAGGTTGATGATCTTGGTCTTCTTGTCGCGGTTCTCATGCAATACCGCATTGGCGCAGATGAAGAGGAAGATGCCGATACCCATGATGAGTGGGCCCAGCACCTTCAACTTGTCTGAATGCAAGTAGCTCGAGAAAAGGCGGAAAAGGAAACCCACTGAGGCCTGGGGGGACGAGGAAGCGGGGGGGGGCTGTGGGGACTCCCGGGCAGTAGCAGTGGTGGAGGTGTTGGCTCTGGGTGGTGACTCTGGACGGATCCCTGCTTGTGCCCCTTCCTGGCTCCGGGAGCGGTTCTTCAGGGTGCTGCCCTGTGGTGCCACATGCCGGCCCCGGCTGAAGCCGCCTTCTCTGTACACCTGGCTGGGCTTCGGCCAGTAGCCCACCACGGCCAAGGCGATGCCCACCAGAAGTACCAGGATGCCACAGAGCGCGATGAGCCCCGAGAGGGAGCACAGCTTGAGCTTGCCTTTCACCACTACCACGTCGTTCTTCCGCTTCTTTTTGGCCTTGCGTTTGCGTTTGGGGACTTGGCTTTGGGGTCGCGAGGGGTCCTGTTTCCTGGCTGAGATCCTCAGGAGGCCTCCAGTGGCGATCATGGCTGGCTACCCAGAGCACTGCCTCCTACGGCCACACCAGCTCCTGCAGTGAAAGGGAGAAGAGAAGAGGGTGACAACTAGGAGCAGCACAAGAGCTGTCTCTGCTGCTCCCCATTCACACTGCTGCTGATTAAAAGCCTCAACAAGTGGGAAGCGCGTTGGCACCAGCAGGCTGATCTCCCTTGGCCACACAGCTCCAGTATGCGAGAAAGAGACAGGCAGACTGACAGCACCGAAGCAGCCATGTGCCCCATTACACTCCCGCCAAACAGCTAATTAATTTCTTTACGCTCCAGGTAAATGATAGAGGGAGTGGTATCTGCTGGTGTAAAAGAAAAAAAAAAAGACCATGCTGGTCTCAGCAGGAGCTTGCAAAGCCCTGGAGCTGGCAAATCACCGGAGCTCAGAGGATGCTGAGCCCCAGTCCCCAACAGGGTCTGGGGTTACACTGCACACTGACTGCAGTTCGTGGTATCACGCAGGATTTGAGGGGATGGGGGAAACAAAGCAGGAAGGCAGTACATTTGATCAGAAGATACCATTTGTTTCATTACACTACTTACACATTACTGGGGGGAAAGAGTTAAACGTATTACTTGCCTTTCTTAAATGAGTGAGAAAGGAATTACTGTGCGATGCACAAGGGAAACATTCGAACACTGGAAAGCGGTGCCCTGTGAAAGTTTCTTCCTAGCCATTCGCATTTGATCTGCGATATTACAGAAATTCATCTCCTGCCTGCGGCCCAGAGGCATCCCTGGTTTGGGAACATGTGCGATGCTCCAGGTAACTGTTATGCAACGGCAGCGAACTCCCCCCCCCCCCCCCCCCCCCAAAGGGGGGGGGGGTTTGGGGGGGGGATTATATTAAATATTCCGCGGGGGCCCCCCCCGGGTTGGTGCCGGGCACTTTTTTCTTTTTTTTATAAAAAAGTATTTTTTTTTTTATAACTACATATT
>Ga0181612_115662_pt1 | contig 10374 bp, 6 predicted proteins | sample HoacroProtozoa21_FD_119630 | JGI IMG/M metagenome (GOLD analysis project Ga0181612, IMG submission 119630) | Hoatzin crop microbial communities from Cojedes, Venezuel. Combined Assembly of Gp0051906, Gp0051904, Gp0051908 | reverse complement strand
TGAGGGTGACGGAGCACTGGAACAGGCTGCCCAGGGAGGTTGTGGAGTCTCCTTCTCTGGAGATATTCAAGACCCACCTGGACGGGGTCCTGTGCGGCCTGCTGTAGGTGACCCTGCTTCGACAGGGGGGTTGGACTAGATGACCCACAGAGGTCCCTTCCAACCCCTACTCTTCTGTGATTCTGTGATTCTGTGATTCTGTAATTATTCTAGACTGCAAAATAATCACCTGGGCTCCATGACAATACAATTTCTTCAGACGCTTCGTTGACAAGTTTGTTACATTATTCACAGATAAAGTGGCTCTACTCTGGTCTAACAAAGTAAGCTGCAGGACTCATGAGGCTTTATGTTCATTTGGAATCAGCTTGGTTTCCAACGAAGAGTTTTTTTGGCCATTGTTTTTCACAAATGGCTCAGAAATTGCATTTTAGCTCCAGAAGGGACTAGGTTTTGAAAAATAAATTTTTGTAAATCAAGTCAATAACACCCATCCCTACCCCTAACTGATGATATTTTTACAGACCTCTAATTCCACAATATTTGATTTAAGAAACAGCACAGCATCACTGCTGCAGGGACAGATTAGTGTCTCCAAACCAAAAAGGGCTCTTTATTTGCACCCTGTGATGCTGTGTTCAGCCAGGCAGCTGGTGCAGAGCTGGGCAGCACACCTGCCCGCAAGGCCACAGGAAGTTCCACAGCTGGAGCAGCCTGTACAGCCAAACAAGCATCATTACTTTAATGTGCACATCTAAACTGAAATAGACTTGCAGCTTTTTCTGTAGCAGAGTTCATTTATCCTGTTCAGACAGGACAAAATGAAGGTTAGCACGGAGAAGCATCAACAGACGTCCTTCCTCAAAGAGGCTTCTACAGAGTCTTGCAGAGTAAGGTGAGATGGTGCGAGTTCTAGGCTTTTGACTTCTCAGGGAGTAGTCAGTGGAAAATAAAAAGCAATGAGACAAAAATACAGTAAAAGGAAAAATTTAAGCCAAAAAAGAAAAAAATTCAGAAAGAGACTCCCAACTGATTTACCATTCCCAGAGAGAAACAGAGCGTGCAAATGCTGTGATTTCATGTTAAAAATAACAAAAAAAAATAACCTGTATTAGAATTGCTGTCAAAGAGAATTTATTAAATAATGAGATAAAAGTTATTATTAAAAAAATTTATGATAAAATGCCCTCAAAATGCCTTTCAAGCTCTGTCTTTTCCTGCTCACTTCCCCAAAGGTAAAAAAGTGTCTAATGTTTCCTTTCTGGCCAAACACCTGTCAAATTCCTATTCTAGTCAGATTTTAATTAGAACCTTGAACTAATACCCTACTAATTAATTGAGCATCTTCCTTTCCTGATTCCTCTTCTGCCTCTTCTTCTACAAAGATAACCCACCAAATAGGATTGCTGTACAGCCATGAAATTCCCGAAAATAAGACTATGAAGATAGTAAACAGTTGAACACTCAAAAACCTAATATATTCAAATTTATTCATATACTCCTAATAAATCATTAAAATTTTGTTGAGACTGAATATCTTGAAAAAACTTCATTTAAAGAGTACATTTTCATGTGTCTGGTAACAGAGTTGCTATCTATATCTGCAGATTGCATATGAATTTCTTGAATGAAAGCAGAAGTGGATCTCCTTGTCTTTTAATGCAGACTGTCTTTTGTTCATCTTAGATTGCTCTGCAGATATAAGGGTATGATTTCCATGTGCTTTGCTCTCAAAGTAGCCATCTGCAACTCAGCAGACTATGATTTACATAAACTTAATTCCAGTGACCACAGAAATTATATGGTTCATTTCTGTTAGGGAACTACCTTGATCTATTCTTCAAAGTTTTTCTCCAACAATCCAGTCTCCTGCATCACACTTCTTGATCAGCATTAAATGAAAGACTTGCTGCAAAGAGAGGTGAGAGAACTGCAGAAAAAGTGTGCTTCATAAACCCTTTTAAAAGCAGCTGATCCCATCCTTAGCCTGAAAGTGGGCAGAGGCTGCAGAATTAGGAAGAAATTAATTTGGTTTACTTTGTCTAAATTAGTTTTTCCCTCCCAACCAGCATCTTATTAGGAAAAAAAAAGGATACACTTTCTTTTCTTCTGGAAGCACTTAGGATCAAGCTTGGAATAATACTTAGGATCAAGCTTGGAATAATATTTCTGCATATTTACAAACCAGATGTTCTGCAGCAACATCCCTGAAGCACCTCTGGAGCATGCTCAACTGTTATAACACAATGCCCTCAAAAAATATGTTCTGCTGCCATCATACCTCACACTACTACTTTCAAGAGATAATGTCCTTTCCGGAAGTTGATGAACATCGAGATAAAACATTCCTGGATCACAGCACCTTTTGTCATCATCTAGAAACTTTGTCATGCTGTCACAGACAAAATGAATGCACCAAAAATAATATACTAGAGGTTCGATAAAAATGGAGTATCTATGATGCCTTTATTGGAAGTTGCAACTTATTTTTAAACTGAATGACAAACGTAATCTATCAGAAACCTGTGGTTACTCTATGCTGTTTTTACAACAGGTTTTATTCTAGTTATTCACCCAGCTTTACTGTAAATTTGTAAGATCTTCTAAAGCCTTCCAATGCCTTTCTCCTGTTAGCTTATTCTTTGAAACAATAAAGGAACCAGAGCCTTATGTAGCTACACAGATACCTATACTAAATGATAGCTTTAACATTTAAGCAATCGTACATCGTAATGAGATCCTACATCTAAAAATAATTTTCTCTTCAGACAGTCACCAAAGTACTGATAGGACTAAGAAATCTCTTCACCATTGATTTTGTGTTTAGTTCTTTAATGGGCAGGTCTTCCTATTGAAGGCCTGGCATCTACCAGAGTAACAAAGGAAAGAAAAGGATGACTCGCCACGTGGGAAGGCTGAAGACAAAACAATGAAAAGATTTGTTAATACCCTGCTCTTAAATTCTAAACCAAGCATCTGTCATAGGCCAGCACTGGAGACAGCACGTTGAGCCTAACTCAGTTGGAGAACTGACCCAATTTAAAGTAGCCAAACTTATGCTATGCTCTTTGGTTTAAATAAGGATATATTATTATACAGTACTTAATCTATACTTAATTTGTTTCAGCCTGGGGGTAAATCTACATGATGGCCACCCATATTCAAATAAAGATAGCACTTTTCCTCCAGCTTTCAATGCAGCAAATGTTGGGATTTTATTAATAAGCTGAGAAATGTATTTGCATTACATTCCATAAACTGATCTCAATCTCTGCTAGTGAAAGTAATTTAAAAGCTACTTCTTCATAAAACAGTTTTACAGACTTATTAAAGTAATTAAGTATCTCTATGAAAGAGACAGAATTGCTCTTGCACTGAAGTCTAAAGCACTTTATAGCTACATTTCTTAACCAGAATAGTGCTTTAAATCAATTACATCCTGTTATAGTGATCTTTTTGCTAAAACACACAATTTGTGGCATTTCTGTAAAAGCAAATAGCATTTTAACACAGACTCCATACATTCTGCATACTGTATACGTGAATGTGTGAAACATACCACATCTTTATGAAGCATTTTAAAATTATTTAATTGCTGCCATAAATAATTCAAATGAATCTTAGTCTGAGTAATTACTTTTGATTGGTTCAGTGTGCTGTTTTATTTAATACGTTGTGTTTTTCTAATTGGCCAAGATTTTAATAACAAATTATGAAAGGGAGTGGGGGAGGATGGGCACAACTAGCAGTTTTAATATATGTGGTGTCCTGAACTCAGTTAATTAATCCAAACGGCAGCGTTTGAAATGGCATCTGGTTGATGCAACTGGAAGTGCTCTTATAATCCTAAAATGCTCTTTAACTAATCTGCTCAGGCTTCTTAAATCTGTATTTTTAATTACTGTTATTATTTGAAATAACACACATTTGGTTAAATAAGTCTGTGGTGACTGGTATCTTCAGGGTATATTCTCCTTACACTTTTTTTAAATGAAATTTGGAATTCTTTGTGCTTAAAAGAATTTTGGGAAATATTGTGATTTAACTTTCTGTCCTGAGGGAAAGAACAAACTTTTGACTACAGTGTCCTTGGAGAAGATCAGAGAACTTGCTGTGACACAAAGGGCTGGACTGGTCTTGTCAGGGATGCTGTTCTACTATAATTATGTCAATTCTATTCCTTTTTCAGATAGTCTGTTCTCAAACAATTTCTTCCCTAATAGTCAATCTCTGATGAAAGTAAAGAATCAACTGGTGTGTACAGAAGAGAAACCAATTGGGACTGTGATCCTGGAAATTGAAATTCGTATATTTTAACAGTTCTGGTTTAGCTGTTCCAGGTGAAGACTTTTCTGTGGAGTAAGGCTTCTACTTTGTGAAAAGTGGATTTATCTCAGCATGAAAGATAGGACTGCCGCAATGGGGAAAGGTGACTAGTACTGTTTCTACTGAGGACCCTGAACTGAGACCACTCTGCAAGAAAGAGACACCAATTCCATTAATTTTGGCTCATTATATAAATTGAGCCCCTGCACACTGGAGAATTGAGAATAGGTCTTTGAATTCCACATAAGCACAGCTGATGGATAAAACAAAGGATTTATATCCCCTGCAACTTCCATTTGCATCTCTTTTAGATATGTCCAAATTTGGTTATCATGGCAAGAGGGTGACAACAACATCTTTTTGAAGATTCCTCCCAGATATCAAATGCCTCTGCCCCATGGAGCGGGCTTTCTTGCTAGTCCTAGAGATTGTATTTTTCTCAGGAAATAGGATAGTGGGAACAGCTAGGCCTTCATTGCCTCCTGCCTCCTAAGAACTGAACAGAAGCATCTGAAGTAGATACCATTTGGGGCTCTAAGGATTATGTTCTCTTGCTAAATTATTTCTGCTAAGTAGAGGCAAACCAGTCTCTGCGATTGAAAGAGACTCAAGAAAGCCTTAAGCTGCATATCTCAGGCCCTGCTGGCTGCCCAGCTTGAGCAGGACAGCCCTCAGCTCATATCAGCAAAGCCATTCAAGAAACAGAGGACATATTCGGGATGCAAGCAGCAGCCCCACCATAGGCATGTCCCGAAGCAGTACAACATGGCTGGAAAAGTTCTTTCATTACTTTGTTTTTTAAATCCCTGACTTACATTAATAAGAACAGTGCTCAAACTGTGGATAATGAATTAAAAATAAAATTTAAGATGTAAAATTGAAACATGAAGCTCACAGGCCTCTTCCCTGCTCCCAGCTTTAAAAGGAGTGTATAATGCTATTTCTGTTTCACACAAATTTATTTGAAAAAATGGTAATACTCTACAGAATATTTCAGGCAAAAATATCTCATTCCAGCAAAAAGAATGCCCCTTTTCAACAGGGAGATGTGCTGGCCAGAAATCAAGGCATCAGTCCTTGTGTTACAGCCTTAGCCTTGTTTTCTGTTTCCTATTTTCTACCCAGGAGCAGACTTTAGATAAATCACTGAAGACTTTAGTGCATAAGATGCTGAGGGGACTTAAAAAAGAATCCAGGGAATTATAAACAGGTAGGTACTAAAGTTCAAAATTAGTCGCTATGCTCCCACTGTCTTCAATTATACTTCAGAAGAGTGCTGTAAGGGTAGATAGAATCAACATCACATGGTCACTTAATATCCTAGTGGGTATCACCATCACCGTAAATATCATCACATGGTAGTGGACACCATAAACACCATACCTGGTGAGGGATCTTGTTCTTACACAGACCTCTTGACACCTTGTTGGTTTACAGGCTGGCCCTTTAATGAGAGAAGAAAGACCCAAGACTTGAAATTCCAGCTGCCTCTTCATACACAGTGCTACCTTTGCATTCGGCGAAGAGGAGTCTCCCTGAGAAGCCCTGGGTGGAGCTATATCCTTCTAGTCTATGTCATGCTGTTTATTTTTAGATACTAACAATTACCAGAGAGATTCAGAGTAAAGACATCTCACCCCACCCGCAACTCTCCCAGGGTCTGGTTATTTGTCAGGTTCTCAGAAAAGGCTGTGATCTCATATAACAGGGCTACCCAGAACACAGACTTCAGTCCGAGTGGAAGTCTTGGCTAAGGATTTTGTGTTTTTTCTTGGTTTATAGTCAGCTTGTTAGTGCTACTCAACAAAGTTTTTATGTGAGTTGTTATCAGACTCTTGCTTGTATTTTGGTGCTCCTCGTTGTATTGTACTTTGTTGTAATAATTACAGGCTAATGTTGTAATTATAGACTCCTTATTTTTAATTTACTTTAATGGCAACAGCTCTGGTGAGTCTTTTATTTAAAAAGCAGATACAAATTTTAATGAAAATAATGTGTAATTTAGGGGAATCTGTGCAAATAGACCAGTAAAACATCAAGTTAATGGAACAGACAAAAAAGCAAAGACCTTGAATAACCTCTCCATGTTAGAGAGCAGGTGAAAAGGTTCATCTCCTCTTGCCACCAAAGGTTTCAACATTTGGAGAGCAGTAGATCTCTGCATGTGTTCAAACAGGCAACTCAGTACCCTCAGCTTGCACAAAACTAAAGCATTGGGCAGCACTGGTTGGGGCTGGGCCTTTTTTCTCATCCTTCCAGAATCCCTTTCTTTGAGGAAACACAACTCAGTGATTATGGCAGGGCAGCAAGAAACAAACAAAAGAGCTTTCCAGAAAAAAAAATAGGTAACATGGGAAATCACCCAAAGGATTAACAGCTCTTGCACGTATATGGAAACCTCCATTCAGAAAACATGTGTGTAAGTACTTGGTTTTATGTACTTTGTCACAAGCGTTTGCTCAGCCCATGAGACCTGAGTTATATCTGCAGTAGTCTGCTTGAAGATGCCTGATTGTATAGGGAGCCAAAATGTATCAGTCCTGAACAGTGGGCTAAACTACTCACACACCTGAACACAGCTGGACTGTATGCGACAAACATCACTGCATCAGCTAGCCATAGATACACCTCTCCCACGTGCCAACCACCAGGCTTTGAGGATTCCGTTAGCACAAGATGGATCACTGAGTTAGCTAAGTTTAACTTTTAACTGTGAGTTACTTCTTTCTGCAAAAGACCGTACCAAACCAGCTGCTTTCTTAAACCTTATGAGACATGCATTTGAGAATGCATTTGAGAGTATACTCTTGATTCAGTAGGCCAGCCTGGGTTTATCTCTGATATTTTGTCCTGGTTTCAGCTGGGATAGAGTTGCCTGCTGCTGTGTTAAACCCTGACAATGTTAACAGGCTGGAACCTCAAAGAGTGCTTTCACCTTTTGTATCTGATTAATGCTAATGATTTTATTCTCTGTGGGTTCTTGTCCCATTGTCTTTACCTATACTGAGAATCTTCCATTAAGATTGCAGGTGATGGAGCTAACATCTTCTGTATTTGATGGGCTCATGTTCTTTCCGTAGAATGGTTTTCTGCAAACAGATCATTTAAAGCATGCTATGTCAGTACCCTTCTCTCCTCTCCCATCTTCCATGTTCTGTCTGTTCGTGCTCATAAAAAAAAGATACACAAATGGTTTCTCAGCTGAACACGTCTTCCAATATTCTGTGGGTGCTGACATTCAATACACACTACATCATTTGATTTAAAAAGCATCAACTAAAATAAATAATGTAAATGGTACATTCAAACTATCCATCTGAAAAAGTATTTTCTTAATAGAAATACTTTGTGTGAAACCGATCATTGCAAGACATAAAACACTTAGATTACGTTCTAAGATGGTTTTGCATTAAATTGTAGGACTGCAAGCACTTTGTAGACTTAACAAATTATTAATATTATATACAAATATCACATCTTCTACCTCAAAAATGCAAACAAATCTAGGGTGCCAGAGGCAGTTGTCTCCTAATAGATGACAATACTACGTACAAGTTTAAGGAAGAAATTAAAAATAGCATTGAGCTGAAACAGCCATGGTGATTTAGGTAGGTAGACCATAATTACCCAAGCTGGAATTTGGCCAAGACACTGGGGCTAACACTCTTTCCCTTTTGAAAAGTGCCAGGAGATCTTTAATGAGAACAAGTACCCAGGGATCTCTAATGAGAACAAGGTCAGGACCTTCATTTGATATCTCAGCTGAAACACAGCAATCTCAGCAGCACCATACTACCTAACACAAGGCTGGGGCATAAGTTCAGATTTGACTCAGAAAGAAGAGTGACACCAACAGCATCACTACCACCTTCTTTCATACCTTGCTCTCCATGGTTTTCTCTACAGCTTAGGAAAGCGCTGTTTGTCAGGTAAAGCAGAACATAGGAAGACTGGTATTTCTTTTAAAATGTATTTGGCTCAGCCATCATTGTTCCCATGTGGTATTTTCTGCTGGGCAAATCTGTCAATGGGTACTGGCTGACTATGAATGGTGAGCTAAGCAAGGACAGTAAAGTGGAGTCTACTCTCGATATGAGAGAACATAATTATGACCAGAAACACAAAGGCAGAAAGTGTACCATTCTAGTAATTTTAATCACTTGCATTTGTTAGTAAAAGACCTTAAAATAGTTTTGTAATGACAGTTTTAGATTGTCAGAAGAGTCTTTTCTATTTAGTGAAACATTTTAACATGTGTTTTGTCAGTCCAAATACTGTCTTTCTGACCTTTCCAGTTCTTCGGGTTATAAAGGTGAGAATTTGGCTATTACTGTTACCATTTCCATGGTTCGGGTATGGCATATTATAGTCTATTCACATATTGTAATGTAATCATTTCCAAAACAGCCACAAAAAATCAAAGGAAAGGAAAAAGCGAGCATAATTTTCAAATGCTACTGAAATCGAACCCCACGTGTTAGTAAATAGTCCAGTTTTCAGAGGCACTGAGCACACTCAGATTCTGTTTATTTCAGTTTATTCCTACTGATGGCACACGATTCCATACTAAAAATGTGCTTGGCAGGATTAGGCCCCAAGCTGAAACAAACTAATTTAAAGACACTTCAGTAGTATTCGCAAGGGCAGCAAATACAATCACAGGCAGTTGCTCTCTTATTTGTCTTCCATTTATTCCTGCTAGGTCAACAACGAGCACAGCTGGACCCAGATGGTCCATAGCTTGCCCAGCCAGAGAACATGGTCTTGGTTTTATTTATCAAGATACAAAAAACTCCAGTGTTACAGGTGACAAAACGTGTCCTTACCCCCCAAACAACACTACAGGTACCACAACAAGAAAGGCTTAACTGAAGTAATTAAACCACTCTTTTTCCTGCTCTTTTCTGGTCACCATCTACACATCTGTGAGTTCATTCTCAAAATAACACCGAAGATAAGTATTCCTGATGTTTCTGCACCAAAGAGAAAGTCAGCTTTCCCCAGCTGGACAAGCCACGCTGTCCATACACTCTGTGGAGCTCATAAATGCATCAGTCTGTTGATGGACTTAATGCACTGTAGTGTAATAGTGTAATAGCTTACCTCAGCTTTGACTTCTCTCCATGCCTAGTGGATCCTAAAGATCGTATTTCTGCATTGTTTAAACTACATGCTATCTTCCTTCAGACTAACTTCTTTGACTGTAGGATCCTCCTTTGAGAAAAAAGTACAAAGCAATGAAGAGTCAGGAAATGCAAGTCAACCATGTCTTTCTTGGCATAACAGGGTGATTTTGAGTAACATGCATCAGGAACACAAAATAATTTGTGCAGTCTGTATGGTACTCCTGCTGAACACTTGGTTTGACAGAAGAACCTGAGAGACATAATAATTTGTCTCAAAGGTCTCATTTGCTATGATATTTGCAATTATTGTCTTTTATCTGACATCTTGATAACAATGACATACCTTATTCTACCTGGAAAAGAGCAATTACAAATTGTTTTCAAAATGCAGCACTCCAAAAGCTTCAACATGAAGGGATTCAAGGGGGATCCACCAGACATAGAAAGGACTTCGTATGGCAAGGAACCAGCACCTGACATGGAGACAACTGGACGTGGGAGAGACCACACAGCCACACTGCCACCTGCTCCTCACCTGACTATGAAAGATGGAACAACATCATGCTGCTGTTTGGAGTAGGAAGCATTTCAGCCTCCCTCACCCACTTTTCCCCCATGTCAATCTGTCCCAGCTTGAACAAGGTCCTTTCTCCAAACTTCAGGAGGCAGTTCACTGAAGTCAGGGAACTGTCTGGAAATCTATGTGACTTCATTTGTCTTACCTTAATTTTGAGCCATTAAACTTTGTTATTTGCTCTTTTCATCCACAGTATATCTATATTTGTGTGCATATGTCCAGTTTAATAGGGAGAATGTAAAAGCAAGTCTAAGTATCTAGACGTTTCGATGTCTCTACATTCACGTTACTCAAACTTTGTTTATGCTGCACTGTTCACACAAACATATCTTCATCAGTGACATA
>Ga0181612_119886_pt1 | contig 10375 bp, 9 predicted proteins | sample HoacroProtozoa21_FD_119630 | JGI IMG/M metagenome (GOLD analysis project Ga0181612, IMG submission 119630) | Hoatzin crop microbial communities from Cojedes, Venezuel. Combined Assembly of Gp0051906, Gp0051904, Gp0051908 | reverse complement strand
TCCCTTTGGTCTGTTGGGGTCAGCTGTCCCAGCTATGTCCCCTCCCAACTTCCTGTGCACCCCCAGCCTACTCGCTGGTGGGGGGACAAAGAGAAGAGGACTTGACTCTGTGTAAGCACTGCTCAGCAGCAACAGAAACATCCCTGTGTTATCGACACTGTTTCCAGGACAAATGCAAAACACAGCCCCGCAGTAGCTACTGTGAAGAAAATTAACTCTACCCCAGCCAAAATCAGCACAGTAGCATTACAAAAATTATTACTTTTTATCCTGGTGCTGGCTGGAAAGGCTTTAGAAATTACTGCTTTTGCAAAACATGTCTTCCTCCTTTGGAGGCTAGAGAGCTTGGAGTATGTAAACCCTGTGCTGAAACAACCCAGCCAGCCCTCTTGCAAAATTCCTGTCTGCAAGTTGTTTTCCAAGTTCAGTTACCTCTTGCAGTCACATTATTGTGAGTCTGTAAAATTTTGTGTATGGCCTGCTTGGCTGAATTGTTAGGAATGCGTCAGGTCCTTGCTGAGGGCAGAACTGGTCTTGTGGTCTGGTGGAAGGCAGATGGCTTTGGAGGAAGGCAAAAGTACCCTCAACAGCTGGCTGTTCTTTGAAGATCAGCATTGGGCACAGAGGGTCCAAAGTGCTGGGAATATGACGTGCAGTGGTAACCTCTGAGTCAAATCTATTTGCTTAGGAGCTGAAGTGTGTTAATTCCTAACTGCATTCTAAAGAATTTATCCCAGTACTCACATCTATTACTACTATGGAGAAGGTGACTTTATTTTCTGGAGAGTTTACAGATTATGTTGAACCCTGTTCTAAAACATTTATGATGAGCATTGTCTGGCTTGGCCCAGTGGAGATGCCTGTGGGTCCCCCCTTAGTACTTGTGACTAATCATCTTCACCTTAAAGCTGAAGCAGGAGGGCCTGGGACTGACAACACTGCACAAGCAGAACAGCTAGGGATGAACTTGATGCATGTTGGTAGTCCATACTTCCCATGTAGTGCACGAGCAGAAGTTGATTCAGTCTTTCCCACAGCCAAGCCCTAGTGAATGGACTAAACCATGTTGTAAAAAGCATAGCGTAGAGAAGCATAGGACAAACCTCTCTGTGCCTCACTTGTTCCCACTGCGGAACCAAAGAGGACGTAATGGAGCAAGTCAGGAGTAAAATGACAGCCTGTATCCTTCAGGGAAAAAAAAAAAAAATGGGGGAGGGGCAGGAGAGCAGGGGACTAAAGGGAGAGAGAAGGAGAAATTGTGCTCTCATTGTCTGCTCTCCTTCTCTTCCCATTTCCCATTTTTCCCTGTTTGAGACTGTGTCAGATACCTCTGTGCCTGTTCCCCTCCCCTCTCCCAAATCTCAACTCTCTTCAGAGCTTTGGCTTTAAACACACACACATATATATGCAATTAAATGCAGGCTTTGACTTTTCGCCTGGGAAACTGGGGGGATAAGGTGAGCTAAGCTTTTAATTACGAGTACCCATTCTGGGAGGCAGGGAATTCAAGCTGACAGTAGATGCTGCAGCACTGCTTAATCCTATCTTACAGGGAAGAGAGGAAAAGAACCCCATGAATCTGCTGGAGAAAATACTTCCTGAATATATGAAGAAAATAGCTTCTTTTTGCTTTTCCTCTTTCACCTTCCCCTTTCCTTTTTCTTTTTTTTTATTGCTTTTTTTCATGCCAAGTGGAAACTAGGCATTAAATACTGAGGATTTGATTATGGCTTTTATTAAGATGAAAATATTAGTGTGCAGTCCTAACCCCTAGGATCACGCTGTTTGTGCCAGGGTGGTTTTTTTGTTTGTTTTTCTTTCCTTGTCTCTCTCCATCTCTCTGTTTTAGAGCAGACGTAATGGGCCACATTCATCTGGGCTTTTTCATCCGTTGACACGGCTGGAGTTTCACCGCAGACACCTTTGGCTCAAGTGATTTTCTCGATGGGGAGGTGAACAGCATAGGACTTTAGTGGCACTGCTTCCAAAAAAAGCACACTTGGGGTTGTTTGGGGAAGAAAAGAAAAAGAAAACAACATGTTAGTTTATGTCCTGCAAAGAAATCACTAACATGCTTTCCAGCATTACAGGAAGAAAAAAATCTTCCTTTTTGCTCACCACAGGCCAGATAGGATCCGTGGTCCGATTTGATTTACACCAGTCATCATTTTTTTTTTTTCCAGTTCATTCCAGGATTTGTCCCTGTGCTTTGGGACCAGTAAATCCTTGCCTTGCTAAGCAAATGGAAAGACACTACAAAGGGAGGTAGGATCAGGCCAGGAAACTCTGCTAGGATAATGGGTATAAGTCCCTGGCAAAGGCCCGCCTGCAGAAGGAAACCAGAGTAGAAGGTGAAGCATGCACACTTTTTAGAGATGCAACATCTCTGCCTAGTCACTAGAAGGCACCACATCACCACCTCTTTCTGTCCCTCTTACCCCCGCCTGTGCTAGGGCCTCGTGAGTCAAAGCCTGTTCCCTCTTGCCACTGTTCAGGTGCCATTTTCTGCAGCGTGGCTTCCTCTGACTTGAGCTGGAGCCTCTGTCTTGGCGACCTCAGTTCAGGCTGGGCTGTGGAGATGTTTTAATCCCCACCACAAGCCGCTGTGATTCCTTCCACACTTTTACCACTCCCTTCTTTCCCTTTCGATTAAATAGTTAGGTGACAGTGTGAAGCTATTGCATCTGGCTAGGCTGGTAAAAGAGGAAGACAGAGGTCTTGCCTTCCATAAATGAGTGCCAATTGCTCCTAAAGGGATGCTTCCCAAAGAAGACCTTGTGGTTCCGTATGCAGAGAAATAACTTTCTTAACATTCTTCAAATGTTTAAATTAAACTTTACAGAAACATTTTTACATCCGTTAAAGTGGATGCAGTCAGGGCCAAATTTAGTACAAGCCTGTCTGAGAGTGGGGTAGAGATGAGAGCTGAGAGTTCAGAGCACAAGTTAGTCAATAGTGTTATGGACTTCCTGCTTCCTTGCTTATTTCCGTGGTTCAAGGGGAGCTGGGCTAACCTCAGCATTTCAAATGGGATGCTTTCTGGGTTTGAATACCTCCACCTGAACCTGCACTTACAGTTCTTGTTCTGGATTGGTTTCGACTTGGCATGTCCGCACAGCTTTCTGCTATGGACTGTGACCCTCTGTGCTACATAATAGCTGAGGCTTTTGCATAGCCTGCTGTTATCTAGGAGACTTGTCTGTCTTACTGATTTGAAAAACCTATAAATTTTGCTACTGCCTCTGAATACCCTCTGTAATACCTTCATGACCCCTCCGATTAATTTCCACAATGTAGCTTTGCCAGGTAGACCTCAGTAACCTTCTAGCTGACCTCCCTCACCTGCGGTTCCTTGCAGAGTTCCCACTAATAAGAGGAGAATAATCCAGCCAAACCTACCACCTTCAAACAGATTTATGGAGTGGTATGGCCTTGACATACAATGTGGGCTTCCTTCTCCAAAGATATCACTTGCACAAAACCTTTATGTCTTGGCCTCAGCTCTTCTTAGATGCTGCTCTTCCTTTGCTTGAATTCTTCAACTTAGAAAACTGTTATTTTGTCTGTATAGCTACAGTATGAGTCAGCAGAGATAAACAAAGAGTGCCCCAAACTATTTGGTGTTCAGTTTATGATTTTAAAGTCTGTGTTGGGTTCTTTGCTGTAGATACATTTCCTGTGTGACTTTAGTCAAGTGGGAGGTGTAACAAGGAATTTGGTGGTTGCTTAATGAAACAAGGTCCATAGGGATTGGGGCAGGCAACTTGTGCATATGCAGCTGAAAAACTAATATATTCTTTGGCTTAAAAAAACCCAATGTATGGGCTTCCCGAGAACACTTGAAATCCCAAAGGAGAAAGATGAACCCTTTGAGAGTCTTTTACTGCCACTTAGTCACTAGAAAAATGCAAATTCCCTCAGTGAATTTTGCTTTTGGTCTTCGTGATTACCTTATTTTGCTTGGCTTGTATGTCACAGTTAACAGCAGTGCCCCGCTTCACTGAGGCGCAGCAAGAGTAGATGTGTGAAGTCTGTTTGGCTAGTGTGGTGCCTGGGAAGGGGGAGAGATGCACTCCACAGATGATTTTGGTGGTGGTTGTTGTGGGGAGGGTCGTCTTCTTTCTGTTTTCCTCTGAGGGCTCATTTCATATTGCCTCCTTGATCGGTGCTTCAGCAGGTAGAAGGAATCTCAGCCCAGGACAAGTTGCTTATTTTCTTTTCTCGGTTGGTTCTGCTGTTCCTGAAGGAAGGGCTTTGTGAACAAACAGCAGGAATAAATGCAGTTTGTGTTGGTGCCCAGTTTTGCTTGACATTTAAATGTACTCTCTGAGCCATCACTGGGCAGAGCTGAGGCACAGAGGGGCTGTGGAGGTTTGAGGTAAGAACCTTAATCTGTTTGTTTGCTGCTTCCCTCCTTCTCCGCCTCCTACCTTGGCATCTCCTTCTGAGAGACTCGTGTAAAGAAGCTCAGGACAGCTGTGCCAGATTAAGTGCTCTGGCCACTACCATAACCTGCATTTCAAACCACCTTCATAGCAGATAGTAGCTCTGGAGAAGGGACTCTAGTTTACATATCAAAGCTTTTTGGGGAGAGAGTGGTGGAAAGAGGCAAAATCAACAACAGCAAAGGAGAAGTGGCAGCAAAGGCAGTATTCAGTTTGATTTGTTGCTGTCAAGTCCAAATACCTTGGCCATGAGCTTACCTTTAAGACAGTGTGAGAGAGGTGAGGCAAACAGTGCAGTCAGTATGTCAAGAGGGTATGTCTGGGAGAAGCATTTATTTAAGACAATTGTGATCAAATATTCATCAACTCTGTCTCCCTCCATCCCACTACAGCTTCTTTCTCGCTTCTCTCAGCTGGAAAAGACTTCAGAGTGAAAGAGGGAGCAGCACTTAAATGCTTATTTATGTTGTCATTTCTAGGCATTTTATCAGGTCTCTAATGAAATAGATTTTCTCTCAAGAGGTGCATATTTTCTGAGCCAGAGGGGGAGAGCACTACGGATTGCTGAAAAGTCTGCCCACGTTCAATACATTTGTTGCATTATTAATGATGATAAAAGCAAGAGGTTATAAACATTTTCTTTTCTAAATACTAATTGCAGCTGACCTTAGCTTTAAAAAAAAGGGGGGGGGGAGGGGGACAGGGGAAGCATAAACAAAGCCAATGAGCCCAAAATGTAACTGTCAGGGCAAAACTCCTTTCTTGACAATTCCCAATGCTTTCACATATATCATTTCTAAGAGCACTGCCAGAGCCAAACCATTTGGGACTAGAATTATAGCAGAGATTAGCAGGATTCTGTTCCAAGAATATCTTTATGGTGATCACTTGTCACCTGTCATTACAAATAAATCCTATTGGTCTTCTTCCCTCAGTCTCATCCTTGGCTTACTTACACTTGAGAAATCATTCTTCTCGTCCCCTCTTTTCAAGCAAGCAAAATTCAAGTTGCTTGTTTGAATGACTGCTGGTTTATCCTGACTCAACACAGCCCTGGTGCAGGGGGCGGGGGAATAGGTACAGGAATTTTTCATGCTTGTTTTTCATCCAGCCACTGGTAAAATGTGTTTTCATTGGTCTTGTCAGAATATTGGATGTTTCTTTGGTATCATGTGGGACAGCAGCATGTACATAAAGGCTCAGGCAGGTTACCTTACATCCTGTTGCCTCAAACAGAATGGAAGTGGTCTTTTTTGGCCATGATTATGTAATCGCAACAGCACCCAGAGCGTTCCACCAAGGTGAGATTCCTGTTACCCTGTGTGTTGTTCACATACATGCAGCGAGAGGTCGTCTGAGTAAAACAGCAGAAAATAAGGGCATGAAGAAATCAAGCAGGTTGTTCATATTCCTGCATCAGTTCAGTGGGAACCTGCTAGGAGAATCGGTCATCCTGAGTCTTGCAGTGCTGTCCCATCTAGTGAACCACATTCCTTCTCTCAGATGCTAATACCAGCCAGGCTCTGGACAGGGCGGTTAATAACTAGACCATCTGCTTCATGGTTGCTGGTGGTGCTCTTATTCAGAGCAGCATGAAGCAAATTCTGCTGGCTGAATTCACCACAGCTGTAATGAAACCCACTGAGTTTTTATGGGTGATGCTGAGACATCCGAGGTCTGAGCAGCAGAACTGCAATTTCAAGCAATTAAGGGTGATATTGTACCGTTATGTGAACAATTCAAGTTGCTTATCAATGTGAGCCCTTGGAAGGGTTCAGGGTTGAATAGAGTTGCCCATGGACTTCTGTTGTTTTCTCTGGAGTTTTAAAAGCGACACTGTATGTTAGCATTGGAGCTTAGGGTGGTGTTTGGGTAGGCTTTAAAAAACTGAACACGTTCACTAATATGTTGGCTTTGTTTGCAACAGAATGCCTTATTTCTATTTATTATTTCACTCATTTATTATTTATATTACAGTAACAGCTAGAGGCCTCTTTCTGCTAGGTGTCATACAGATTCTTTGTAGAAGGAAAGTTTGTCTCCTAATACTCTGTCTGAGAGGTAGGAGTGCTTTCAGAGTAAGTGGAAAATTAGTTGCAGAACTTGGAAAAGCACACAGCTCTCTCAAGTCCTGGCTTCTTGACTTAACCAGTGCCCTTCACAGACAGCAATATGAAACAAAGCTATTGCTCTCGCTTTACGCAAAGTCTTTAATTGAAATTGATGCTGAATGGTAGCCTTTAAATATATCAAACAGCTAGCTCTCTGGACAGAAGGAAGGTGTTCCTGTAATGTATTGCATATCTGAAGAGGACTGCACTGGCTGAAGCCAGTGGCCTCTCAATTTTTCTGGAGCCTAAGCTGGTTTTTCATGAGCTTTCCACATGGCAGAAAACTAGAGGTCTTGCTTAGCTTCTCTTCTTGCTACAACATACTGTCCACATTGCCCAAGGTACCAGGGGAATCTTCCCCAGCTGTGCAAGTTAAAAACTAAGGGTTTTGATGGCCGCTTGTCTCCGAGTCTAAAGCAGACAGTGAGAAAGGCACCAAACCTGTGGAGATTCACATTTGCTTTCATTAGGATAATTGAAGAACAGAATAAGCAGAACAGACAGACTTGCCCCTTTTGAGATGCAAATTAGGGATTCTGTGAATGGTGTTTTGGAGCCGGTTTCCCTTCATGCTTGTGCAAAGAAATAAAATACCAGTTTGAAACATAATGGGGTAGCCTGAGCATCTTGATTTAGTGAGTTTTCTACCAGTGCTGGGACACAGGTGATTTCCTCTGATATTGCACATACTTTTTCCATATGGCTGTTTTCATTGATTATGACCCCTTAGATAGGAGGTCTAACTTTCGGTGTGGGCTTCTGGTGTGGACTGAGGAAAAGATACTCCTTGGAGATACTCTCTAGAGGCCAGCAGTTATCCAGCCAGCCCCTTTGAGATGTGTTCCCCCTGGTCTAAGCTAATGATTGCTGGCCGTTTGCTATGTGACTTTGTGTTTTCTGATGTGAGCTGAGAGTTGGCATCAGCTCCCATCAGTGAGAGTGCACAGCAGTTGCCAGGCTGGGATGTGGCTTTCCCACAGGCAAGGTGTTGGCTGCAGTCGCTGAATACCATACAGGAGTCTGCCACAGCACAGACTTCTGTGGAGGGAACAAGCTGCTTCCCTGGTTCTGGTGATCCATGGAAGTCAATGGAGTTATACACAGCCTGGCCTGCAGAAATTTTACCTACTTCTGCCTCTCTGCCCCAGCGAAGATCGGGAGGGGTTGCTGGGGTTCTCGCCTGCAGGGAGCTGGCAGCTGCCAGCATGGCAGACTGGGCCATGCTGGGGAAAGCGCACTAGTAGTGGCTACTGTGGATCATAAAAGCATGAGACCTGATCATGAGCCTTTGAAACAACAGTACTTTTTCCTGAAGTAGATACGGTAATGAAGAGAGTTGTGGTTGTATTTTTCAAAGGAGTGTTCTTGACATCTCCTTTTCTAATCTGGATAGTATTCTTGTCCTGCACCAGGCTAAGCAGCAGCTTCTTACCATTGGTAATGTTCCAGTGCATCTACACGCTTACTTGTGCCATTATTTCTGGCATCAGCCCTACTTTTTTTTTTTTTTTTTCCCCCCTTCATGTTACAGTTAGGCCAAATAATGCCTTTTCCTCAGGGACATCACTGATCTCATTTCTGACAGACACGGCTATTTTCTTATTATTAATTTATTCATTTTCTCTGAGGAGATCTTGGCCCTTCAGAAACACTGCCTGGTTTTCCTCCAGTGCACTGAAGCTGTGTGCACACACCAGTGCTATTCTGCACACGCATGCGGTGTCATTGTATCTGAAACAGTCAGTTCTTGTTCAAGTGGTAGACTTGCTCTTCCCTGCTTGTTGAGGTGCCATTACATTTGCTTCTGCCCATGGAACAGGTGCCAGAAGGCATGTGTGGGGAGGCGACGATTCCGTGAAGACTACACAGAGTAGAACGCTAAGCAAGTAACAAAATCATTGCAGGATGCTGGCCTTCACCTCTATTTTTGTAAACACTGAAGTATTAAATATAAATGAATGTTTCAAGGATGCGTGTTTACTTCATCATTGTTATAGGAAAGCTTGTTCCCTTGGGGTCTGGAGAACAAGAAAGACAGTAGCTTTTCCTCTCCTCTCCCCCAGCTCCCCCTCCCACTTCCACACTTTCCTTTTCCTTTTTTCTTGCTTTCTTCACTGAGCAGTACCAGTGCAATGGCACTTCCTAAGCAACAGTGCCCTTATATACGCAACACAAGTGAAATCTTCAGCACATTATAAACCTCGGCAGCTGTGCTTTTCACACAGGAGCTTTGCCTGACTGGACCGTGTTTCTTTAACCCATGTTGCTCACTTGGGTAGCTACCGTGCTCCTAGTACTTGATGACAACCTGTTTAACATGGGACAAAGGCTGAGATCAGAGCTTGCAGGTCATTGCTTATCTTCTGATACAGTTCTGCAGCAGCCTGCATGTGTGTTTGCACTAGCTTCTCTTAGTGGCTTCAGACTAAAAATTTGCTCCACTGTTACTTCAGATCAGCGACACAAATCAAATAATGTAGCTGGAGACATCACCTTCTTATTTTTATAAGGTAAGTTGCCTTGCAATAGAAGCAAGCCATCATTGGCTGAACTGCAAGTGCAAGATTATTGCTGAATATATTACCTTAATTACATCACATGGGTGTCATGTCCATTGCAAAGTACCAATGAGATAATCCTAAACCATACCAGCTGTCAGCAAGAGGAAAAGAGGCAAGTTAGGGATGCATTTAATTTTTGTACACTTGACTATTTTACATAAACAAGCCATTGCATCAGTAGCAGTTTGAAAAACATGCAGATTAATTTTCGTACACTTACTAGCAAAACTAATTTTTTTTAAAAAGTCTCTTGTGGCATCCAGGATGTACCATGGCACCTCTAATTTTTTATTTATTTTTTTTCTCCTCAGTGAGGAGCTCACAGCTACTCCACTCATAGCCTCTTGCAGCAGAGAGCAGGCAAAAACAGCAGCTGTAGGATGCTCCGGTCCCAGATGGATGAAGCACATATGCCACAGTATGAAAGCCATGTCGCTAGGGAAGTGATCAAAGCTCTGCTATTTATAACTATTGCATTCATAGTCTCCTTCTGCCTTAGATCCAGGAGCACAGCTCTTCCCCATCCTAGCTGCTTCCAGAAGAAGGTGCTGTCAGGAACTGTAGAAAATCACTAGCACCCACAGCCAGTTCTTCCAGTCGCCTTCCAGTGTGTCCCAGTTTACAGCTTGTGCAGTGTCAGCAAATGCACAGCAGTGGCTCTTGTGAACAGGATCTGGCAAAATAAATGAGCTGAAACACTTCAAGGGGATTATTCATCATAGCAGAAGCTTGAGCTACTGCAGTGTTTGTCATCTGTAGTGCCTTTGTTATCAATTCCATCACCAAAGCCATCAAAACTTGTCATGTGGTAAAAGCCAAACCAGTAGCATAGGGCCTATCCCCTCTGCTTTTGCAGCTGAGAGGGAAGGTAGAGGCAAGTGAAAACAGTTCACACTTGCATAACACGTTTGGAGACAAAGATGCTGCAGCTTATGCTTGGGAGTATTTGTTTCTCTAGCATTTGTTTTAGTTATAGGAGGTGAGCTTTTTTCGTCACTTCTTTGCTCCAGTGGGTAAATCAGTTTGGGGTTTCCCCTCCCCCCATCCTTTCTTTATTTACCCCTTTCTCTACCAAGAGAGAACTGTTGTGTCGATCCTTTTTGGGAAGGGGAGAAAGAGAAGACTTCAGTGAAAAGCAGTAGGAGAGAAAGGTGACAGAGCTAGAAATTAGTGGAGGACAGGCTGAATGATGGATAACCTGTCTGCCTTTCTTACATATTTCCTCTGCACCTCTTTCAAGTTATGCTTATGCACTCAC
>Ga0181612_109482_pt1 | contig 10375 bp, 2 predicted proteins | sample HoacroProtozoa21_FD_119630 | JGI IMG/M metagenome (GOLD analysis project Ga0181612, IMG submission 119630) | Hoatzin crop microbial communities from Cojedes, Venezuel. Combined Assembly of Gp0051906, Gp0051904, Gp0051908 | reverse complement strand
TGAAAGCTGTTTATATGAAGAGCTAGACTCCTCTTAAATTTGCATCCAATATCCCAAAATCTGTGAACAGAAAATCTAAGCAGTATTATTATTTAAATTTTTTAAATACTGGACACACACACAAAAAATCATTCACATAAGTAAATACCATTAGTCAGAGAGAAGCCTGTCTCATGGGTGCCTCTATTTTGAAGGTCCAGTATTCATGAATGAAACATAGTATTTCAGTCCTCAAATCTGTGTACAATTTACCAGGAAATGTTGATTCATAATTCTTCTCAAGCTTTTAATGCAGGTATTATATGTATATTTTAAGATAACGATACAGGCCACTTCATAAACACTGTCTTTGATGCAAAAGATCAGACAACTGTTACTGGATTTTATTAGTGGAGGAGGAAAGTGGGGCTTGGCGTCAGCAGACAGACTATTGTACGTATAATATCTGTGACTTAAGTTTACTCTGAGTTGGCTCCTTTGTAAATTCCCCAGGCTCTATGAAATCTAGGGTTGGGGCTGATAAAAACACTGAAAAATAAAAAGACATCCAAAAAAGCATTTTATAAATGCAGCATATTTTATAAAAAGCAATTTCAAATGTGCTCCAGGTAGACACATAAAATCTTATGAATAAGTTCAAAGCATGGTTACAAAACTTTTATGCACTCCCTTAAAATAAAAAAGAATGCATATGCATGTTTTGGAGAATCTTTGATACAGGTATGCTTGTGCATATAACAGAGTCTGAATTAAATCAGTTTTTCCGTATGAATATGTAAACGTCAGTTTTTGCTAATAAATAACTTTTACTTTTGCTCTGACAAACAGATGCTCCAGCAACAGAACAGATACTCTTATTAAGTGCTCTTGACTTAATTCATGGTGCAGTTCATTTTCTGTGAAGTTCCGTATGTAGCAAGCCAATATACGGCACTGACCTAGTAGCAAACTTCATGGAACCACCCCTTTGTACCAAGGGACAAAACTACGAGGGGTAGGGGCGGTGGTAGCCAGAATAAAGGCCATGCTTGTGTGAGTTCTGATTCTTTAGACCTCCCAGAAAACAACTGTTCGTGAGACCTTTATATATTAAATGTAAAGGTGAGTCCTTGTAGTGGAATCTCCAAGCAGCAGCAGTGAAAGTGTTGCTGTGTATCTCTTCTCCTCAGCTCAGCCTCACCAGGGAAACATGTCTACCTCTAGCAGCACACAAGGATTAATCACAAGCTGTTAGTAACATCCAATACATTTTTTGACATAATATATACTCTTTAATTACTCCAATACTACTTACAACATGGAAATAGGTTAGTATTAATTGATTAAAAACCGGTTTGTTTTCAACCTGCTCACCATCTATCAAGAACAGACCTCTTTTGCAAGTCTTTTAAATTCCCTGATTAATAGGAGGGAGGCGAAGGAGGCATTAACATGCTAACTCACTCTTTCACTACATGAGAATCAGATTTTGTGTATTCCTATAGATTTTGTTTTAAATCACTGTTATTGCAAAATCTTACATTATTTATTGGCTTAATCCACCTAGTATCTACAGAACAGTAACTTCAACATCCATTTAAGGTGTGTTGCTAAAGTTTCCCAGTGATTTTATAAATTTATAAACTTTAAAATTTTATTTTGCTGACTCTAGCCATAAAAATGTGCAACTAACATCAGAGTACCATGATTCAGCTGCAGTGCAGTCCAAGTGTTACTTGAGGCAAGATCTCCTCTTCTAACTTAGGCTCCTAACCACAACACCCACAAATTAGAGCTGTGCAGTGGTGTACCTGCTAAGCAAATCAGTTACCGCGAGTTCATATAAATGACTATGATTCTAAACCCCACCATTCCATTACCAGGTTGAAATGAAGTACTTGGATTTCACCTGTAAAACCTGTGGACATATAATTGAATTCCCTGCGGAAAACAGGCAAAGTTTATAAGCAATCATCTTTGGAATGAATTACCAAGACTCATTACAAGGTGTAACAGAAAGAGCTCAGCCTTAGATAAATGGACATTTTAACCCTTCCACGAAAAATACTTGAACACTTCATAATAGGAATGGACTTTGAAAGAGTTCGGAGGAGATGAACCTGATGAAGTTCAACATGGGCAAGTGTAGGGTCCCGCACCTGGGGAGGAATAACCCCATGCACCAGGACAGGCTGGGGCTGACCTGATGGAGAGCAGCTCTGTGGAGAGGGACCTGGGAGTGCCGAGTACTGAGTTCAATACCTCCATTATGGTTACTGCTTTTTCTGAGATTCACCTGGCAAACTGGATTTCAGTTAAAAATTATGTGGCAAAGACAAGCATTTTAAAGCCACCTTTGGCTAAAGTACCGTATTTGGTTAAATACCCACCTTTGGGTATGTTGGTAAAATATCCACCGTTGGGTATGTTAAATCTTTTTCTTCCTCTGTGTTTACCATCTACCTATGTAAAGCCTGGAACAGCATGAGGAACCAAGAATGTCTCCAGCTAGCACAAATACCTCAAAAGAGGGTCAAATGATCCCTTAAATCCGCTTTATTAGAAAACAAAAATACTTTCCTAACAAAAAAATCATAATGTCATCCTGACTTTACATATGATAATTTCAAATAAAAAGACAAAATCAATAAGATGTTTTATGAAAGAAAAAATCATAATATTTTTGGCTGGGACTGAATTGTTGACCTATTGAAATCAGATTTCACTAGTCCAGAATCTGAGCAAAACACACATTGCCCTCATTCTTCAATTATTCTCTTTGCTGTGACTGCTGACCACATACCACACTCAAAAAATGCATTTGGAAAGGCATAATGTAATACTCTGAGTAAAATAATCCCTGACAGTAACACACAGAGCATTTAAAGAGATAGATGAGCAGATAAAGTGGGGTATGATGGGCCAATGTAATTTCATCAATCACAATTGCAACTTGGCACCCTTTGTAACAACATTGGTACATGGGAGCCTCCTGTAAACAAGGCAAACGGAAAGCAGAGGAATCATTCATCAGTGCTTCTGACCTCAAGAGAAAAGTAAAAATATTAGAGGCTGCGAAGTAGCTGTTTAACATCCCTTTATTTACCCACTTCATTTAGAAAATGTATTAAATTAAACTGCAGATGTTCTGCTGTTAGCACAGCAAGCTATCTGCAGAGATTTAGCAGGCTGTTTCCTGATAGAAAGATTTAATGTACTGTAAATAAACAAACACTATTTTGTTAATTAATAAATCAATTATTTTTTAAAAATGCTCTACTGGGCTCTTTACAGCTGAAGCTACTCTAGTTCCTATTTTTAATAGAGACCTTGCAATCAAAGAGGGAAAGCGTTCAAGTTCTTTAAAATCATAGCTCTTGAACAACTAATTCTCACTATTACAACCATGTTTTAAGTTATCATATATTTCTGCAGTACTTCTAGATCACAGAAAATCAAACCCAAAGGCCACCTAATATCTCATAGTTACATTTCATAGCATTATTGTGCTCATTTGTTCCATCTTGCTGGCTCAGTAAAAATTTTTTAACAGACAGATGGCTAATTTTATAATTTCAACCCAATTTCTTACTGGACCAACTCCAAAGATCCGGTGTTAGTGTAATGCCATGGATAAAGGTCAACAGAATAAGAGAACATATGCTAATGTCAGCATTTCACGTAGTCTTCTTTAACGGACTACACAGTGCTAAGCTGAGGGATTTGCACTGGCTCAACACTAACACCATATGGGTGGCCTGTTGAAAAGTAATGATGGCCTAAGCATAGAATCTTAATCAGATACTGACGGCCAATGAATCAAATAGCACCACACAAGTAATCACTAAGAGATTAAAAAAAATTACAGAAGATGTATGGCTGAAATTACTCTGCTAACTGGAGAAGTGATTCTGTCTTAGCTAAAACCTGTCACATTATTACCTCTTAATCTTAACCACAATCTTTTTTATCCTCATACAAATCTGTCCCATATAAAAGGAACTCAATTTTTGGTTGTTATGAACATTCACGTGCATAACGAAAACGTACTTTTAACTTGATAACTCTATATTATTGATTGCTAAGAATTTACGAAAGGTGCACAGGAAGGGTTTTAATCCTTTCAGTAACTGATAGTATGCAATAGAAAAGCTCCTTGAAAACTTTGTGGACAAGTTTTGCTTTACTTCTTTCCAATAATTTTGTTGAAATTGAGGGAATTACTCAGTTTTATTAGGTAAGCAAGGCTTGACTCTGTAGTGTACCCATAATAGTTGTATTACACTTTCCTGCTTCACAGGTTAAAATGATACTCGGTACACACGGCACCCTGTACCACTTCAGAGATCTGCACTATGTGGATGAAGTTGGATACCTATATACCCGTCCTTTTCTTTATTAAGAAAATGCTGCCTGCATAAGATAATCTTGAATATAATTATCAGAGGCAAGGTCATAGGATGGATGGTTAAACAGAACCCATTTCCCTATAAATAAACAGATAATCCATGAGTCAAAGAGTTGCAGCTACTTTCTTCAGCAGAGGGACTACAGAAAGGCCTGAGGAATTACAGCATCATACCTATAAGACCAGTTTCAAAGATGAGTTTTACTGTCTCAACCCATCTTCAATTCCATAATGTAGCTCACCAGGAACAAGTTTCATGTCACAGTTAAAGCAATCTAAGTAATCTAATCTCAAAAAGTGGCAGTCTCTTCTCTTCCCATCTTGTCAGCTAGGTATTTTCATTTTTTCCTTCTCCATTTGGTTCAACAGGAAAGATCTAGTAGAATATAGATAACCTTCTATTGCAGAAGGGGAAAAACAGAATAGCTTTAAATTGGATCACCAAGATGACATGTTTATCTCTAAATTAAATGGAGGGTAGGAGGGAAGAGGTATGTAGAACTGCCTCCTTCACTCTCAGATTAGCATAGATGTTATTTGAAATAAGACGCTGCAGCCTATCTGCTTAAACCTGCAGAGAGATGAGATTATTTTGAAGTTTTAAGCACATAGGTGTTTGGTATGTATAGAGCTGATTCACATACATTTAATCAGAGAGATGGGGGGTGGGGAGGAAGATGTGCAGAAAGGAACTGGGACCAGAATGCTTTTTCTTCAAAAACTGCTGTAATCTTTCACAAAGAAGGAGTTACAGCTAAAAGAAATAGTTTCACATATTTGACATTGATACTCCTAGTTCTAAAGTAATGAGTACAATATCAACTAATACAAATGCGAACTATTGTTGTAAATTAAGGTTTTTCATTAAAATTGTGTACTTCTATTCATGGGACATTGTTAACACTAAGAAACACTTCATCATGCAGATGGGCTATCATCACAAAAGGAGAAAAGAGATTTTAGAAGTGTTTCAAAACCTCTTTTACAAAAACTTGATCAATTCTAAACCAAAAGAGTCTCTATAAGGAACTTGGTTGCCTAAATTTCACTTCCTGAAAATGACTGCCAACCCTTTCAGGCATGCCCACAGGAATTCATTCAAAACAAAAAAGAAAAAAGTAAGTGGAACAAAGCCTAAGATTCTGTCTATAGAAACCAGCTTTCAATTATGCTAGGAAAATAACCTCAAAACCCAACTTTTGTAAATAAATGTTTCTATCATACTACTTAGGATACTTTATTTAAATATCCATAAAGTATTGCATTTCATTTTTACCCAACAGGTAATGAAAGCAGATTCCCTTATAGAGAACAGCTCTCTGATTTATATTTAAAATTAATCTAGGAAAAGAGAGATTCATTCTCAAGAGTAAAACTTCTGCATAAAGCCCACAATCAATAAAAATAAAAACCTATGTGCAAGAGATGAAAGTGATTTACAACAGAAAAATCTCAAGGTAACTCAAAGATTATTCTAAATTAGTTAAGGAGTGAAATCCTTACAAGCATTTTAATTTTCAAAACTGAATAACTGTAGTCTTTATTTTTGCTGCCAATATGAAATGTTCTCACTAAATTTAAATATTGTGAAAAAACATTCAGACTAAAAACAAAACACAGCTTAAAGAAATGTCAGACATACAAAATTACTGTGAAAGAGGAAAAAGAAGAAAGAACCCCCCCCAGAAATTAGGCCAGATTTTAGGCTACAAGCCAACTGTTTGCTCTACTTCGCTTTATTTATTAGTTCTTAAGGTATTTAAAACTTGAGCATTAAAACTGGAGAATGATTTGCAAATGAATGCAGTTGCAGTTGTGAAAATATAACTCACAGCTGAATGTGGGTTATTCAGACAAATGGCTGCTTTGTTAGAGGAGGGGAAGTGAAGTTCTGTGTTAATTTATTACAAACTGCAGCATTTCAACCCTGATGTCCAGGCAACAATGTTTTTGATTTCAAGTAATTTATAAGTACTTCCCATAGCACTTAACAGTGATGTCTTTGGCTGTTTCACCATGGTACCAGAGTGTATATGTATTTACTGTGGGAATTTGTTTTTAATAAAACTGTTGTAAGGCATTTTTATTCCTTTTCTTTGTTACATTAGAAACATTCACTGCATAAGTAATGTATTTTTTCCTACTTGAAAGGCAGCAGATTATGGCCAGCACTGTATTTGGTTGTGTAAAATAATGACAGGTTAAGTGATTTCTCAACCAAAGCAAGTTATTTCACTTGCCATGATTTTGCTTTCCCCACTCTAATACTGATGGCAGCACGTGACTTGTTTAAGGTCCCTGTGTTGGTACAATCATGTCAGTCCCCAGATTAGATCTAGTCAACATAATAATAAAAAACATCAGGGGGGAAAGAAATGCAGTGTCTGACTTACCAAAAGTAACTATGGCATCACACTGTACGTGCTGTAATAATAGATATTCCGGGAGGAGAGTATGGTTTGGTTGGGTTGGTTGTTTTTTTTTTATCAGATGGTTTCAAAGATTTAAGACAGGGTCATACAAATTCACTTGGGGTTGATTTAGTTTACAGACTTCCAGCTCAAAAAATAGAACACAAGTGCAAAGCTAAAGGCAGCGTACAGGGAAGACTGTATGGATGGTTGTCCATATACATGTAAATGCATATATAGACTACGTGTATACACATATATATACACACACTTTTACCTTATCCCCTCCCTCCTCCAATATTTAATCTTGTCCTGCTGCCACTTTTGGAGATCTTTCCTACAAAAAGTGTACAAAACATTTAGAAGTCAGAAAAGAACTATCATGACCATCTACTTTGAAGAAGTAATGACAAACCTGCCATGTCAACAGCTAAATTTGTTTCAACAGTTCATCTTGCTGATAAAAAAAAAAAAGTATATATTTTACAGCTAATCTTCATGTAACTTCAGTTTTGATGAGTATCGAACCAGTGAATCTTGCTACACTATTGTATTGTCTTTCTACACTTAGAAAACTAAACATCAGAAATGTCTTCTTTCATATAGGTAATACATCACTCAGATAGTCCTGGAATATTTATTCTCATGCTCTTATACTATTTGCTTCAAAGGTTGTGTAAATTGTTACAACTCTCATGGCAAAAATAATGATCTTACTGTAATTCAGTGGTGAATGTCATGCTCCAGAGGCTTTTGCAGAATTGCTGTGGCAGTACAAAAAACCACAGGCCAAATACATCCTTAGTACATGTAAATTTGTACAATTTGATTTCTTCTAGTCCTAGATTAAGTTGCTTTAACGTGAAGAATATTTGCAAATAATACCATAACAAAGCTTTTGTAAGAGTTGTTTCAAACTTATATTTGAAGAGCTGACAGACATTGAAATATATAAAAAACCTGAAGGTAACAATAACTTTCTTTCCTTAGATAAAGCTAAAGCAATCAACTTTCTGTGCCTCTGCTTTAAGGTTTAGACTCCTACTTAAATAGATTGACAGATCGATAGATACTTGGCAATAGCAGCTATTTTTTAGTTTTCCTTTTTACTGTTTTTAAAAAATTCAAAATAAAAAGATTGAAGTGAAAGACTCAATTCTTCTACTAGCAGAGTCATGCTTGGAATTTTTTTGTCCAAATTCCAACATTCAGTCTTTTGTCAGCTGCTTTATTTACTTTATACCTACCGCAAACCACTTTGACATTATCTATGGGAAACATTTTTGAATGCTTCTGGTGTAAGAATTGTGCAGAAAAGTTCTCATCTTTGGCAAAAAAAAAAAATTGTTTAATCAGTTTCCTTCATGTATTTGTTTTATCCTTATCAAAGTGAGGAGAGGAAAAAAGTCAAGAAAAAAATTCCATAAAATTGGTCTTAATCTAATTCAGAGAAATACAAAATTTCACCTCAGAATATAAGCACATATTTAGCAGTTTTTGAGAATAATTTCCATAAAGCTAAGTAAACACTGGAAAGTTCTCCTCTCACCAGAGAAAACTTGAGCCTCTCACATTTTATGTGATCTTACTGATTTTGAGTAAAAAGGAATGGGGTTTTTTGTTTGGTTCAACAGTTAATTTTACCTCAAAATGCATTCTTTTTTTCCCCCTCATGCAAAATCACGTATATTTTTATTCTGCTGCTCAATTATTCTAATATGTTGCATAGGACCAGATCATAAACCCTGACAGCAGCTTTTCATAGTAAAGTGACAAACCAGACTTCCCTGTTCCCAGCCTGATTGTCCATCCCCTCAAACAGCACAGAGAAGCAGCATGGGGAAGAAAACTCTGCAGAGCTAAACGTTTCCCATCGATGCAACTGGGTTACTACCCAGTGTGCATGGAGCTCCACAGAAGCACAAAATCCACGGGGAAAAGCTCAAAACAGCAGACAGCCAATGTGTTTACATTTTCAATGCTGGTTCCCAGTGTAATAGGAGAAACTAGGACTGTGAAACATGGTTTACAGGTAATTAATTAATTATATACAGAGGAGGAGAAAATGGCAAGAAAATATCAGCTTGTGATTATTCCTATATGTTCCCAACACTGAAGAGAGTGAGAAGAGAATGGAGGTCCCTTATAATCTGATGTTTTCGCTAAAAGTTTCTGTACATTGCGGTGGATTGCAAAGGAAATACCCCAACAGTCTCTAAAAGATGTTAAAGTCATATGATTTGCAGGATCAGCTAAGGGTGTTTATCAATGCCAAGCATATCCACCGGATTTCTTCAAAACACAAAACCATCTGCATCACAGAAATTATTTGAGACCCAAGAAGAGGCATTTGGATGATAACGGGACTCATAAAAGCAGCACACCTCCTTAACAGCAGGGCTCGATAGGGAAAAAGGCACGGCTTTCTGAAAAATTAAGACCTTGAATTATGCTGCTTTTCAGTAAGAAACAAAAGTAATACCTTCTGTCATTCACCAGGAAAAAAAATATCAGAAAGCATGACATCTAGCCTACTCAACAGCTTGGTGATCAGAGGTATTCATCAAAACTTTAGAAACTTGGAAGTTCACGTCCTAAATTAAAAAACAAAATAGGAAAACCTCTCAAGATTGCCCACGTCATGAGAGTGTGCCCTATCCACTTTTCTAGACTGTTTCTAAAATACACAAACTCATCCAGAAAACCTTGAGCTATCTGAAATGACACCAGGCATACTGGTTTCCTCTCTCCCACTACTGTTTTTTTGTTTTCTTTTTACTAGTTTAAGTTCTTTGTGAATGAGAAGGTTCCCACTGCTAATTCATCCTGACAGTTTTTAAGTAATCAAATTCAATAAATATTTTAGTAGCACAGATACTGAGTAAGTTCAAAAGTTCACTTCTGGTAGTAAAGAATAGTGTTTAAATAACTGCCCTTCAGTCATTGTCGCACCTCCACCCCCATTGTGGAACCATTTTCCATGAGTCTTCACAAAGTGGAAGGAACTGCTGTGGTAGTACTTTTTAACACATCCCCATAGCTGGCACCTACGAAGCCTGTGCATGCCTTGTATGTTTTTTTAGGAGTAGGTAAAAGAGAGAGACAAAACCAGTAAGAGGAAATAATCTACTTGCAGAGTATGCTTTTGGCAGATAAATCAGAGTGTGTGAAGTTACTGCACTTAGACTGCTTCAAGACAGTTTAGACATGCACATGAGAAATGATACAAAATCATTCTGAAGCATGTTAAGTAAGGCACACAAAGTGTGAGATATACCAGCATTAAAACTGGCTCTGCGCACTTCAGCTGCCTTGCATGCATGCACAATGATACAATTTTTAAATACTATCAGTGTTTTTGTCCTTGTTGTTCAACGCAGTTTTTATTGCCACAACACTATAACATGGGGAAGGTTCCAGGAACTATGAAATAGGTACAAGGTCAGAAAGTCCTAATCTGCCTTTTGGGATCTCTGCTGCTCAGATATGTGATGTCCAGATGATTTCCAGACGTTTTGTCATACCATGCTGATCAGAAGCTTTTTTTTTTTTTTTTTTTTTTTTTTTTTTTTTTTCA
>Ga0181612_104809_pt1 | contig 10375 bp, 5 predicted proteins | sample HoacroProtozoa21_FD_119630 | JGI IMG/M metagenome (GOLD analysis project Ga0181612, IMG submission 119630) | Hoatzin crop microbial communities from Cojedes, Venezuel. Combined Assembly of Gp0051906, Gp0051904, Gp0051908 | reverse complement strand
TACTCCCTCCAGCAGCACATCAGTTTAAACATCCGCTTAATATGGTTAGAGCCTTCCATTTGTTGACCTGACATAGGAGAGGGATGACACTTGAGGTTATATTAAATTAACCCCCACAAGTAATCACTGCTCGTTGCTATTTCTGCCAAGTTTAATGCCTATAATGTGCCTTGTGCTAGTCTTCTGAATATTATTCCAGCTGTAAAAGCAGATGGTAAATGTGTAGATTCTCTTCAATGACTGTCAAATGTGTAATTAAAATATAAGAGAACTTTCAACCAGTTACTCTTTTGTGTTCTTCCTACACCATAAATTGCTTTTTAGTGTTAGCGCCAGAAGTGGAATTGAAAATTCTTTAGTCTTACTTCTAGAATTAACCTAGTCATTAAGAAATTTCTGTTGTTATTTTTTGGACAAAAATGCAAAATGGTTTGCTTGTATGGGGGATTTTTTTTGTTCTTCATATTTCAGGGGACTTTTTTCCTTGTTTTTCTAAGAAAGAATATAATTTGAATATATACTCACCAAGAGAATAGACAAATGTCTGGGAAACCGTTGGCAGCCCTCTTTAATGATGTGACCCACTGTAGCAACCACTGACTTGGCTGCCATGTCTGTACAACAAGAACACTTCCTATTTGGCTCTGAAGTACTTTGAGCTCCATGACAAGAAAAGGCTTCTAGAAATTTTGTTTGGTTGATAAATGAAGATACTGGTTGAGCTTTTCACACTTTCCATGTGTGACAATCGCCTCATAAATAAGTGTCTGACATAAGAATGGAGGTCTGTTGGGTCTCATACAGCCAGCTTAATTTATTACTCATGTCCTCCCCATTGCCCTTATCTAATGCCCTTTGTAGCTCAGTGTTGCAGCCTTTCTGTCTCTTCCCCCTACTGCTTAGTGGTTGCACGTGCCAAATACAGATGGCTGGTCTGACCGAAAACCCAATGGGCACATGGAACTTGAGCTATGGGAAAACATGCCCTAGAGCAGCAATGCAGCCACTTTCTGACTGGGACCAGGGAGCCTGGGGAGAAGTTATCATAGAATGGTTTGGGTTGGACGGGACCTCTAAGGATCATCTCATCCATCCAGTCCCTGCCCAAGACAGGGACATCTTTCACTAGATCAGACTGCTCAAAGCCCCGTCCAGCCTGACCTTGAACACTTCCAGTGATCAGCCCCTGCAGGTAGTAGGTGCTGCCTGGCACAGATTCAGTTCTGGATCTGGCTTGGTCTCTTCAGGAATGCAAAGTTTACTTTTTAACTCAGTTTCCTGGTGAAACGTGAAGGAACTGCTGTAGACTTAAGTTCTCTTACAGATTATTAAAATGTCCATCTTAGTAAGTAGCGCGATGCAACAGCAGTGGATCTACAGAGAGAAAATGATGTCGCTGAGGACCTGATGCCTAGGCTACTCGTGTTTGGGGATCTTATTTCAAACTAACTGTAGGCTGGTACCAGGGACTGAATGCTCATTTCTGGCTGACATGCATTAAGCGCACTCCTGGAGCCCAACTTCTAGTGAATTTTATCTGAAGGGAACCCATTCTGTGCACTGTAACAGCGCAGTAATGTGAACCAGTGAGCAGTAAGTGGGGATGGGCTTCAAAAGGTCACTCTTGATCCAAAGAAAAATGCTAATGGAGATGCACCACTAAAGGTAATAATCCACTAGCAGTGTCTATTTTTTTCACAGGAAAAAAAACCCCAACAAATTACAGTAGTAGACTAAAAAGAAAATTTCCTGACTCCTTCCACCTGTCCTTATTCAGTTCCAGCCCAAACCCCCCTATCTCAAATTTGATATTGCACTGCATTAAATGGAGTGCATTTGGCTAGGGGATGGACTAAAGTCTGAGAATCATTTATACCCAAGGTGGTAAATTGCAAGGTGCTATTCTCCACAGACAAGGCAAACTCAACATTGGTCACCCAAATTAATTCTGCAGAGAAAATGCTCTCCAAGACAGAAATAATTTCTAGTCATTTGGTTTTCACTTGGAGAATAAAGGGAAATTTAAACCGTGAAAATATCTGCTGAAAACCCACGCTAAGCAATTGCATTCTGCTACCCTAATTGGTTCCTTCAGTAGGGTAATGCTACTCTTTTCTTCATCAGTAGTTTGTGAAAACTCTCTCTTAGCTTGAACTCCAAGCATTGGAGTGCTTCTAAACCTCTGAGAGTTTTTTCCCTGCAGGATTCTGTTGTACAATACAAAGACAAAACAGTGCTATTCTTGCTTATAAGAAGAAGGCATTTTACTGAAAGTGTGAAAATTCACTTTTTCAGACAAAACGCTCTATTTTACTGTGTATATGAAAAAAGTAAAAATCCATATTCTGCACTTATTTTTATATTTTTTTATTTATATATGTGAAATCTGTTGAGATTACTTGCTGTTCAGTGGCAGTGTAAATTTAGCAATCACTTTGTCTGAATTCCAGTCTGGTATTACCCTTCCATTACCTTCCCGTGCCCTGTGTAAAATGAATTAATAGTGAAGTAAGAGGCAGAGTAAAATGAGAATTCTTAAACTGCCTTAACCATAATGAGAAATGAAAACGATTCGCTATGCCAAGTGAAACTAGACAATCGCATAAAATGTTCTGCATCGTAGCAGTTAAGGAAAAAAAATGTCAAAAATAGAGTTGGAAGAGTATTTTTGAAGAATTTTAATGTATTTTAATGTTTTGAATTAATACATTCACTGGTACATTTATATACTCACTGTGGTAGGAAGAAAAATTAAACCAAAAAGCTCAGTCATAAAATCATGCAATGAAGAGCACTAGAAGGAAATTGCATGTCAAATATTTCATAGACATTTAAAAAATGCTATTTTTATCCTAAATAGAGGGCAGCCGCAGCTTTCCTCAGAGAAACAATGTCTTGAAGTATATTATGTTATGGTTAAAATATTTTTTTAATGAACAATTTTGCTTTGTATCGCATTGAACTTGTATCATTGTACTGTTTGTAGGGTCTAGATATTATTTTCCTCATTTTGTTCTTATGTAATATTTGAATCATTTGAATATATTATATTAAAATCTCAAGTAATATTTGCTTTTCAGAATGTATATAGCTTGAGCATAATAACTATTTCCTAGCTTGTGGTCCATTATTAAGATGTCCAAATGTGGAGGAGGTTGGCTCCACCACAAGATAGAAAATTATCCAACAGGGTAGATTCTGAAGAAACTACTGAGTTTGGACTTTCATAAAACGAGTAGGAAGAAAATAGACAGGAAAATCAAAGAAACACTGATGCCTTAAGGAACTTTAAATGCTAATTTTGCATTCATTTTTTAGCAAGACTCCTACTGGGTCTTGAACATATCCTCTGTCCTCATATCCTTTGAAATCATGTTCATAAGCATGAAATCTAATACAGTAATGGTGTAAGCAAGGGAAGCAGTGTCTCCTCATGTGCAGTAAGACAGTTTACATGCAGCTCAAAGGAGGAAGATATTCTTTCATTCCTCGGTGAAATTTTTGTTCTGGTGTTAAAAATTCAAGAAGTCTAGCCAACTTTTGAAACCAGCTGAACTCCAGTCAATTCACTCTCCTTCTTAGCCTGCTAGTAACTCACATGTTTTCCTTTTAAGCCTGATGGAACTTCAGAGCATTCAGGGTTGGGGGTTTTTTTCCTAAAATAAATGAAACCATAAAGCTGTGGACACATTTTGTTGGATAGATGTGTCACCTTGTGATTCTGCCAAACATCAAATTAGAAACAAAGCAAACAGCTATTTTAAGAAGCTTTTCTGATCGCTGAAGATCTAGGTGAATTTTGCAAAAAAACAAAGCAGGTTTCCAAAGATAAGTACCCAACCTTTTAGATATTTTTGCCAAACTACAACACAGCAGTACACCATGATAGGGTCTTCCACAGACCACTCTCCTTCTGGGGTTCCCAGGAAGGTTCCCAGACACACAGTTTCACAGCAATGTCCTACTACCTGCACAAAATTAGGCAGCTGTTAATTAATGTGAGATTATCTTTATCCCAGAAAGTTATCTGGAATTTCCTAGCAGGATGGACTCAAAGGGAAGCAGCACAGAAAAGCAACTGAGGGCATCAAGAAACAAATCTGCTGATTGAGACTGCTTGTGCTGCAGCAGAGACAAACTTCTTTTGTTTCCTGCAGAAACAGAAGATCACCATCATACAGGCAGAAAAGACAACCCTGTGTTGCCAATCTGCCTTATTTCTCTTCAGTGTAACCTGCTGCACATTATCATTTGTCAATTAAAATGACCGGAACCAAAGAGGCCCTAAATGCAGGCATCCTCCTAAGCACTTTTATCAGAGAGGACAGGAGATCAGAGATTAAAATAGTTCCAGCAATGTTAGTTCACACTCAGATACTTGGAGCAGATTTTTAATCCACTCCCACTTTTCCTAGATAGAGGTAGGTTATCCCATGTAAGAGCTTTTCCTTTGATTCTTATGCACATTAAGTAACAACCCAGTGTTCCCCATCCAAAATTTTGCATGGCAGACTCCAAAGAGTGTACAGCCTAATCGAAAAGACACAGAAGGTTATTTTCAGAGGAATACCTCAAAAGGATATTCAGAACTAACCAGAACTTGTGTCTTTACAAAGTCTTTGGCCAAAGGAGATAGTTTCTGTATATTTTACATAGCTGTGACAAGGAAAAGGAGTTCTAGTGTTAGAAGAGAATCTGCTGAGAGGAAGGGACAGGTTGTTCTCAGCAGGCTTGAATATGAAGAAACTCCCAGGCAAGCTTTGAACCTTACCTCGTAATTGGTGTTGATATAAGAAGAGTGGCTGTGTGCAAGAAAGGAAAATGATGCCCCCGTCCCTGAGGCATGCACTTCAAACCTGATTGAGAGAAGTTTTTCCCTTGGTACAATCATTTCTACTTTAGCGAAGCTCTAGCATAACGAGCATTTTATATGCACTGCTGAGAGACTGGAATACTAATTTCTAAATGGAAAATGATAAACATTTTCCTATATTTAGGCTTGTCGCTGTGAAAGGGAAGGCAGGCATGGCTGGAACTCCAAATAGAAATGCTTCTGCAGAGACAAAGATATTCAACATCCAGTAAAGACAGAAGTTCTTTATGACAAATAAATCCCAAACAACAAATTTTTCTGCTACTGGGACATCCATTCACAGAAAGAACTGTTAAAAGTCATCACTTTCGATATTTAAAAATTATTACATCCCAAAAGGGCAGAACATATTTGAATAATAAACTCCTTAATATAACGGTATGATTAAGTATAAATATTTGCCTATCATGACAATGTGCTTCAACTATTGCATCTTTAAAATTATAATAGCTATGTGCATAAGTCAAACCTGAAGTGAGATCAATACAAGTGTCTCATTAACTTCCCTACCTGCATTGGGAAAATGAGCCATGAACAAATTTCAGAAGGTATGACGGTCAATTTGGCTAAGCAGCCAAAGTGTTGGTGTTTGCCTGATTTACCTCTTGAGTCCAAACCAGAAGCCTCGTAAGCCTGAAACTTTGCTTAATTTAGCAAGGGTTTCCTGATTGCTTAGCTCGCACAGACATGAGAGTTCATGACATCCTTGTGCTCCAGGCAGGGGATGTACAGGCCTTGCAAGACTGGATTTTTCATCTAAGATGTTTTTATTGGCAGCAGAAGTCACTTTTCTACCATGCCAGTGTTCAGGACAGAAAATTTGAGCCTTTTTTTAAATTTTTGAATGGTAGTATCATGAATGACATCTCTTCTGCCTGCCTATCTTGAAAGCTGCAATCTAGAGATGCACCAGGAAGATGAATTGCTAACCTCATCTTTTGAAAGTTTTACAATGACTGTTCCCCACTATCTCAAAAAGCTAATCTCATACACCTCAGGTTATTGACAGACAGAGGTATCACTGCCTTCTCTCAACCGACATAGGGATGTTGTCTGTGGTCATTTGGTAATTTATCACAAGCATGCTGTTCTTGCTGTCATCTAGTTTGGGGGTCACAAGAGGGGTGGGCAGGGCACAGCAGGAGCTGATCCCTTCACCTTGGTGAGGGAAACAATGACTTTTAGGTCTGGTCCTGAGAGAGAGAAGAAGGGAGACCCTCCTTCAGGGACACAGGCTAGAGGAAGCGATGACAGCAACAGCATGAAACAGTGTAAGTAAGCAAAACGATGAAGGCAAAATTCACAAGAAACAGGACTGCAGCACAGCTCCAGCATGCTGGGGGCAACTGACAACACATAGTTCAGGAGCTGGCTATAGTTTTAGGCTGTGCTTACCCAGACTCACCTGAACCACCCTCAGCGTTCCTGCAATAATGACAAATTTTCTCCATGCTTGTTCCCAGAGACATTCAAGACTGTTTCCATTATAATGTGCAAGTATGATCCTTGTAGACTGTGAACAGTTCTGAACTGAAATACACTAATAAAGTCACCACTGACAATTCAAAGACACACAAGTTTTATCAGCTGCAGCAAAAAGAAGTATGTCCGCCTATGTCTGTAGGTGTGTTAGTGCTAAAATAGATTGGAAACTTACGGACTATTAGAGAAAACAGGATTGTTTTCAAGACACTACATTTTCTCAGGAGCTCTTCAGCATACAGCCACATCCACTGGTGAAGGACAACTGGGAAGCACTTACTTCTGATTGATTTAGCTGAACTTTATATAAATGATAACATTTTCTCACTGAAAGAGCTTTACCTCTGTCATTCACTTCTGCACTGGTAGCACTCTGCACCCTCACCTCTGTTCTAGGCTTCATACCTTTTCTGAACATCATGCAAAATGTATTTGACAGAAACCACTGCTTTTATTTAAAACCAATAGCAGTACATACACTTCATGCCCATAGATACAAGGACTTTTAGCACCCAAGTGACAAAGTAAACAAAATTATCCTGTAAAATTCTGTCTTAAATGGACACTAATTATTCAAGTTGTCCCAAGGCACTTTGTGGGCAATAAGAAAAAAGGAAAATATCCTTGCTTCTTAATGCATACATTGAAATTTCAGTATCTTGCCTTAAAACAAATAAACAACAAACAAACCGGAGAACAAGTCTCGTGAAAGGCACACACAAATTCCTTTGCCTTCCTATCAGGTTGACAGTAAGTCTTGAATGAAGAAGGTTCATCTTTTTTGAGAGGAACTTAGTGTTTTCCTACCAGGTTATACATATAAACTGGCACATGAATGAACATACACTTTCCATCTTCATTATGAACTACATAGAAAGAAAAGACAGATTGTGCATATGTCCTTCCTTAAGAAAAGATTATGTGAATTTGTTCATGGCTTAAGCCATTTTTCTCACTTGCCTTCAGCTAAATAGTCCTGTTGTCTCTTCATTCCTTTTGCAAATTAGACTGTCACTAGGTCATGCCTTGCTGTTTAGTTATTTTTAGCTTTCTTATTACACCTGGAAATGTTTGCAGTTAAAGTGCTGCCATCTGGAGTTGTTAATGGCATGCTGGTGGAAGTGTAATCACTGCATGACTTTGCTCTGCACTTCTCCAGGGTGCAGAAAAATGTGATACACATTTAATTTATGTTAGTTTGTGCTTACAGCTGCTCATCATCCAATGTGATAATATATATAATTTGGTACTCTCCTTTAATATCTCACCATCAAAAATTACCTTTGACGATTCAACAGTCACTACCATCACCAAAATAAACCTGTAGACACCAAAAATAGCTTTCAGTGAAACCTGTTGTTTAATTTTTCTCGGAATTACAAATTTAGGAGCCTTTGAAATCAAGATGCAATTATATTCATCTTAGTAGGAGGTTCCTGTCTAGTTTGTATTGCTACTAAGAATTATTCTTGGATTCCAATTTATCTCTGCTTTACACTCACTTTAAGCTGCAGAAAGCAGATTTTAGCTGCATTATCTGATTTGTCTCTGCTATGCAATAGCAGAGAATGAAGTATTATTGTCTTAGATATAGCAACTTATAATCCAGGACCCCAAATTCTGCCTTCCAGCCAGGGGCTGTTTAGGCTTGGCAAAGGAAACATCATGTAGGTGCTCTGCTGTTTGTGTTTCATTTGTTGCTGTTTTTGTTTTTTTTTCTTTTTAAACACAGTATTTTACCAGGGAAGAATCAAAATCATGCTCATATTCAAAATGAATCGAGACTTTTTACTATTTAAACAAGTTATTCTAACTCAAATGAGACTTGGGCACCTGACTGGAAAAAAAAAAACCACCCTGAATTACAGAAGAGGAAACAAGAAGAGCTTCAATATGCATGTAACTGCATAATGCATAGAAGAAGAAACAACACACACAGCATGTAGCCTGTTGTACAGAAGACCGATACTTTAAGGTGCCGAGCAACATTATCAGTCACAGCTCTCGGTATTACTCAGATGCATTCTGCCTGAGTTTCTTACTTTGGGGAAGAATTGCCAGTTTTCACGCAGAGGCTTGATTTCATCCCACAGACTGCAGTCGGCTAAAAAATCTACCCCTAGCTTGGGGTCCATCATCACAAGCTCTCTTCTTGGTCATTAGGCACTTCAAAATGCTAGTCAAGCCATAGATAAGACTCGCTCACTCTCAGATACTGGGGAGGTCTGGAATGACTTTTCTTTCCTGATAGTCTTGTAAAGAGCCCAGAGACAGCAGGATTTGCTTGATTGTAAATAAATATCTGGTATGGGGAAAGCTGGTAGTTTACAGAACGGAAGGAGCCTTTCACATCCCAGGTAGGGAGCAGGAGGTTGTCACACAGATCCTCCTCATCCTCTCCTCCATTAGTGTTGCCCAAGGAGGGGACACACTCCAGCCCTTCTGGCACAACACCATCCCTGATGGGTCTCAGCCCTTCCTTTCAATGCCACAGAGGCATCCAGATTTCAATGAAGTTCAGTCTCCACACTTAGGAGGCAACGCCACCAGTGGATTTACCAGTCCTCTCTTTCTTCCCCCTCACACAAAATATATTCAATTTGAAAAACACTGTGGTGAAAAGGCAACAGTGAAGAGAAATAAGAAATGCCAGTACTTCAGTCTCAGGGGGAACAATAGAAAGCTGGGCTGAAACTGGAGAGTTTCAAAAAGCAGGGCATGTTGTTAGGCAGCCAAGCTGGAAAATTCTGGCCCCTGACTTTTATACTAACTATACACATTTGACAAACAACAATTTGAGAACTCTTCTTCATACATAATCTGTATGTCTGAGTCACACCTTGTTCAAAAATTCAGACCTCACTTAAAATTCTAAGTATCTGAGGAAGTGATAGTGGACAGGGGTATGTCATTTTTTCTAGGTACTATGTCGACGCTCTTGCAAATTTCTACATTGTATTACAGCAAAAAGCCTATCATTTGTCACAGTCACACACAAAGAATTTGGAAAGCTGTCTTTGCAGTATTTTTTCCTAAACGAACTTTTAGTAACTCTCAGATCCCCCCATGTTAAAAAGCATGGTGATAGTTCAAAAGAGGTACCCTGAGCTGTATTTTCCATATTTGCTCAAATGCTTTAATCATTTGGTTTTAGCTCTTTGTTCCTTACATATTCTTTTCAGTCTCAAATTTAATCCTATATACAAGAAAAAAGAGAATACACTTGTAGAAACAAAAAAAAATTACTCTTCGGAGCAGAGATTGCTTCAGTCAGACTGGTGGGAGGAAAAAGGCTACTCTGCAGATGTGATTGGCCATTGAGATGAAGGTACTGGAAATGCAAGTGAAAATGCAAGTGTGAATGTTAATATTCCACCAAAAGATGAACAAGGGAACTGATATTTATAATAGAGGACATGTACATGAGGGGAATGCTGGACGTGTGAAGGGAGCCTCTGTATTTGGTTTGGTATTTACATACTCTAGGAAAAAAAAAAATAGAAGGGAAACAGGGAGGCTGTTCCCATTACTAGAGTAGCAAGTTTTGAAGTCATGGAAAAAAAGATCTTTGCCTGAACTTCTTTTTCTGCTTTTGCCAGACACACACCTGTAATTCTACTATCTTTGGACTGCAGCTGCTGTGCTTTGCACTATAAGCTTAGCTGAAAGAAATTAAATGCTGCTTTCTGGGAAAAACACAGGTGTAGCATCTTAACAGGATACAATGGGATGAGAGGGTTGCTTTACAAGACCAGTGCCAAACTTCAGCTTTGTAATTTCAATATGAAAAATTCTACTTTGTTTTTACTGTATTCTGAGGTTTACATTCCTAAAGGAGGGAAACATATAGTTTCCTTTCTGGGCATGACTTTGGACCAGCTGTAAAATTTGCTATAGGTGAATAGCTGGCAGTATTATTCTCCAGTGCGACTGTATTTTTCACATGATGATGTGGGCAGTGTGACCACTATGGTTTTATTCAAGGTACTTCAATGGATTTTTTTTTTTTTATTTAAGTGT
>Ga0181612_127213_pt1 | contig 10376 bp, 4 predicted proteins | sample HoacroProtozoa21_FD_119630 | JGI IMG/M metagenome (GOLD analysis project Ga0181612, IMG submission 119630) | Hoatzin crop microbial communities from Cojedes, Venezuel. Combined Assembly of Gp0051906, Gp0051904, Gp0051908 | reverse complement strand
TCCAGTTGTGGGCTCCCCAGTGCAAGAGAGACATGGACACACTGGAGAGGGCCAGATCCAGGCCACAGATATAATCAAGGGACTGGAGCTTCTTTCGTATGAGGAGAAGCTGAAGGAGATGGGACTGTTCAGCCTGGAGAAGAGAAGGCTCAGGGGGATCTTATCCATGTACATAAACACCTGATTGGAGGGAATGAAGAAGAGGGATCCAGGCTGTTCTCAGTAGTGTCCAGTGACAGAACCAGGGGCAATGCGCACACATTGGGTTCCATCTGAACAAAAAAAAAATTTCTACTGTGAAAGTGATCAAACACTGGCACAGGTTGCCCAGAGAAGATGTGGAGTCTTCATTGTGGAGATATTAAAACCTCCTCCCTGTGCCCATTAGTGGGCATGGACTCATGCGCAGACTGTGACCTACAATACCTTCCTCTCCTCTGCCTGTGGGGCTGACTGCTCTGCTGAGGTCTGGCGTGGTGTTTTAACACTGACTCAGTTGTTTCTTACTTCTTTTCTGACTGCATCTCCCAAGTTCTTGAGATTGGTTTGAATCCAAAGCCTGTCCTGTGGTATACTGGCAGCCTCTTCTGTGCTGGCATCATCTGCATGATGAGTAAACCTGCTTCCTTTTCTGTTATCTGGCTGTAAGTAAAAAGGCTAATTAGGATTGCCCCAAGACCTATCTCTGTGAATCCTTGCTCGATGCATCTTCTATCAGACAGTAAGCCATTTATGACTATTCATTGAATACTTTTTTTCTAGTTGTTGTCCCATCATACTGCCATTTGAAGCTCCCTTAACTTGCTTAGGAGACTAGCACCAAACAAATATCAAAAGTACTACTAACATCAAGAGGTGATAACTGGTTTTTTTCCTCATCTACAAAGTTCTTTCATTTGGCTGTCCAGGGAAGCTGGTCTGGTCTGCAGAGGATGTGTTAGTTGCTGCACCCTTCCTTGCTTGCCTTTAGTGCTTACGGTAATGAAAACTAAACTAGTGGGTCTGTAATTGCCCAGACTTTCTTTTCTTCCATTTTGTAAAGCGCCATTTCATTTGCCCTCTCTGTGGCTGTCTAAGGCAACTTGATTGTCTCTGAAGCCCAAAACCCAGCAACCTGCACCAGTGTGTTGAGATAAGGCTTAGCAGGCACATTTCATTGGAAACCCTTCACATAGGAAACTACTCCTTACTCTACTTTTGCTTTTTCTGAGGGTTAAATCTTCTCCTCTTGTAGTTGATAATAGCTGTGCTGCATCAGCTGCTACTTTTTTCTCATGCTGGTCTTTGTGACCTTCAACGTGTATCCAAGACAGCTGACAGCTTTCCAGCTCTGAGCAGTGGACATGCAATGTCTCCCTTTCACAACTGGTCGTCTTAGAACGGTTTGTTGCCTTTGCTGTTCTTCCAAAGCTAACTGTCTTGGCTTTTCAGCTTTGTCCTTTTGTGCTTGTGAGATTGCTTTTAATGCTTGCCTGTTTTAATCTAACCTGGTGTTAATTCCTCCTCCTGATCCACAAAGATCTCATCATTCAGCTGTATTGGTCCCTTCCTTTTCTTCCTGCCTTTTTCCTGGCAGCAAGAGGGCTTGTTTAAGGACTGCTTCTTCAACAAACTAGCAGATCTCTTGCTGGTCTTTCTTTACGTAGTTCAGCCTTCCAAGGTATTCATAGCAACGCTCAGAGCTTATGGTGGTTTGCCTTTATGAAATCAGCATTTCAACTTTCCCAGTACCCCTCTGAAGGCTCCTCAACCCTTTTGGGTCAGTCACCCTCACCCATGTGGCCTTCCATGTTTGTGTTCTCCTCAGTCCTCCACACTGAGTCACTCCTGAGAGTAAGCCTATCAGTCACCTTCACAGTTCATGTCCCAGCAAACTGTCCTCCCTTTGCCCTTTTGTTCCCAAAGCTGCTTCTCTGCACTGCTGGGATGTTTTCTAGGTCTGAGTTTTCCATTCTGGCTGGACCCTGCAGCCAGTGCCTGTGTCCTTGAAGCATACAAACAGTGTCACTTGTCCTTCAAGAACAGGCTGATACTTTTTTGGGTTCAATTTAAGTTCTCCCAGACAATCTGTTGTTCCTAGTAAATCATCATTCTGGTCATTTATAAAGCCTTCCTGTTTATTTCAAGATGGCATCTCCAGGGTATTAGGCAAACTGGTGCAAGGTTCCTTGTGCTCCTCGTATGACAACTTTGACTCCTCTGTTAACTTCTTCCTGGATGCTGTTGTCTGGACCTGTTGTGTTTCTGCTATAGCTACCCCCGCAAAGTTACCAGGCTGGTTTTTAGAAAGAAAACTCTTCAGCTCTTTTTTTTGTCCCACTTGAATGAGGGATGCATGAAAATTTTCTCCTTCCTGTTTTACCCTGTGCTATGTAGTGGATAGCTGTATAGTTGATACGCATCACAGAGCAAGGGTGACCTTGCAAGTGTTCATTATTGTAGTTTGCTACATCTTCCAGAAGTATGATCAAAGTCAACCAAACTATGGTCCTTCCACTCCGTTGACCAGACAGCCTGCAGGGGATTTGGGCTCTTTGTGTGTATTTTCTTCTTGCCCAAGAGGATATTGACTTCTAGCTTGAGGCAATGAACGCTTCTCAAGGTGCCTCTAACTGAGCTGGGAGATTGCAGGACACTTGACATGGAGATGTCTAGATGGTGTAGCACAAGTAACTATTACCCCTGACTAGCATGGGAGGGCTGTGCTGAAATCCTTTAACTAGGAAATCCTTCAAACTAGAAGTCTTTTTTTTATGAATTGATGCTCTTGTTTCTCATTCAATGCAATGGACATCAGGCTGGCATGAAATGGTGGTGCTGCTCTGTGGAATTAGCACAGACACTAGCTACTCTGCTGGTGTTAGAGGATACGAAAGGCTGCTTTATTGTATGTGGAATGAGTAGAGATAAACTTCTACTGAAGGGCTGAACAAAACACTTATTTTTTTGCTGTCTGCATAGTTTTCTCTGAAAACCTGCTGATGTTTGGCTGGGCCAGGCCAGGATACACTGTAAGAGCATATCCAGGCCAGTATCCTAGATGCAGTGGTGATTCCAGGGGATCTAGTAGTTTGCATCTTGGATACAGTGGAGAGTGACATAGTGATGGGGAGTCTTGTGCTGCCAGGATGCTACTACATGCAGTTCTTGTGTGCCAGTAACTTGATTTGGAAGTCCAGTCTCCACTACCACAGCAAAAGACACACAGGAGAAGGAGCTGACTGTCCCAAGGGAGTTAATCTTCCTGCCTCTACCTTCCTTTTGCCAGAAGGCTTTCCCTGCCTTGCAGTTCTTCTGCAGACCTTGTCTGCTTGCCGTGAGTTTCCTCTTATTTCATGATCACTCAATAGCATTCTCCTTTCTAGTACACCCAGTGAGCTTTAAAGTATGCCCATTTTGCTTGCTATTATGACTCAATCCAATAGATTTCTCTCTTATTCCATTAGAGCATTTTCCTCTTTGCCCTTTTTCTTTTCCTTGATTGAAAGCTTCTGAACTCTTCCTGTAGTTTTTGGTCCTTCACTTGCTTCATATCTGTGTTGCATCTTGTTCGCTGTGGAGGTGCTAAGTACTAGGAAATCTGGTCCTCTAGATCCATAGAACATGGGCTAGTGAATCTGACCTTGATCTAACTCTGGCATAAAGAGAATTTCTGCCATTTTGTTACTTGCTCTTCCATTAAGAGATCCAGTTACTTTCAGTGCCACTTTGGCTGCATGCAGTCACTAACTTCCTGGGTATGAGATCATTTAACTATGACAATGAATGTGTAAAACAGGGCTGGTATTTTCATGCTGGAGTAAGCAATGAATATTTTATTGGCTCTTAAGACTGTTGGGTAGGAGATGTAAAGCACTGTTCTACCACAAGCCATAGAAATGTGTAGAAATAACCGCCTAGGGCCAGAGAGAAGGATGTAGTTGCAGAGGAAACTATATCTGAAGAAAGGAGACCATTGCCCTGTAATGCCCAGGCTGGGGCAGTAATAGAACAGGCACTTGCCAGTGCATCTGCAGCTGTCCTCACTGCGCGCTTCAGAGCAGATGCTCTTTGCAGTACTTCTTGAGCTTGAGGGGGTTAATGTGATAATGTCAGCTACCCTAAAGCAGTATGCACAATAATACAGTAAGCTCTTCTCTTCACATATACAATCATAGACTTGAGATCACGGCACCTTCCCTTCAGTCAGACATAGCGATTGCTGGTACCCGTCACAGGTTATAAACTAATTTTGGCAGTTGGCCATAAAACTGCTCCTTTCAGTGAGACACAGAGGCGTCTGGTGTCAGCCTGACACAAACCATTTGACCAGAGAAAGGCCTCTTTCCTGGTGGGATTGCAGGAGGGCTGATGCTGTAGCAAAGATAGAAGTGTAGAGAGGGGGGCACGTATCCTTGCACCAGTAAATATTAAATGCCTGTTATCAGGACTGGCATTTGCTTTGTGGCCCCAGCTTTTTAGCCTGCTTTCGTGGTTATCCACCGAAGGCAACAGGTTTATCAGCAAGTTCAAGCATGTTTGGACTGCAAGGTCTCTCCTGGTGTCTGGCACGTGAAATTACCCTAATCTGCCTTTAATATCCCACTCTGTACTCTGGGTGCCACGACATACAATCTCTGCCCTGCACCTCTGGTTTGGGTTACTAGCTTCTCACAAAAGACTTTAATCCTGTCTCCATCTCTGTAAACACTGCAGCGTACTTCTTTTTCCCCCATCAATGCAAAAGCTTGGCAGGGTGCCAGAGCCTGTGTGCTTGCATGGTAGCAGAGTCTGCAGCTGCTTTTCTGGGGAGCAGGGCGGGTTGTGCTTCTGTGGTGAGCGGCAGTCCAGAAGTGAGCATGATGGTTGTTCATCACTGTGCTGCCCAGACCGCTGTTCTGTGCTGGTGGCAGAGGCATGTGGAGCCGTGTCCTTTCAGTCTGAAGGCTCTGTATGCCTTCAATGGCTCTTTTGCCAGGAGGGTGCTGCAGCCCGGGGATGGGTCACCAGGGAGGTGGGGTATCTCCATCATTGGAGATTCCTGGGTAATGGGTGCTGGAGGTGCAAAAAAACCACTGCAATGGTGAGGAATCTGAAAATAAATGAGCAGTTGTTGTAACAACCTTCTCACAAATGGACTCTCTTGGTCCCCAAATCACCATGCGTTTGTTGATAATGGTAGCAGTTTTGACAGGATAGAAAATGGACGATCAACCTCCTTCTGATCTCTTGGCTTTCAAAAGATGAGTGTGCACTCTGGTCAGATCATTTAACTATGTGATCCCAGTGAGTTCAGTTTCACTTCCAATATCCAAACGAGGGATTAAGAACAGGGTGGTAACTGCTGCTGGTCCACCTCATTTCAGCAGCTTAATAAAGGAAACCACGGGAAAAAGATCATATCTTTGAAAAGGTTTTGGGTTTTTTCCTGGTTCGCTGGCACAGGAAGACAAAACAAACCAGTCTGGAAAGAGGCAATGTGCCTTATTGAAATGCAAAATAAATCACAGAACCCCACCAAAGCTTACAGGTGGCTAGTGAAGCTTCCTGTCTGAATGCGACTGTGCTTGTCTGTAGTAGAGCACCTGGAAAATATGTTCATTGTTTTAGCTTCTTCCCTCTGTTAGGGAAGATGGTATTTTTATTTCTCTCCATCTCAGTGTGAAGCTTTAGGAACGCTTGGAAGAGCTCTCCCTCTGCTGCTAATTCCATAGTGGTCGTTTCCATCTCAGCCCAGAGCTGCTGGACTTGCCCTGTTGAGAGGATCACTGGCTCCTAGGACACTTCATCAGAAGAAAATGCTTCCAGGTAGGGTCAGTAGCCCACTGGGAACAGACTGAGACAGTTAAGGAAGGATGCTGTGCTCTGCCAGAAGAATTTAGTTTGGATAATTACAGCAGGTCATTAGAGAACAATAGGAGTGGAAAGTACAGATTAAGCCACTGCTATTTCTACTGTATGTATGTTATGCAAGGAAGGAATACAACAGTGTCATAAGGACTCAAGTAGAAAAGACATCTCAGACTGTCTGTGAGTGGCAGAAAATTTGGACCAAAATGCTGAGAGATCCAGACCGAGTCTGAGCCCAACAAATGGTTATTTTGAAGCTGGTGAGGTGGGTAGGGAAGTCTTTCTTTTCCCCAAAGGCTGACAATCTTTACCATTGCTATTTATTCCAGGAGGCAAACTTGAGTTGTATTAAGCATTACAGATATGGTTTCTTGGTTGTTTAGCTAGACATCCATTCCCAGTCTGGTAGATCAGAGTGAGGTGTCTACAAGCTGGCTGTCACTGTGCTCTGGGTATTTCATGTAGTGCCCTCCTGTGGACTTCTCCACCACAACATGTTTTGGGATCTTCAGAAACTCCTATGGCATTACAGTAAGGGGAATCTGTACTCCTGAGAGCTGGATAAATGATTTCTACAATGCATTATCTCAGTTTGGGATCTTTTACTCAGACCAAAGAAGGTATTGCTTCCCATACAAATGAAGACCTTGGCCTGTCTGTTATTCCAAGGCAAATCATGCATCAGCTGTGAAGAGGGAATGTCTGTTGATTTGGAGTCCAGTACAGCAGGATGAACTGAGGCTCAGTTTCCCAGGAAGAGGAAGCACAGGGAAAACTAGCACTAGCTTCCTGGGGCCAAATTCAATGCCAGTGAGAGTGTGACAGGAGAAAGGACACAGATTCATCCCCATTGACTTTTCGGACCATTTGGTCCTGAGGTTTTTAGCTATTTTCAATTAGCCTATGAGCACAAAAATTTGGTATCATGATAAAGGAACTGCCGCCTCATGCAAAGTTATTTAAGCATATCTCATGATATATTTTTATGCGTCGGTAATTATCACTCATATCCAGATTGCCCTACTTATGCTTTCCTCTTGTGTTGTTACTTGTTCATACGGGAGTGTTTTCCCTCAGGGGGTGTCATCAAATACATTATAAAAGTAGAAGACACTGAAGTGTGTCATATAGAACCTTTTGCATTTTTATTTTTAATAACTGGCTTGTATGCAATTGGCATACAATACTTTCTCCTCAGAAGTTTCCTAGCGGAAGATATCTAGTGGATTTGAACAGGCTCTGAGTCCCACTGTGCCAGGTAGAAATTTCACCAGGGGAGTTCACACCAGCATTGCAGGCAAGGCTGAGCAAGCAAATTAAGGAGGGCAAGCAAAGGAATGTTGTAGTTTTCAGACGACTGTAAGAAAAGCATTGAACTGAATTCAGCTCCAGAGCGGATTGGACAGGTCCTAGCATATTGGTCATGATGTAGTAAAAGGCTGCTTACTAGCCTGCTTTCTTAGCAGTTCTAATGATTTCTTTCTGCTTTGTCAAAAATTGTTAAGTCCAGACAGCCCCCTTCTGCACATACCTGGCTGTCTAGCAAGTGCATACATACAGGTGCCTAGCTGTGAGAAATGTTATCCCAAGTGGGTAAAAAATGCAGGCATTAGAAGAAATGCTGCTACTGAGCCTGGAACCAAAAAGAAGAAGACACCATGGAGGCGGAGAATCTCTACTCTGGGGACTTCAGATATTCCTAGGTCCTATAAGATGGAGGAGACACTGTTGCCTGTCCTGCAGGCCCCATGAAACTCTCTGGAAACAGACATGGTTTGCGGAGAGATGCTGTAATTCTGTAGGTTTCGGCTCTGTCAGGATGTGTATCTGGCCACCATTTCCTCAGTCCATCAGCTTTGTTTAGGAAGGGTAATGGAGATTGTGCACACTCTGCAGAGGCCAGACAGACACCGGGTCAGTACTGAGGCAAGAACGCAGCTGTGAGCTGCCCCACGGAGTGGCGGAGTGGACCATCTCATTTGGTTTCAGTTCTGGGCTGATAGATTTCCACTGACCACGCTAATATCTCTGTTGTCCCAGCTGTGAACCCAATCCAACATCAAAATGGCATTCGGTCTTCCTTTCCCCACCCTGTGCCTGCAGGTCTGTCTCATTGGTACCTCTTCCAGCTGGCTGCACGAGGTTGCAATGGGTTACACTAGCAGCTGAGATTGATACTAAAAAAATGCTCTGTAGGGCTGGGCACAAGTCCCTCCTTCTCTAGCTCTGTTGACTTTGGTGTGTTGTGTCGGTGGCAGGTGTGGGAAGAACATCACCTAGAAATTTGTCCTGAAAGAAACTGTTCATGAGTGTAGGGGCCAGTGGACCCTCACTTGCTTCAGGAAGGTCTGATTTGTGACAAACATTGCAACAGGCCTTCAAGAAAGTTTCCCCATCAAGTAGAGAGTTGTTCAGGGCTTTACTGGACAGCAGTGTCCCTGTTAACAGCTGCAGCAGCTTTTGTCTCTCTACTCACTCTTGTTCCTCTCCAGGATACTCCAAAGCTTCTGTGCTGTGTCTCTAACTCTTCCTTCATCTGCTCTTTCCTGACTGTAGCTTGTTCTTCTGTCTCTAACATACCCTTTTCTCTGGCATTAGGTAGCTGCTTTTTGGAGGAAAATCATCACCCACAAGGCCTGTGGGCATTTCTGCAGAGACATTGCATCCTTTGGAGATTTGTGGAGGCATCATTTCTTTCCCTTATGGAACATCCTGGCAACATACTCCAGGCAGCCACACTTATTCCACTGAGTAGTAGGGTTAGAGGTTCCCTGGGCACTCAAGAACCTTTGGGCCTGGCTCTCTACCTCCGCAGCTGCTCACATTGCAGACCTTTCTGACTGCCACAATCTCTGCATGTCTGTTGGTCTGCTTAAGTGGAGTTGAAATCAGATAGGAGATTCAGAAGTTTCTAGGAGGAGAAATACAGATTCATGCACGGATAAAGCAGTTTAATTAGACCTGTTACTTAGGTAAAAAGGCTGAAATATTTTCTCTGATTTCTAGGAATGCCAAGTTCTTCCTTATTTGGATATAGGTCCAACCACCAAAGCTGCTGTTCACAAATGTAGAGCAGTTCTGCCAGAGAGGGAGAGTCTTAAACAGAACTAAAGGAAGGGGTGGGGAGGGATTTGAAAAGACCTACAAAAATGCCCTGTTGAAGGCACTGGTCTGCTATTGGTCTGCATGTTCTAATAGTGGCAACCCTGATACTGCAAGGAGTACTTCATGGACCCTGGCCCACATGGGATGGGTCATGTTGGTTTTATTTCCACACTGAATCTTGCAGCCTTCAAGACCTGGCATCTAGATTAACCAAATGTTTAATTTTGGGGGTCCCTGCTTCACGTCCAAATGTCTGTGTCAACAAGCCTGAGTAAGGATTTAAGTTCCTGGTGAATTCCCTTTGATGACGTGCTTTGGGTAGTGTTTGGTCAGTGTCAGTAGATCCTTGCTCACCCATTGGTTACTGCAGTCACATCAACCCTTACTTTCCTGCTGCAGGAATCTGTTGTAGAGCCACATGGGCTAATCTAAATGAACTTTGCAGGTGCTCCAGGCACTGGCATGAGCTCTATCACAAAACAGAATCTTTCCCTGCCCATGGAGGAAAATTGCTTTACTGGCTAGCCTTAAAACCCCTGTTAACAATGTCCTGGGAGAGGCAGAGCATGATACTCCCATGGTCATCTGGGAGGAGCAGGCCTGGGCTTCCAGAACATCTCCATGACACCTACCAGGAGCTGCTTTTTGGCTGTCATGTTCCCTAGCTGAGATGCCACGGTGTGTGCTCTGGTCTGGGCCTTGACAGCAGCTTGCCAAGAAAACAAGATGGGGTGGGTGATGTGAGGAGTCTGCCAGGTTCCTGCCAGGGGATCTGCTGCAAGCATTGACTCTCCCTGCCACTCTGCTGAACCTTTTGTACATACTCCATGTTTGTCAGTCTTCGCTGGGGCCAGGCTGTCCCTGCTGTGAGGAGTGTGGCCTAGGTGGAATTTGGAGGTGCCCTGTGATCTGCAAAGGCCAGGTGGTCCTGATGCCTGATATATGAATGTGTGTGTAGGAAAGTTTGGCCCTTCATTTCCCTTTGGATTTCCCTGGCAAAAAGAGACATCGAACCCTGTGCGTTCTGCAGATGAGGGATCATCTCTATCAAGCTACTTCAGCAGTGGTGAATACCATGGCTTGGATTCAGGGTGCTGGCTGAATTTGGGGTCAGGAACCTAGAAATGAAAATGGAGGTAGGCGTGTCATCTCCAGGGAAAGCTCATAATTAACAGCAGAACCTACAGGTTTGGCACAACACAGGCTTTGCCTGCAGACTGTCCAATAAATACCATGCTATTGTATGATTTGGAAAACCTCCTCTGATTTTTTTTTCTTAGTCCCCTTAAGGTATTAACTAAAAAAACCCTAAAAAGCATTTGACACTGTCCCGCATGACATCCTTGCCTCTAAATGGGAGACACGTGGATTTAATGGATGGACCACTTGGTGGATAAGGAATTGGCTGGATGGTCACACTCAAAGAGTTGCAGTCAATGGCT
>Ga0181612_156973_pt1 | contig 10377 bp, 8 predicted proteins | sample HoacroProtozoa21_FD_119630 | JGI IMG/M metagenome (GOLD analysis project Ga0181612, IMG submission 119630) | Hoatzin crop microbial communities from Cojedes, Venezuel. Combined Assembly of Gp0051906, Gp0051904, Gp0051908 | reverse complement strand
CCCACCCCCCGGCTGTGCCCCTTCCTGGAGTCCGGCGAACATTAACGCTGTCCTGGCCAAACCCAGGACAGACATAAATCTCACATCAGAATTCTTCATTTCAGTAAGTAACAAAGAACTGTAAGCCTATGAATTTTGTGCCGTACTCCTTTGGTTCAGCTAATTTAACATCGCCGATATTGGAAGAGCTCTGTGCTTTAAATTTTTTTTAAAAGAAATTCGTTAAGAAAAAAAGCTTGTTTATATAGAATTAGTAATGAATAGATTAGCTTGGAAAAAAATATACTCTCTGTGTTACCATTGTAAAAGGTCCTTAAAAATGTCAGAATAGCTTTCATTTCACAGTTACCTCAACAAGAGGGGGGACCAGACAGACAGACATGTGAATCAACGTAGTTTCTTAAAGCGGGGATTATATATTTATAGAGTTTGTAATTAAACAAACATGTATAATTCAGGTTTATGATAATTCTTTATCTCTAATTAAAATCTTAATATATGTTTTCTTTACCTCGCTCATTAGCCATTGTTTCTGTTTGAGTCCAATATCTAAATGCTGTGTTTCATCCAAAATCTCTTCTAGGGTTAATGGATGTGTATCACCACGCTGGTGCCGAGTCTGGAAAAGTAAATAGGATCTATAAGAGTTCTGTACTTCTTTTATTCAGTGACTCAATTATCATAAAGTAACTAAATTGGTATAATGTGATGACAAAATAACTTTTGCAAAACCAGGACAGATACAGTACACATAGCATACGAGTTTCAACCTAGGGTTGTTGAGAATACGAGGGAAAAAAATTAGTACCAGCTGAGATTGATGACAGTCACCTGTCAAGCACCAAACTACACTTTATTTTGACAAATAGCTCATGAATCCTAGAAGCTGACAGCATCTTGCAATTCCTGTTTCCACTGCAAATCAAAACTATTATCCTGGTTTTAAAGTGACCTGGAATAATTAGGATTTCAGTACTGGAACAATATGCTGACCATTTTGTTTACTGATAGCATTTTGAATTTAACAAGCAGTTTCTTGACATTCTCACTCTTGCAGTAAAAGTGCTTTAGCGTTTGAAATATTCAGCATCTTTCAGCTACCACGGCAGAATAAATAACTAAAGTATTTAAAAACAATCACAATTTTACATCAGAAAAAGGTACCTTCATATAATTCACTATTTTAGCAAGGACTCCAAACTTGTAGCCAGAGCCTCCTGAAAGGGCTTTCAAATTAAATGATCCATTGCTGTGATCTACAAAAGAAGAAAATAAGCAATTAAACAATGCTCTCAGCAACACCCTCTTGGCTCTGCACTCCATCTCTTTCCCAGTTTACTTCCACAAGCTTTAAGAACTACAGCTATGAACAGAAATGCATGTTGCAGGAGTGGTCACCCTCAGAGGACTCTGTGCTAGCACACGTGTTGATCCAGATCCACAGTTACCCATCGGCAGACATGACTCTGGGCTATGTCTGAGCAGAGTTCCCTAAATATACAGTTATTGGGATGTGCCCTTAAAGAAAACAGCAAGCAACTGCAGCATTACTACCATAATACCTGTTTAATTCTGTCGCTTAATGTATCATAATCATTTACGCCACATTAATTCACACGGAAATAATGCACTGCATTTTTGCCCAACTACTGGCTCTGCTGATAGCTTTGTGCTGCTGAGATAGGAGCAGAAAGTTTCACTTACTCCCAAATGGTATTCAACAGTTATACACCAGGTAAAGGATGGCTGTGCTTGTTGTGCTGGGCTTTTTTTTTTGTTGTTGTTAAAATAGCTCTAGTGGAGAGTTTATTAAAAAAACCCCATATATTCCAAGCAATTCAACTTTATGTATTGCTCCACTGGAACAACAATTCAGAATCCCCTCCATTGTCAAGTCTGGTTCTGCCTCAATGCATTGTGAGGTCTGCTACTGTGTAAAGCTTGCTTCAAAAATACCTGCAAGGTTGTTAATGGCTGTTGTATTAACTTTAGCTATTAGCACCGCACATTAAACAGAAATATCCACCAACCACTACCAAAATCCACAGGCCCATTACCAACACAACGTTGCTCAAACTTAATGGCAACGGCTTTTCAGAATTTCAGCTACTCCAAGAAAAGAACATTTCCTCTTTGTCACCACAGGAGTTTTTTAATCCATTGGTGATTCCTAATCACATTTAACAGGACAGTAGGTATTTAAGAGATACTGAGCTCCTATCATTTCTGTGGAAAAATCAGTGGAGGAAGGGAAAAGAATGATGAAAGCACATTGACTGAGGGAGAGGTTGCAGTGGGTGCTGAGCAGAGCTGCTAAGCAAAGTCTTTGCTTGGCTGGGCAGCTGGAGGGTATGGATGAGAGTGGTGATGAGGAGGAGCGGAAGGGCTCAGGCATTTGTAGTGGTGAAAAAAGAAACAGAAAAGAAAAAAAAGATCCTTATATCCTAGAAAACGCACCTAGGATGTTTGACAAAGACCCACCGTCTCCACCAAGTAAGCAGCAGACTTAGAGAAAGTCTGCTACATTCACTGTGTTTAAATTTAGATGCCCTTGCCAAGTTCTTCACAGGAAACTCCAAATTAACTTTCCAAAGTCACTATGCTTCAGGTGAATTTTTTTCATGTCTGTCCCACTGAATCTCAACCTACTTCTAAGCTGATGTGCAAGTCACTGTAAAAGGCAACTACAAAGTGGGAATTTTGGATTTAGTCCAATTTCAAATAAATCCACTTTCCATAATTATGGGGAAGACTTCACGGAAGTTGGTGCTAGTACAGTAAAAAACATACTGCTGAAGGAACAAACGTCAAATTGTGAAGCTATTACACGACATCATATTTAGAGGCTTTACATAGCACAACAATTCTAAAATTAGCATAGAAGAATCAGTAAAATGTTTTTCTGTAGCTGGAGTTATATTCTGGTTACTAAATTAAGAGGGAAATAAGGAGAAAAACAAAAGCCAGCTCCCCCCTGAAAATACAGCCTACAGGGATTTTCCCCTACAGGGTCCCCTTTTATCATTAAAAATTAATGTCTATGCAGGACATTTTATAAATAAAAAAATCGTACGTGTAATGAGAGGTCTAAAGTGACTAAAATAAAATCAGAGGTACAACAAATAGTTAATATGACTTTTCAGGTATTTCTTCTGTCAACTGCATCAAGATTATCTTGTTTAATCAGCCTGGCAACAGCCTGCCACAGTTCATGACAAGTAAATCTAACCACACAGCGAAGGTGGAAATTGGCAGATATTAGCACTTCAAACGTCACGGTTTGACCGGCTGCTTTCCAGCGCCAAGCAAAGCGGGGTCACGGCCACCGTCGCGCTCCGAGCACGCTTCTCCGCTAATAAGCTCATCACGCCCAAAAGAGCATCCCAAAAAAGAGAGCGGGAAGGGGTTTGTTTCTTATCCAAGACAGTAAGAGTCAAATTTATGAATGATTTACTCCTGGGGTTGAGGGCTTGATGCAAATGAGCATAAAGGAAGTTGTCAGCAGCACCATGCTCTGGCCAATGGTAGGAGAGCTCCATCTTAGCTGTGCCATAGGCTGCATTAAAAAAAGGGACCAGAACAGCGCTCTTTCAGCATCCTTTCAGACAAGAGGTAGGTGTGTATCATTTTATAACATTGTCTTAGGTTTATCTTGATTACTGAAAGAAAATATGCCTGTAACCTACAGCCTGTAAAAAGCTTCTTAGAATCAGAATGATTTTTCTCTAGGTTTAGCAGGATTTTATTCCGCTGAATGCAGAGGAGCTTGTCTTGCACTATCAGACAAGCACTTTCACCATCTGTGCACTAATGGAAAATTGATGACCACTCCATCTTACAGAAAAGCTAATACACCAAGCCAAGATTCAGTAAACAAAATGGATTTCATGCTTACTGGGGAGGTAGCTTGTTTCCTGCAGCCTCACGTTTCTGTGATTGATTCTATATGTTTTTATAGAAATGACAGTGAAAGGATTTTCCTTAAAACAAAGGCAACCAAACCTGAAATTTAAGAAACCTATCTCCCAAGTGGGCGTTCCATAAACCGTTTCAGTTAAGCTGCCTAAAGAGATCTATGTTTGTGGATATGCCAGAAACCTGTTCTAAAAATTCGGTACGTTAGGGTAGGAAGAAAATCCCGTTGCATATTATTATCATTGTAAATATTGGAGCAGCAATTAATACAATACAAACAGGTTAGAATCCATCCGAGATTTGTAAATGCTATTACCCCAAGATGTCTTATTCTGTGGTTTCTTAAACAGGACTTCCTCAGTACTGCACTGAAATCATTTTTTTGCCAGTCATTTCCCTCTGCTCCATGAATATGATTTCAAATAAAGCTGCTCCTCTGCAGCGTCTAAAGATAATGATACTTTTAAATTAAAACCTAATACAGATATTACAGAAGCCAATTCATTAAATATTTAACACACTGCACTTTGGATACATACAACAGCTGAATTGCATTCAAATCAGACTGGCTTACAAAATGAATTTAAATTGTGCTGTTATAAAATAAGTAAAACTGCATGAAACCAGACCATTTTTGACAGCTCTCAAAGACGATAACCTTATTAGTGCTGTGTTAACTCTGAAGGCTCAGCAACAGCTACTTCAGTCTTGTATTTTAATAATTACAGCAATGAGTAGCTGATATTTATCTGCCTCGCCTCAGTCAAATCTAAGGGGATCATCATCATCCTCGAGAAGCACGAACCACCTCTGGCATGGGCATTAAATTCCACCTCCCTGCGTAAAGAGGAGCTTCTCTACGCTGTGCGAACGGCTGCCCTAATGGTGGCTGTGGAGTGGGAAGGAGCCGGCTGCTGCACTGCGCCGGCAGCCGGGCGGCAGGGACTCCTGCCTGGGGAGCCATGCCGTGCCGAAGATGCTCCTCTCCTCCCGCGGACAGAGCTACCGCCTTGGCAGAGAGCTGTGCTGGCAAAGGGTCGCAGCTACACAACGTAAACATCCCCAGTTCTCTCCAGTGGCCCCAAATCTTGATCGGTTTCGCAATGACTAAAATACTAAATTTTGCATCAGTGGAAACAGTTAATTTTTGTGCCTGGTGTTTATAGCGTCAGCAAATTTACGTGTAACAGATTCCACCAAAATCCTCAGTCTTAGCAATCTGTTTAAAAAGTTCAAAACAAAACTCCTCTCCTTTCCTTCCCAAGGATATTCTCTTGCCATTTAAAATACACACTTAAATTCTGCTTAATTACCGCTCATAGAGGACTGCAAATCCTTTTATTCAGCCCCCTTTCTCTCACAGATGTTTAGATAATTCTTCAGACCACCCCTTCGAAAACCTTCCTCATTTTTAGCCCCATAAAACAGGTCAGCTGAGTTTCCTCCCTATACCGTGACCATACCAGGCCACGCTCTCAAAGCCAGGACCCAACTCAACTCAGGAGTATTTTCAGCTTGGATTTCCTCTGTAAACTTTTGTTTAAGTAAAAAAAAACCAAACCAAACCAAAACAGTTTAATTAATCCTATCCATCTCAGTCGTACTCTGTATATTCAATTACAAATCTGTGTATTCAGTTAGATTTAACAGAGGAAACAGTAAGTTACTGCAACTGCTCCAATAAACGTCTGTATCAAATGCTAATGCCAGGTATCTTCCCAATAACAAAGCTATTCCGCTTCAATTTAAATCCATTTAAGACAGAATAATAAAGAACAAAATGTATAATATTCGAAAAATAAGAATAAGACATAAATCGCAAGCTGGTTTGGCGGCATCATCCTGGTTTTCACAATATCCTTTTTTTAAATAATGACACAAAAAGAATGACAGGTGCTTAGAGTGCTTGAAATCATCTGTTTTAGTAGAGACCATCATACTTTGCTTTTGTCACTTCTCATTCATTCAGACATTTTGTAGTTTTCACTGCCTGAACAAGTTGACTGCAGAATTATTCCTGGATACACAAGGTTCATTAAAGCATTACCTGTGAGCACAGTTAAGGAACAAAACATCAGCATTACCCCTTCGTTCTGTAGTTTTGATTACTGAATGAAATTAAACTAAATGTGAGTAGCCAGGACCATTTTGTAATGAACATAGCTAGGTTTTCACTTTTTGCTTTATGTTCAAAGCAAAAAATCTTTCATTGTGGCATGGAAATAAGACTCCAGGTTTCTACAAAGTTACCATTTTGGCACCCTTTTCCCCTTCCATAATCTCACGCTTTCTGGGGCACCCCAGCAGACAAAAGCGCACTTTGTGAGCTGCCCATTAGCCGGCTCGCAGGCAGGCTTACATGCAAAGGCACTGGCTAGCCCATTAGTGCTGCTCACCACCGTGTTTCACCTAAAGCCTCCTTGCAATTTCCTCAAGGGAATATGGAGATCTAACTCAATCTCCTTCTCCCACACCCAGTAGTAAATTGCCTGAAGGATTCAAAGGTTATTACGGCATCCTGCAGAACACTATGACAGGTAACCACAAGTTACTGTGGCTCCGTGGACATTTTTTATTTCATTTGACTATATACCAAAAGTACCAGAAGTTGCCTCAGTTTTGGGAAGCAAAGTCAGGAAAAGAAGGAAACCAGGGGGAAAGAGAGACGCGTAACTGTGAAGATGTTATTGCCTAACACCTCATCTGCCTACTTATACATAATTCACAGAGAAATTCAGAGACAGGCAAAACTGCTTTTTTGTTCTAGATATACCACAGAAATCACTGAGGCACAGCCTACTTTCACACTTTTAAGCAACGGCCTTTCCAAAGCAGTACATCTCAGCAACAATACCATTCGTGCCAAATGCAGATTTGCTGAAGCCAACTTCTTGTTTCATCCCTCCCCCGCACCACAAAGCAGTCTTTTCCTCTGTTGGGTACAGACAGACTGTACTGGACCAAAGACGACATTCCTTTCCTAGCAGTTAAGCAGGGAATGCAGTTGAAAATAAGAAATGGGAACTCCTCAGCAAGGGTTGGGTTTTCCTTGTTATCTATTAGTTTGGTTCAATTCCGTTCCATGGAAACATCCTCCAAAATAGTTACGATTTACACTTTCCTTTTTTTAAAGAGTGATTTCTTTCTTTCTCCCGAATAGGAGGAAAGAAAACCCAAACCAGCAAACTCCAATGACATTAACATGTACTAAGTTCTTCTCGTCACTCAGGTATGGGAGGGTGGTACAGGGACCTCCTGTTTTTCTAACAATGCCAAAAGAGCGCTGAGGGCTTTCACACCATGCAAGTATCAACCTCAAGACTAGTGATGGACAGGTTGCTGAAACCACCGCCTACCTCGAAAGTTATGTTTGTAACCTTTTCGTCTTTGCATATACTTGAAAAAAGAAGGAAAGCTTGCTCATTCCAGAATAACTTACATTACACGATGCATGCGTGGACCAGTCATCATCGAAATAAACGTTCCAGATAAATCACAAAGTTGTACATTTGGAGTTTGAGTTCTGTGAGCAAACACGTCTATGCAACAATCCACATTTGTAAGAGGTGTGAGCACTTAAGTCTGAGCTTAAGTTCTTACAGTTTGGGATAAAAAATCCCAGCATGTTCTTGGATCAAGAGAGTCCTCAACAGCTTTGTTTTTCTGTTTCAGCCCCCAAATTTGTGACTGTGAACAAGCTAACACAACTCTTCAAGAATGGCAACCCTCAACACCACTCACTGGAATGAGACTACATCTGTTTCTCAGTATCTGGGCTTTCAAGTGCAAAAAATTTACCCTTTCCATGATAACTGGAACACTGCCTGCTTTATTATTCTGATCATATTCATCTTTACTGTAGTTTCTCTGGTGGTGTTGGCTTTCCTCTACGAACTGCTAGACTGTTGCTGCTGTGTGAAAAATAAAACGGTGAAAGACTTGGAGAATGAACCCAATCCTGTTAGAGCCATGATGAACAGCTTCAGAAAGCATGAAACAGAGGTGGTGTAGGAAAGACTGAGCATCAGAACTTGAAGAACGCTTAACACCTTGAATGAAGCCTCTTGTACCTTACGAATAAGCAAGTCACATGCTTTTATTATTTTGGACTTAAATACAACAGCAACAGTTATCATTTTGTCTCTGGATGTGAACCTGAATAATTGGCAAAGGCTTTCTGAGTGCTTAGCAGAAAGATGACCTGTTGCAATGTTATGGGGGAAGAAAAGATTTTTGGTTTTAAATGAACTTTTGTTGTTTATATTGAGTTACTAGCATAGATCTTTGTCATCTGAGTGAACAAATGTTGCCTAACATGCATAAAACTATGTTGCTTAACTAGAGAAAACGTTTATAAAAGTGCTCCACAATCTGATCATACATAGTGCAAAGACACAACACTGTCCTCCCACTGAAGTCAACCACACAGAGACAGGAAAGCCATACAAGGAGTCAGAAAAAAGATACGAGATAGAAGAGTGGAATGGCGAGAGATCTCACGAGACAGGAGAGGCTTGTGCGAATTCTTGCCTTCGGCAGCTCTCCTTATCACAAGCTTCTTGCTTTTAGAAGAGAAGGTGGTGGGAGAAAAAGTCAGCCAACATGAAATGTATCCCTAAAAATGGTCTTTTCTAACCTCCTGTGGTACAATTTGACCCTTTCTCCCTCCCCTTCTCCAGTTCCAGAGAACTGCTCTCCCCTTACTTCATATTCAACCTGTTTTAACAGCTTCTGGGTGTTGAGATGCGACTACTGCACTACCTTTCGAATATCTGACTATTTCCACAAAAATATACTGTAGTGGTACTATGGTCTAGAAGAAACAGTGACATTTTTCCGCCCAAACGCTCCCGCCTTTACGGCAACCACAACACTACAGGGAGTAAGACGTGCTGGATGTACCATCCCTATCCAAACTTTTCAAAGCTGAACTGGAACTGACCGGGTTCTTCCCAAGGAACACAGGCAGATGGGTCGCGGACCTCCCACACCGATGACACGAATTTTGCCCAGCCTGCACGCAGCTTTCAGGTGTCGACACGCTTCACAAAGCAGGCCATACCGGGATAAGCCTTGCGCTAGAGCTGGCAGGATGGACGCACAGTGAGAAGTGACTTCATGTTGCACAAGAGAATCTCAGCTTGGTTCATCAGCCTGCCAATGCATCCCAGAGTCCACACTCATACCTTTCTCATGAACTGGCCATGTAACACTCAGACCTCTGGCTCACCAGATTATTTTTCTTCTGTAGCTACATTGCATCTATAGTTTTCCATAAAAGTTTTGCAGTTACAAATTACAACTGTAATAATGGCATCCAACAGTGTGGCCGTCAGTACTGCCTGGTAAGTCTTTCACACTCCTGAACCCATAGCGAAGCAGGCCAGCGAGAAACATCCCAGACCAAAGCTACGTGTGGGACAAGACGTTTAACTGTATAAAACCCAAACAGCATTCCTGTCATTAGGGAAGAAAACCCACCTAATGGCCAAATGGACAAGTAAGCTACAGCACCGATCTCACAGTCTATCCATGTCAGAAATACCTTTGTCCTATGGCCAGTGCCTATAATTAATCTCTCTCTCTTTTTTTTTTTTTTAATATATAAAGTCTATCAGGTTCATTATGCCTAAGCTCCAGAAGATCTGGACACAACAAAAGACTTGCTAATTTGACTCGTGCTCTTCCTGGTTGGTGAGATGGAGTCACAAGACACTCAGGCCACTACTAACCAGCACAGCTAGTCCAGTGATTCACTTGGAGAAGCAATCTCCCATTTGCAATCACAAAATGACACAACTACCGCTGCGAGCATTCATCTCAGACACACTCGTTACGGTGAAGTTTCGCCAGTACCAGTCCCCACGTGCAGCGAATGCTTTTAGCTAAAAATCAAACTATAAGCACAATTAATGGAAGCTGAGGCCCCAAGTACAAGATAACTTAGGATTCACACCAAGGCATACGATGGAGACAACGTTAGCGACAATAATGCCTTCCGCTGTCAGGGACCCTGGGTAGATGCCTCACTACCTTCTGCTGCGTTTGACAGCGTCAGCTCTGAAAAACCGGTGTCCTGCTTGAGAGAGGCAGGAACAGCTGTTGGAATGCAGTGAGTTAATTAACATGCCTCTTTCCTGACAGCAAACACTCCAAACAGCCAGGGGACTGCTGGCCACTTGCAGAGTTCCTACAAAACACTCATCATCGCTGCACACAAGAAGGCAGTGTGCAGAAGTAGCATGCCTAGCCTCTGCTACGCTGGCTTCGTGTTCTTATGCCTTCCCGAGAAGCACACACAATGAAAAATCTTGGGACTCCTTTCAGCTACTTATTTCACAGATCTATACAGGGGGCTGGGTGTCTGCACACGGGACAGAATACAAAGACCTCCCTTGCACCGCCCTAGGGCCTCAGGACGATTCTTCCCCACATGCAGACTAAGTCGTGAAACAGCTCCTG
>Ga0181612_141480_pt1 | contig 10377 bp, 4 predicted proteins | sample HoacroProtozoa21_FD_119630 | JGI IMG/M metagenome (GOLD analysis project Ga0181612, IMG submission 119630) | Hoatzin crop microbial communities from Cojedes, Venezuel. Combined Assembly of Gp0051906, Gp0051904, Gp0051908 | reverse complement strand
TTCAGACGGAACTTCCTGTGCTTCAGTTTGTGCCCATTGCCCCTTGTCCTGTCACTGGGCACCACTGGAAAGAGCTTGGCCCCATCCTCCTGACCCCCACCCTGCAGATATCTGTAAGTATATATTAGGTCACCTCGACGCCTTCTCTTCTTCAGGCTGAACAAGCCCAGCTTGTTTCTCTATATCATCTCATCTGATTTAAGTGTCAAAAATTTGTCAATTCTTCTTCTGAGTGAAGTGTATGCACGTACACCCTCAGTTACAGGTACTGTATGTTCCTTTACAAAACATCTGAAACCCAGAGCTCCACACTGTGTGCATTCACCGATTCTGACATCCACATGTGTCCGATTTCCTCTTCCTCCACATTATTGCTGCCAATTGCCAAATTTTTCCTTCCCCTTCAGATACAATACTGGGGTAGAACAACAGGATATGCCCAAGTAACCTGGACATATCCCTTGGCCTGTTTATTAGTCCACATTCACCCAAAGTAATAAGGAGTGCCGATAAGACTACAAAATTTAAAGCCAAGGCTACAACAGTTGTCGTCGGCTGGGGACCAGCCCTCAGTGCTTGGTCCTGAAAGAATCCCCAAGGGATCTGGGAGTCCAGCTGTTGGAGCCTGGAGCTCTGGGGGAAGCTGTGGTCTCTGCAGCGGTGCAAAGCAAGTGTGCGTGGTGACAGCAGTGTCAGCCTGTGCGGCGGGAGCCTGCCAGGGCGCAGAAGGAGCTTTCTTGCGTTACCTTTTGTAGCAGGTTGCCTTCTATGTGAAAAATATGGTGCCCGCTAGGACTGGCTCTGCTGCCTCGCGGAAGAGAGAAAGATAAATCAAGTTCCTTTTCTTGCTTTATTTACTCGCTACTCATTTTTATACCAGGCTTTGCAGCAGACGGCAATGAAACTTCTAGATATTCATAAACAAAAATCTGGTCTTCTGTCCACTGATACAGATCGGGAGGCCAGAGTGTATGTTGAGAAAGAAGAGAGCTGTAAAAACTGTTGAAATAGATTTATTGGAGACTTCAATATCTGTTGAAGTCAGCAAAGCTGGAATAAGCTGTAAGTAAACACTATCAATTTCGATGATAAGATTTAGATGGTGACTTATTTTTTTTTCACCAGACGAAACAATATCACAAAGCTTGTCTTCATGGAAATGTGATCAAGATGTAAGCAGTTCTATCATTAACTCCTTTACATTAGGTTTAGCTACAGTCAGTTCTCTTTGAATAGCAGAAGATGTGTCTCTTAGCATTGGAATTTTTCATTATGTGGGCTTTGCATCTTAATGTTTTTCCTGCCTCCTTGTATTCTGGATTGTTGCCATTTTGCAAGGTGAAAAGGTTACCAGTTCCAGCTCTTGCATTGGTGCTGTGCTGGACCTTCTGGATACCCTTGGCAGCCTTTTGTCTTACTTTTTATTAAGTAAAAAAATACATTCGGGTGAAATGAGTTTCTTGGTTTCAGCATCCAGAAGTATAAAAAAAGTTCCCTTCTACGCAGTGCATTTGATTGGGAATAAAAATGACTGATGGCAGCCCGTACTGGACCCTTTTGTTCAATTCAGCTATGATTATGGAGCCTATTAGCTGAAGTTACAACCTATTTAAGAGCAGTGCTTACTAGTAATGGGGGCCAAATGATTTTGGAAAGTTCAGATTTACTGGGCTCCCTGCAGAAATGAGTTCAGCACTGAACATATTGATGCAGAGCCTGAATGAGCCTGTTCCAGTGGGACTCAGAATTGTGTGCTTAGCAAGAAATGAGCGGGTAGTAGAATTAAAGATCAGATAGATGTGAGACTCAAGGGCAGTCTAAACTCTGAAGTTCATCACAGCAACTTGATCAGACTAAAATGAGTGTTGCACTGACAGGAATCAAGCCTGTGTGTGACAGGAAATTTAGCTTGTTAAAATGGTGCTATGTTTCTTCTAAGTCCCTGTTTTGTAAGGTCTTGAAGTGTTATAAAATAATTGTGAGATGTCGGTGTTCAGTGGCCACGGAGGCAGTCTGAGTTTTGTTCGTGGAGATGCTGACTCTCTACTGGATATTTACCTTTGGTATAGTGTATCTGCAGTGTTAGTACTAAATGAAGACCAGCCCCTTGCACCTATGCAGAAGGAAGGGAAAGCTTCAGTGTTCTCCCAGTAGGTTTTGGCACAATCTTAACTTCTGCACTGGGGAGAGGAAGAGTTGGATTATTGAGCCCCCAGTGCTGCACGGGAACAAGCCCCCCACGAAGCAGACGTGGTGCCATGCAGTTACCTGGTGCCATGCAGACTGGTCCCCGTGGTCAGCCGCTGCTCACAGACACCACGGGGGGAGGGAGAGATGCCCTCCCCAGCACCGCAGTGAGCTGCACAGGAGCAAGGGGCTCCTAGGGTTGCATTGTCGTTCACGCTTGACTATTTAGCAGGGCACATCCTGCTACCTTTCCAGAGACAGACCAAGTATTTTTTTGGCATGGAATGCATTAAAAAAATTACTGTATTTCTTCCTTTGGCCCAGTGTAGTTTTTGAATGTGAGGGAGTTTTTTACTTTTGGGCTGATTACAGTCTCATCCATGCCACCAAGTTTCTTTCAGATGCCTTCTTAGCTCCCTAAGAAGTCTTCAGCCACAGCCGCACTTTTCCCAACCATAGCGAGCTGTGCCCAGGTCTTCAGAGCTGTCCAGTTGTGCAGTTCCCGTACTTAGCGACACGCGACTCTCCCCTTCTGGATACTGCTTCACCACTGCCATCTCCCCCAGGTGTAACGCCTCTGAGTCAGCACCAAGCTCCCCCAGCGTTGTTCCTCTGTCCTGCTCACCACATACCTTCCTCCAGCTGTGTCCACGTATACTCTTTTCTGACTTTGCTTCTGCTTTGGGATAGGAAATTTATTTGTTCTAAACCAAAATTTCAAAAAAATAAACTGGTGCTTGACTTGAAAGTCCTTTTTGTATAGAGCACAGGACTATACTGCTTTGTTGCCCTTGAATCAAGCTGTGCATATTCAGTATTGTCAGTTAGATCACTGCTTTCCTTCTGAACAACAACTGACTCTTGATCCAATGTAGAGACAAGCAGGTGGGACTGTGATTTTGCACCTGGCAAAATATAGTTGGTTGTTTGTGAAAAGAGTCTGGGAGAATTTGGTGATGTTCATGTAGTCAATAAATGGGAAGCATAGTTTTATACTTTTAATACTTTTAATTTTGACCTTAAAAATTGTATTCATCAGAACATGCTTCTACAGCAGTGTATTGGCCTCCTATAGGACCTGGATCCATGCAGAAAGCAGTGGAAACCTGCTCATGCAGATTTAGCTGTATCGCAGTCTCTGGCTGCGCAAGGTCAGACATCCAGTAAAGGACTGGAAATGCCTTACTGAGGCTGCAGGAGTGGAAAGACGGGGCAGTTTCTGGGTCACCATTCTGACCAACTGTTCACGTAGTTGTTACATGAGATGTTGCTTATAGGAGTCCTCTTTTCAATCGTCTGAGCATGTCCCAGATTTTTATAAACCATCTGTTCAAGCGAAGAACTTCCAGGTTGTGGGTTTTCGGGTGAGAGGGGAAAAAGGCAGAAGGAAAATTTCAAGTGGGAGTTAGAAGTCGTGTGTCAGCTGGGGTCTGGTAGGAGTCTTTAAAGCTGGAATGAAGGATCATGAGAGAGATGGTTTCAGCTTGACACACAGATGATAAAGCAAGCCTTAAACAGAAGCTGTGGCTGCACAGCAGGTAAAGAAATCCTGCTTAGATTAAAAATAAATATTTTATGCTGCCTGTATGCAAAGCTTTTTTTTTAATAGCTTAAAGCCCTAAACAATTGGCAGCAAGTAGAAGAAACTTAAAAGAAGGGTTTTGTGTTGTTTTGTTAAGGTAGGAACCCTTCCAAAAGGTAAGTTGAGAGGGTTTTTTTTAATGATAAAGAGAAAATTAAAGGACAGGCTACTTACTAGAATTGTGAAGCATAAAAGCATTTGCAAATTACCTATCCTATATGTTTATAGCAAAGAGCAAATCCAACCCTTATAATGTCAGATGGCAAATAACTTTTTGCGGCAGGCGTCAAGGTGCACAGTACAAGAGAGAGCTCGGCTGTAATATGCATGAGTTGGCGCTCTACTCAGAAGGGCAACTGTGAGGTAAGGAACGACATCATCCGCTCCCCTTCCTTTGCCATCCATTTGGATCATTTTAATGACTAAAACAGGGTAAACATTTGTGAGAATAAACATTGTTTTCCTGCTGAGCAAGAATGTCTCCTGTATGAGAACAGGATTGTTTTGGCATATGTCGGCTCTAAATATCCCTGCAGATACTTTACAGGAATTGCTACCTCTTTAAACATTTATGCTATTAAAAATCAGGACGATTGTTGACATAAACCTGTGATAGCAGCTGCAATGTAGACAGAGTATGAATTTTTTATGTTATTGATGAGAAGTTTATATCATTTATGTACTGTAGTAAGGGAGGCGTACGAGTGCTGAATACAGAAAATTATGTGATTGAAACCATTTAGAGTATCAGGGCACAGTATTTATTAATGTGTCCCTCTCAAAAGGAACATGAATGCAGTAGATGGAAAGCAAAACAAAGCTAAGTGATTTATAATATTTTAAAAACTCTGGTTTGGGTACCAATGTCAGCACTGCGGAAGAGAGTGATGTTTTCAGATCATGAGAGCAGGCAGCCAGTGGGTTGAAGCTCATGGGCTTAGCGGGCTTGTGACTGCAGAGGGTGGAACATCGTAAAGGGACGACTGTGAAAGAAGTTTTGAAGATCCCTGTTTCTGTGTGTGTTTTCCTGCCTTAAATTACTGTGACTCTGGAGGCAGGACTAAGGCTGAGGTTGTCTTTTGCTCCGGAGAAAAGATGCCTACCTTCTTCCTAATCCCTTCTGTTTTCCTTCCTGTCTCTCGTGGTTTCTCTGTAGCTTGCTCTTGCCAGTAGCTTAGTGCTTGCTTTTCAAACCTTGCTCCCCGCCCTCAGGGTGGTTGCAGAACACTTCTCTCTGCTCCCAAAAGGAAGGACTTGGTTTCCCTAAGTGGCAAAATTTCCCTCGTTGGAGGGCAGAAGGGACTGTGCAGTTTGTGAGGATTATGGCTCGCTTTGTGGGGAAGTTCCGCACTAGCTCCTTCAACGAATGTCCTCTGTGAGGTCTCAGTGCAATCTAAAGCTCTGCTCCCTCCAGCATAGCCTCGGGAGGTGGAGGAAGCAGTTCAGCTTTTCTCCTTCAGGGATGACTGTCCCTGTTTTTGCAGAATCCCACTTGGAAGTTATATGAGTGCTTTATGTTTCCAAGCACCAGACGGGCTAAATTAAATTTTCATATGTTGTCCTTACTCAATTTTCCTGAAAGAAGTACCACTGAGCAAATTTTCAGGATGAGCCATTGCTCAGTTTGTGAGATTGCTGGCTTTTTCCCTCCTCGTTGAATATTGCATTTAAGGTTCTGATATTGTGTGTATGAATAGCACCACTAAGTCAGTGTAATTGCTGATGTGCTTTTGTGCTGGACTGCGGTATTTCAGGCATCCACCCAGGGTCTTCCTGGAAGGAGGGAGTATTCACATGTCAGCCTTTCCTCCAAGCGGAACCACTGGGAACCACGTTTTGCAGAAAGTACGCTCAAGAGCTGTGGGTGCATCCGCATATATGCAGGGCAGTTAAGATTACAGTTTGGGCAGTCTGGCACTCCGTTAGGGGTTGTGGGTGCTCTCAGTAGCCATGGTGATCTGTGCAAGGTAGGCACCTGCATGCAGAGCCTCAGATCACCGGTTCAGTTTGCGTAAGCCACCAGACAGCTGGTCAGTGGTAATAACTTCTCGTCACCTCAGCCCTAGGCTGTATTTAAACCACCGACCTAGAGGTGAAAGGCTGTGTATCCTATTACCAGTCCACTGAGACAGCCAGTCCTCAGTGGGATATGTCTATAAATTAATATACCTCTAGATTAATATTGCGGACAAAAAGCTACATTAGAAGAGCATTATTAGGGTTGCAAAGTCAAGCCTGTGAAAGTTAAGACATGTGAGAATTAAGGTTGCCTGTTCAACCTTAATTTGCCCCCTTCTGTGTATGCATTATGATACAGCCTTTAATTACATGATCACATTCTACTCAGCCTGAGGCAGACACCTGGCATAGAAAATTTCAGCCCAAATGGTTTGAAGTTTGGCAAAGTTATAATCAACTGAAAAAAGAGGATCTTTGTAAGAAGTGTCTCGCAACTTTAACAAAAGGCGGCAGTTTGTGTTGATCTCCATTTGTTTTACTGCATCCAAAATTTCTTTGACTTAAAATATTCTGCAGGTAAGATCCATCTGTGCGAAAGACCCAGGAAGGCAGTGTGTACCCCAATTGTTTAAACACAAAAAGGATCTTTTTAAGAAAAATCATTTATTGTTTAGACATGTAGTGCCAAAAAGATGAAACTGAAATGGGAATCCTACTGTTTTAGGTGTTACATATAAAAGAACAAAGATGAAAAATAATCTCTGCAGGTAAACAACCAAGTCAGTCAAGTAAGTTGAATATTACAAGGAGAAAACCAGATTCATTTTCATGGTATCTTTTTAAGCCCAGCAGAAGTTTATTCAACCCAACTCTCTTTTCACCTCAGAGTTGCTTGGGTTGTGTTGTGTTGATGAAGAACAGTGCATAGCATTCTTAATTACATTCTTGTGTGGACTGTCATTGTTCATTTACACTTCATATAAAGTATGTTCCAATGTATAAAGATTTCATGCACTGGTGGGTGGTCCTTGCCCTTAAAAGTATAAGGGAGTGCTTATTTCACAAGACACTAATGATTAGTTTATAATTTATTGGAGTACTGGCACAGTGATTACCAGGATCATTTTGGAATTTGGGCAGGAAGAGACTCTGTATTGCAGCACTCGAAGCACATTGTGTTTATCAGGTCGAGTGCAAGTGCTACGCTCCCAATTACGTGATTGATCTGAAGAAAGTTGGGCAGGTAAGGTTTGACTCTGAAAGGGGTTTCAGAAAGTGTTTGGGTGTGTGAGGCTGAGGTGCAGTCTCACATAATCCAACTTTAGGGTGCTTGGGACTGGGTCAGATGTGCCGTGACCTCTTGAAACAAAGCACTGGCCCAGTAAACCTTTACTCTGAAAGCTCAAATATGTTAAAAAAAGAAAGTGTTGACATTTGTTCTGACAAGATTTATACTAGGTCTGTTATCACTGTCCTACTATACCCGGCACAAACAACACAAAACCAGAAAACAAGCTTGACTTCTGTGATTTGGGCTCTGCTGCGTTCGACAGAAATGTGTTTTGTACCTTTGCGTGATCCAGAGGAAGCGGGTCGCATGAGCTGATCCGGTACTGGGCAGAGCCAGCCGTGGTGGTCATGAGGTCATTAGTAAGTTAGTGCATCCTGAAGGGGAATCTTTTAACGTATTTCTTTGCTCTAGATGAGAGTTTCTCCTCTAGAGTGGGTCCTAGTCACAAGTTTATGTCAGTGTCCTGATAATTTCTTAGCTGGATGAGAGAGAGAGAGAGAAGTCTTTTGGAGAAGATTTAACGTGCAGGCAGATATAGGCGTACTGCTCTGTATCTCTTGCTCAAAACCTGGTGGTTACGTTAGTGTGTGAGCGTTTGACTACGTGAGTTCTTTCTTTGTTACCTGAATGTTTCTTGTTGAGGGTGATTTCAGGATCACTAGCAAACACAACATTCCATTCCTGGGGAAACAGAAGTCCTTACAGCTGGGATACCCAGCAACTCTGATAGGTCTCAGCATCCCGTTATAAGCTCGACAGTACTCAGGAAGGAGTTTGCAAGCCTGTTTGTTCAGTAAGTCAAATGAACCGGTGAAATCTGGTAATACAGGATGTTAGTGTGGAGGAAACATTTTCTAACAGCTGGTATTACCCTGAGGTTCTTGAGCAGCCACAAGACAGACTGCCTGCATCTCAAGAACCTCCTTCAAATCTTTAACACCAACAAACAAGGAATAACTTACGCAAGGTCATATTGCACAATTACGGCAAAATCAGAAGTAAGAACTTGGTTTCTTGTCTTCTAGACCTCTGTAATCTTCACTGCTTGGATAGTCTGCTGCCCATACTTAGCATATTGTCATTGTATTTTACAGCACTTAACGATCATTGTTTTATTTGGTTCATAGAAATAATACTTATTTTTCCTGGGGTGTTCTCACAAACCAATGTTCTGTTTCCCTAATCATTTAGTAAAGCTTATTTTCTTGTAAATTAATTGTGTTCTGAATTCAGCACAAAATGCCATAGCTAAGATTAGCTCTAACCTTCAAACATCGGAGATGAGCCATCCATATGTAAGTCTTGTCTGTGTGTTTTTAAAAGTGGTAAAGAAAACAAAAAATAAGCACTGTCCTTCGGATGGAACTGGCAAACTGCCATCTTAATTTTTCAAGAAGGCAACAGGTTGGGACAAGTCAATCAAAATCAGTCAAGTTCTTGGACAGCAGTTCAGGTACAGCAGTATAAAAACCCTTTCAGTGGAGGTCTATAACATTCAGCAGAAACTGCAGGGTGGTCTTTTGTAGCACTATGGGGACCAAGGCGAGTTGATGGTGGGTGCTTCTGCGCTGAGATTTTTGCTTATATTTCCATTACACTGTCCAGACAGGGATCCTAAGAGAGGAGTTTCATGCTTTTTTTCGTTTTACTGTAGGTTGTTCTTCACCATGCTGAAATTTTCTTTTGACACTTTACATAGGAGGACACAAAGAACTGTGCAGAAACTCTGTAATTCCATAGTAACCGTTGACTCTGTAATTACATGGTCTGTACAGTTCAATGTAAATATGTGGGTAATACAAGCAATTTGTATTTTCTGAACTACGTTATTAAATCTTAAAATTGCAAACTACATGGAAATTAGGTTGAGAATAAAATGGGTAACTTCACATACTATATTATTGCAGCACATTATCTCTAGAAGTCTGTAATTACTTTGTAGTTACATGCTATTTTTCAGATAATAACCAAGTGGTGAAAGTGAAAGTTTGCGGACTTGTCCGGCTCATAGCTGCACAGTCTAGCCATTAATTTGGGCTTAGGAGGTGGAGAATGTTGTCAACTTGGTCTTTGAGTCATTTTTGTATATGGAGGAGGATTTTTTCTTTCAAATAATCTGACTGACTGGCAACCGTAGTTATATTTGTTGCAAATATAAGCGGTGTGCTTAAGGCGAGTGTTGTGGGTCTGCCAAGAATAAAAACAGGCTCTAATGCTCACATGCAGGGTTTTCTTTTGCCTTCGGGCTCTCAAAGCTGCATGTCAGGTGTTATTTCACCAGCGAGACTCTTGGGCTTCACAGGTCTGTGCTGCACTTGTTCTGAGCCTTTGCTGGAAGGGCACGGCCAGGCATTTTAAGGACATTTTGAGACTTTGTTCATTTGTGGCTGACTTCCACAGTGAGAAGCTCATTTACTTTGTGTATGCTTAATGTACTTCGGGGTCTTCCAATATCTTAACCTCTCCCTCTTACGCCTTTCTCTCTCCTTGTTGTCTTTGCCCTATGAAGTGTAGCATTAAGGTTAGGTTATTTATTTATCCAGTATGAAAAAGTAAATCTTTGCGGTCCTCTTAGTCTAACCCTCTGCACTTTGCCCCTTTTTTCTGTTGGAATTTTGAATGAAAGAAACACTGAGTGAGCCTTTCAGCTTAGAAACAACTGCTTTTATTTATTTATTTTTACACAAAGCAGAGAGACATGAGAGATGGAAACTGCCTCTACTCTATGGTTACATTTGTCTGTATTTTAAAATGTATACATGTACATTTTGCACACTATCAAATCCAAGTCATTTGTTTAAAAAAAGACAGAAAAGATGGAAGTGTTTGGCTTTGGTAGTCAAACTGTTAGTCAGGGCACCAGTCCAGGGGCACGTGATATACTGAGAGGGCTGAAAACTAACCATAAAATCTGAACTAAAAGAGTGAGCGCTTCTCAGGAAGACAAGAAGTTGCAAGGCCATAGTAAAGTACTGTAAGATCTGTAAGACAGATAATGATAGTCACCCATCAGTCTTCAAACTCCCCCAAAAGAAATCACAGCTGTTGCTCTTCTTCGTGAGCAATCTTGATTTATTTATGTTCCTTTACCTTTACACCTGTATCTTCTGGGTTTTCTAGCCTTTCATGGTAGATTTATTAGCTGCTGTGAAGCAAGGAAGTAGACTTGGAGGGAGGGGGGAAACGGAGGAGAACCGAGAAGAAACAGAAGGAAGACATAACAGTGGGAGGGAGAGAGAGGAAGAAGATAAGATATAGATGAATGACGACAAATGGAAGAGAAATGAGACAAGGAAGATGATAGGGGAGAACAAGACTGGAATGGAGCTTTTGAGAGCGTGTGTAAAATAGAGGTCTG
>Ga0181612_127876_pt1 | contig 10377 bp, 4 predicted proteins | sample HoacroProtozoa21_FD_119630 | JGI IMG/M metagenome (GOLD analysis project Ga0181612, IMG submission 119630) | Hoatzin crop microbial communities from Cojedes, Venezuel. Combined Assembly of Gp0051906, Gp0051904, Gp0051908 | reverse complement strand
TTTATTGGGAAAGTTGATAAAACACTTAGAAATTTGTCTCCCAAGTATGAATTGAGATCAAGTCTTTCAACACATGCTCACAAACTGGGCTACTGATACCTCCTATTAAAAACAAAAAAAAAAGAAAGAATTTAAAGATGCCACTCATTTCTCACCGGCTGCTATTCCAATGCACAAGGAAAACAACATATAAATGAAAAAACATATTTGTATCTGAATAGTGCAGAATACAATAATAAATTGCATCAGACAGTGTACAAGTTACTGTCCCTTTCTATTAGCAGTAGTTGTAGGCAGACCCAATGTTACAGAATGCTTCATTCTGCAGTTTTCCCTTTAGGTGTCACACAAATTAGCCAGAAAAAAATATAACTTTCCTCAGGAGCAAGCTGTCTTTGTCACTTTGTCTTGACTTTATCTGTGTGCATTAGAATCTGCCTGAAGAGTTCTTGAAGGCTCCTCAACATCAGAAACATCTCACTTTAAATCACAATAACAGCAGTGCCCAACTTAGCTGGCGAAACAGAAGAAAAATTGTCTGAACTGTCATGTTCCAGAGGTCTACACTATGAAATCCTAGATGCACGAAAAGCAGGAGCATCTTTCCACTCTCCCATTCCCACGGAAGGCAAGGGAGAAGCGACTAAAGTGCAGAAATTTTTCAGTGACTTTTTTTTTAAATAAGAAATACCTATTGGTCAAAACTAAAAGTAGTAACAGAAGTGCAATGATGACTATGAAATGTTTTGGGGAATATAATTTGTAACAACTTCAGAGGTTTTTCTTGCATACCAAGTTCTTGCATGTCTTTGTAATGTGACTAGAAAAAACATATTGAGCCAGGCCTTTATATAGTAGGGTGAACATAAAGACCAGTGAGTTGGTACTATCTTACTGTGATTCAAAACAATTCAAGTCATTGAAAATGTCATCACAGAAGTGAATGATCAAAAGGATCTAGATCTCTCTGATGAAAGGTGTTTCTCACTGAGTCAGATATAAAGGTTAAGTACCTCCTTAAAATAATACCGTATCGACCAAAATATTCCAAATTGTATGTACCTCTCTAAGCTAAGAGATGATGAAATGCATTATTTACATGAGCATATTCCAAAAAGGATTTTGAGGGAAAAGACAAAAAACGAACACTTGCAGCTTCTTCACTCTACTTACTTAAGCATTCACTGAATCAGAACCTGAAACACACTGTTAACACACGTTTCAGATGTAGAAGATCTAAGTTAAAATGTCTGCCTTGTATATGACGGAATAAACTTTCATGGCAGCTGCCCACACTCCGGTCAGTGCTTCGCACACTAGGGCCTTTTTCTACTCTCTCTCCCTCTTGTCTTCCCCACCCCACAACAGAACAGAGCGTTCAAACTCAGTACAAAAGCTTAGGTTTCTCTGCAAAAACAGTTATGTCATTCCATCTGCTGTGACAGATGCACCATCATCCTGGCAGTTAGCGAAATATGGCAGCTACAAACAAGGCCAGAAAGACACCAACATGAACTATGCAACCTTCCACTGGTCCACGTGCCAGAACATAGTGGTGTCGCCTCCACGTCCCAACAAATCGCACCGCAAATTCAAACCTTATAGCCTCTTAGGCTACACACTTTAAGTGTTGAGACAGGACACATTTAAGGGACATACTGAAGATTATACAATGATAACAGCCTATCATACAAAGACAGGCACCAAATGTTACAGTTACCCACATGCTGTTTTAATGCCACCTGTTAACAAGTCAACATTTTACTGTAGGCTGAATCGAGAGAAGAAATAGTGACCAAAATCTAGTGTCGGTGGATGTCTTGCATCACACTATTTCAGTTTCATTGATCTGGATTCCATTACAGGTTTAACAGGTAAAGAAGTTTATAGTGAACTGGGCATGCATGTGAGTAACAGGGTTGGGAAGAACGCCCCCAACAGCCCACCCCGGAACACCACCACTGGGAGTAGCTTGCCCTGTGCTATTATTCTGTTTGGAGGCATTAGCAGCCAAAAAATTGCCCTCTCAACTGCTCAGTGGAACATTGTTACCTCCTTTTGTGGCTAGATTTTAGACATACAGAAACCTATCTTTAAACACAGAGGATCTTCTGTGTGCGACACCGTATGCATTAGATGCACTGTTCAAAAAATTGCACATGGTAACTGGGGTGTACAGAAGGCTTATTTCAGCTGAAGCTGTTTTACAAGAAGCATTTTTTTTCCTGATTGTTCTCCACTTTGACAGTCCATACATAATTTAAAACCAATATATTTTCAATTATTTTGAGCTCCCTAAACAAGAGAATTTCTATGGAAGTTAAATATAACCAGGTAATCATTAAAATGTTGCTTGTGTTGCAATTTTTTTGCAGTTCAAAAGCAATGTTAAAATTTCGTAGTAGCAAATGAGACCTCTGGGGAGGAATGGTTAGAAAGAGGTTTAATCAGTTTTTCCAGAAGGAAGAGGAGGAAATAGTCCAGCAAAATAGCCCTCAATTCTCCTACTCTCTTGGAATCAAAGTCAAGCCCAATAACCCATCCATACCAAAGTTATTCCAACAGCAGTATGTTCCTAATTTCATGAAAAAGCACTGTCCAGGTGAAGTTAACTGCATGGGCAGAAGTGTTTGCATTGCATTGTCCAAAATGTTCAGGTTTGTAGTTTGACATGACCTCATTATTACGAAATTAAATCAGAGCCTTGTAGGATGTTTTGAAATGCCTGCCAGAAGCTACTGAACTGACAGCCTAGTAAATCATATCTCAGTGACACCTTAGTAAGAAGTCAAAAGAAATCAGCTTTATCTGCCTTAACTAATAGTTCTGTATTCAAACTACTAGTAGGCTACGAATGTTGTGCATGCAAAAATATATCATCTACAAAGATGGACAGACATGTTGAGTCCCACAGTTTTCTTGTAGGTAGAACTGATTTCTCATTAAAATCCCATATTCACATGTAGCTTTTCCTGGAAGTTGGTTGATTTTTACTACAGGGAAAGAAACTGCATCATGCACTCAGATCACCTACTGCTCCAATTCTGAACCACCAAGTTTTCTGTTCGCTATTCCCTTTTACATTTATTATAGTAATATTTTTAAAAGCACTGAAGTGGTGAAAATACCTCAGTTGTTTAAGTACTTTTGAAAATGCTTCTTATTTAATTTAAATAGGATTGATGCACTGTGAAAAGCTTGAGGTAAGATCTCGGTTTTCATAGCACACTGAGACTGGTAGATCTCCAACTTTGTCAAACAGCCTTATTCACTCATAGGAGCCCCCTGAGACTTCAGAGCAGTATTTAAATAGATGCAACACATCCAAGAGTTTTTCTAGTTTGGGAGCCTATGCAAGTTTTTTTATCTTTACTTTATGCATGGGCATATCAAAAGCCAGATATGTTATATAGGATGTCTTCAAAAATATGACTCTGAGGATCCCTTACCTCTTGGCATTATTAGACACACAAAAAACGTGCAACTATTTTCTTATCCACAGATGGTGAAATCCAGGCTTTTGCTGTCAAACAACTTGATATAGTCGACCAATACTTGAAAGCAAAACGTGCTTTTAATGAAATAAAAGGAATAAAAATTATATTAATACATGCCAAAACACCTCCTTGCTCTCTCAGCACATTTCAGTTGATAGCTTTTACCTGCTTTCTTCAGAAATCCTTAGGGAGGAATTAGGAAAACGTATCTTGAGGCACATAGTTACATGGTGCATAAATTGTATTTTATGTATTCAGAGTTAAGCTAAACACAGTGGAAACAAAAAGTGGCTCCACACTTCCAGAGGTGTTTCTAAAAATCCTACAGTCTTTATGCAAGGACTGTGCTTCTGCAAGGAAGGAGTTTTGTTTCATTTCCCTCCGCTGAACTGCAGAATAAAATAGCCTAACGGCATCTTGATTTTACAAAGTTATTCAAACTGCAATTGTATATGCCAGCCAACACTATCATACATACGGGACTTTGCATCTGTCCTGTGCTTTCTTGACATTTAAAAGCAAATATACAGGAGTATTTGGTTAAATTTTACAGATTGCATTAAAATAAACCATTAAATACAAGACCAGCAATATTAAATGAATGCTGATAAATCAGGAATGCCCTTTTAGCATGTAACTCTCCATTTCTGGAAGAGTTTCTTCAGAAAGAGGAGGAAGAAAACACGAGCTCCATGAGACAAGGTGACTGTCAGGTTGGTCAGAAGAGAAGAGAAAAGTGTTTTCTGTCAAAATATATTAAACTGTCTAGAGTCTATTAATTTGTTTCCTGTACATTGAAGGATTTAGATCTGAGAGGCATTCAAAAGAAGAAATCCGATCAACAATATGATTTTGGTGTGTAAATAACTTGAGGATAAACAGCAATAATCTCCAGTCAGAAGGATTTTTTCATTTATTTACTGAAGAAAACAACATATAGTTGTATAAAGCCTATTTGCAATAAATTAATTTACTCTTGATGAAACACAGATGGACTTGACTTATCACCAGTGCCTATCGCTATTGAGTTACACCATTTTTTACTACATTCCCTTCCTTCTAGTGAAACAAACCACAAGAGGCAGAATTTAAGCTACCACTGGAATTCAGATCCTTTTTGTAGTGTTTGCCATTTTACAGCTATATTTCCAGGTAAATTGTGTACGAAGACTCAGTGTGCCATCTCCTCTGTTCTATTTCTAACCAAAAAGTCTACTAAATTTGAGGGAAGGAGTAAACATTGTATTTGATGCAATCCAAAAACTGTGCAATCAGGTATTTTCACATCATTTTAATCTTTAAGCAGTATATTAGCACTAATTATCATCACAGAAGTTGACAGACAATTCTCTGCTGCCATAAACAGTGGCACTGGCTTCTGGACAACATTACTTCTGCTGTAGTCCAAGCAGGGATTATAAAACACAGAATCAAAAAACAGGTCCAAAAGTACATCCAAAGTCTAGGTTATTTAATAGTTTTAGTTTTGCTTACCATATCCACAAAAGATATTGATGAACTCCATCAATTACAATCAGGAAGTTTCCTTTTCTAATTATCCCCAGACAGAAACTTTTACAGATAAAGAAAACCTTCATGTAAACACACTTTTTTATATGTACGTACATTTTCAAACAGTAAGAATTCTCTCCTATGGAAAATTGATGCCACCGTTTGACAGAAGACATTCATCTGCTATTGAGATGTTCAAACCTCCAAGCATGTTATATACATCAGAACAAAACTGGGAGTTAAAATTCTTCCCATATTTTAGAATCCTCTTCAGTGCTTTCCCCTACTGGATACAGGGATCACAGTAGACTTTTAGTCCACTACATTATCTGTTGCCTTCCTCTCTTAATATTGCATTGGTAAATTCAGTGAGCATGAAATGTTCTGGTAAAGTTTCCCAGCAGTGACAACTGGCATTGGGATTTGCCGATTGGGATTTGAAATCCGCTTTACTGCACATGTGTGTTTTTAAAAGACTGGATCTTATGGGAGTAGCTGGAGCCATGATCTGCAGTTTCATGCTTGTTGATTTATTTGGTCTTGAAAAAGCTTAACATACATTTCTGATAAGTAATAGTCAGCATGAGTTCTCTTCTGTGTGCATTCAATCAGTTCTGCTGACTAACTTACGAAAACCAAGTTTTGCTGGTCTAGTGTTCCAGAGTCCCAACACCATGTCTGCAACAAGCCAAGCTAAGCCTATACCCATTTCACATTGAAGACAAGGGAAATCTCAGTTCAGTGTAAGGATGAAGAAAAAGATTAGGATGTCAGGATAGAAAAAGATTATTTAGGGAGGAACTGTGAGGAGCGGACAGAGAGCGAATGGTGAATCAGGACCTGGTTAAAATCCAGAGTGAAGACATTAGAAAAAGAACAACAAATCTGGAAAGAAGTCTAATTTAAAGAAAAAAAACCTAACTGACAGAGGAGAGAAAGAAAGGAACACTTTAACACATTCTACAAATATACTGATAAACCGAAGTGATGTATGTCTAGCTAGCTAGCACAAAACAAATGGGAGAACTGGAAAGAGAAAAAAAAACATGTGAAGACTCCATAAATTATTTTGCAAGGTATGGTATTTGATAGGAAATTTAGTGCTAGGGTGTTACAATAAATAATCCAATAAATATTAACATTACTATATGGGATAGAACAATCTGGGATTGGAACATATAGTGAAGTTCATGGAGGACAGGGAAATATCTAAAGCAGGGCTGGTTCTATGCACCATTTGGGGGAGAGATGAAGAGAGCCAGAAAGCTATTTTCAGTATTGTAAATGACATGACTTTCTAAAATATTCATCAAATGGAATACCAGAGAGATGAAAAAGGCCCCTCTTCACCAGTAAACTCTAACCTTACTGCCGAGACAGAATGCTAGGGAAAACAGCTACATATGGGTAGCTAACTGCAGATCTGGCTTCTCTTCTTTGCCTTGAGGTATGCTTCCCTATCTGTGAGCACCATTTTCTTTTAATTCTAGCCTCCATGAGCTGAAAGTGATATCCTAAACAGGCAGCAGAATTTGTTCCACTACGACACAGATTTGTTCCGTGAGTGCTAAGGACTATACTCCTAAATTACCTGATTTAATTTTTGTATTACCAAAAATTGGGTACCTCAGTGGAAACAAAGAAGTAAATGTAAGTCTCCTGAATGTCTTGGGAGAAGTTTTTTTCAGGCTGGTAGCATGACCTGAGAGGACCTGTACAGTTACAAGTGGTGAAACACTACAGTTTTGTTACTGTTATCATGGAACTCCTGTATTTGATTTAAAACCACTTAGGACTCTGCTTAATCCTTATTTCTGGATATTAGAACAACAGCTGTATATCTCTCATTAATAGAAAGTTAATGCTTCCCATGCTTGCACAAAATTATATCCTAGATAAACATTTTTTCTAGGCATTGTTATTAGAATACATTGTGTCCTGTATAATATGCACTACGATTATGCTGTGATTTATGGCATTATGTGCAACTGAAACTTAAAACCACAGGAAAAAAAAAATCAACAGAGCAAGAAAGAGTCATATTACTGTAATCCATTTTCTCAGAATTGAAGAAGGAAAAAAGCGCAGATATCAATAAAGAACAACGAACCTAAAAAAATTCATATCAAGTTGCTGCTTAAGGAAAACAATTGAAAACTCATTTTGAGAAACATGGAGGTGTTGCCCAAGTTTCACCTTGTATGTCAACCTGATTTGATATTTAACATTCAAAGTAAACCAAACAGTGCAAACAAGCTTCCTTTAGAACTGAAGATGAAAAGCAGATAGAAGCTTATTTATTCAATGAAACTGCCGTTTTAGTACAAAGTTCAGCTTTAAACTTCAACCAGAATGACTGGAGTGGGAAAAAGGTTATTTATTTAAAACATGCACATGAGTTTATTTTTGGGGATGACAGGGGTTGACCGGGGGGGGGAGGGGTGTGTACATGGACGCATAGATGGTAAACTCTGATTTTATTAAAAAAGGAAAAAAAGTGGGGGGAAAAACCCCAAAACACCAAACAAGAGAAAATGCCTTTTCCTTAAGAGTCTTTTCTTCCGTTTATTTTTCACACCTAGACAAAATTTGTTTGGAGAAGTTCTGTGTAACAAGCAAGCCTCAAATGTTTAGCAGCTCACCTTGAACTACTTCCTCCAAACTACTTGAACAGCTTTGCTCCTTGAAGGCAAGGAAGCAAATGCTATGAATCTGCTAAAATTGTAAGTTTCCAAGGGGAGACTGGGGAGCAAAAGAAGGTTAGTCTATAACGCTCTGATTCTAGCAAGATGTTAAATTCTGCTGCTACCAGATTTACATTCAATAGCCAGAAAACAAACAAAAAACAGACCCAGACCTACCAAATATATCACTACCAAAAGTTACAGCAGTGAAGAAGTACGACCTATAAATTGCTCTGCTGAATACAAGAATGACAAGTAATTTAATCTTATGAATCAGTAAGTACTTTCCACATAGGAATTATTATTTTTAATGAAATTTCCTAAGCTGCTTATGTAGATATCAGGCACCAGGACTGCCTGAACAGGGTAGACACATAACCAGACAATTTGATCATGATTGCAGCACTCTGAAGATCTTTTTTTTGGGCGCAGATTTTACAGACACGGAAGTGCGCTCTCTCACACAAGCAATTTCAGATGGAAACACTGCAGAATGCATACAGGAAATCCAGTCACCCACAGATTATTTCAGACTCAAGCTGTGTGTTCCAAGCATTGATTCATTTTATTTTTCAATTTTAGAGCAATGTATTATTGTTTATTTAAAAATGGAAAAGTCAATCTATGCGTATCTACATATACATATATATGTATGTACATTCTGTTTTAAAAATCTTGCTCAGAGAAATGAAACAAATTGAAACACTAAATCAAATGTAACACAGCTTGAGCATTACTAAATTTCTTGTCTTTTCTGCACTAAAGTGACATAAGTGGGAGTCACTGAATACATGTGCACTTGAGTAACTTGGCAGATACTCGCTCTAGGCTTAGTGTCTGACACAAAAATCTCTCAGCCCTCCCTCTTAGATGTTCTTTAAGTTAAGAAAAATGTCCATGAGAGTAGAGTTCACCAAAACTCAAATAACAAGGACTGGAATAGTCCCCCCTGACACAGATCATTGTTTCACAGAGTTCATGATCCACACTTTTCAATGGATGGGTAGCAAATCTTGCATTTCAAGAGTTTTACTTCATTTTTAGATAGTAAGGTTTTTTTCCCAATTCATACTGTCCTCTTTAAGGGTGTATACACAGCAGAACACAATAGCTTTCAACTCCCAATTGTGTGTCAAAAATTACTAATAAATAAGAACTTCTGTTGCATATTACACCTGTGAAAAAGCATGCTATTAAGCTATGAGGTGTAGTATCAGTAAAAGTAAATTTATTTATTCATGAGCTGGAGAAGATTCTATCAGTTTTTCCTGTATACAGTTTTGGAAAAAGTAACATGAGGAAAATTACTGGTTTATTACCAAGTTTTTCAGCTTCCCACGATACTCCACAGCGTATTTTTCAAGACCCTATCAGTGCTACCCAAACTGACAGCTATATTTCTAATGTAATATTACCAACTCGGTGAGATAGAACATTGGAAAGTCAATGAAAGCTATAGCTACTCATCAGTCCTCACAAACAAGTTTTTCTATGAATTTGCATACAAAAACCTCTTGAAGAATGAAGACTGTACAGGAAATTATGGGTCTACATATCTGACAAGCAGAATGGCTGCTCTGACAACAACATATTTACTATTAAGAAAAAAAGGTAACAGAAGGGACAAATTTTGTTAGCAACTAGCACAACGGGAAAGTGTTTTGAGACTCAAAGGCTATTTTAGAAAGAACATAACCTTTCATGCCACCAAATTCAGTGAGGAAAAGGGTGATCTATTGAGTAGGCACTGACAGAGCGACTGAAAGCTGAAACAAGGTCAGCTGTAGTAACTTCTATATCCAGCTTTCCTCAGACAAAAATACATTTCTGGCATGACTTTTGGGCATGTGTGCTATATTTACTGCTTTGGCTGCTTACTTAGGTCCTTCTTCTTCTCATACAAGGCATACATTCCAAACACAACAAGGTACCTTCCACTTCAAAAAAATAAAACAGCTAGGCATTCCAATCACATTACATAAAAACCTGAGGTATGGACAGTAAATAATATTATTTCAGAGCTTTCAAATCCATAAATCAAGGTTATGTATTCAGCTCCTGTTTTAAGAAGATCGAATAGCTTTCTCCACTACTTCTCTTACTGCTTCCGAGATTAAAAACAGGGAACTTGTTTCCTGAGCTGCATATAGAAAGAGCATGCCTGATCATGTGGCGGATTTTGTCACTAAAAATTTGAAGTGGCCACAAAACTCAGGAATGGTGGTAATTAGACTCCATCATATAGGTCTCTTCAGATCGTGCCAGATGATCTTTAAAAAGTACCAAGCCCCAATGAAGCAGAGAGAAACAAGAACTTCTCAAAGTGAAGAACCAACTCCATTGATGATGATGTGGGAAATTGACAATTAGTTCTATTTTGCTATAGCTTTAGTTTAATTTTGTTATGTAGCTTTGCATCTATGTTAAGGTAAGAGTTAAACACTGTTATTTAGTTTAGTTCTGTTCTTTGTAACCTGGCTAACAAAGACTGCTGTGGCTCAAATGTAGTTAACAAGGACTGCTTGCGAGACAAACGAAGAAAAACAAGGACTGTTGTGGCTCAAATGTAGCTCACAAGGACTACTCGGAGACCAACAAAGAGAAACAAGGACTGATAACCAGAACTTTGTTGTCTGTAAGAAGCAACTCTCTAGCTGAAACTGTTTCTATGGTTTGGGACTCAG
>Ga0181612_175578_pt1 | contig 10378 bp, 12 predicted proteins | sample HoacroProtozoa21_FD_119630 | JGI IMG/M metagenome (GOLD analysis project Ga0181612, IMG submission 119630) | Hoatzin crop microbial communities from Cojedes, Venezuel. Combined Assembly of Gp0051906, Gp0051904, Gp0051908 | reverse complement strand
CAGGCAGGGGAGGTTTACAGCCTGGAGGGAGCTGCACTGCCTGGCTGGCAGCTCCCAGCAAGTGGAGATGCCACATTCAGAAACAATCAAACCCTGTGGGACTTTGGCAAAAGGGAGTCAAGCGCTTCCATCGCCTGCTGCACAGCCCTGGCTTCCTCTGGGATCGCTGGCTGAATGGGAAAGATTCCTCCCTGCAGTGGTGGGACCTGCTTTGGTTTCATATGGTCCCAGTAAAAGGAGCTCCCTCCTCACGGATGAGAAGCTCTCGCCAGCCGGACCCTGCGGGAGCCAGGGCGCAGCCCCACATCACGTCCCTCCAGCTGGAGCCTCTTTGCCTGGCACACAGCTGAGGACCGGCCTGGCTGCCAGCACCCTGACGGATGTGTCTCCTGCTTTACCCTGCATCCCAATTTACATGTGATTAATTGAAACCTCTTGTTGCTATGGGACTGACAGCTCCCTGTCTCACCTTGGCTTTCACCTTTGTTTGTTTGTTTGTTTGTTTGTTTTCCAGGTAACCACTCTTTGTTCTTTTATTTTCTTTTTTTCTCAGATGTGGTGGAAAAGCTGGGACTGGGGAGGGCGGTGGAAAGGGGGAGCTGGAGCTTGTAGTAGGAGATAATGGACTTTTGTAAATACATAGACAGCTTTTGCATACGGTACAGCAGAAATAATCTGCTTTTGGTGGATCAGGAACCACGCGATCAGACAGGCTGCTGGAGGGGCTTCCCAGAAGAGAGGCAGCAGAAGGGACCTGGTATGCTGGGTGGCAGGGGACGGGGAGGGTGCACGTTAGTCTGTCCCCATTCTTGCATGCTCTCCTGCATTCCCAGACACCCAAGCCCGGCAGCCTGAGCATGCCATAAGGTGAAGAGCCAGCATTTGGCACTAGCCAGTCTCAGATTAAAGCTGCAAATCAAACCCCATGTTTGCTGTTGGGATAGGCACGCACTTGTCGCATGATATGATTATTATCTGTCCTGGAAACAGCACCATAAATAGCAGCAGGGCTTAACATGTGCAGTCACTGCCCCAGACTGCTTACAGGAGATCCTCCCTTCCCGGCAGCAGAGCGCAGGAAGGGAGCTCCCGGGCAGAGGCAGGCCCTGGGGACCGGGGCTGAGGTCTCCAGGGCAGCAGATCCCGCCAGGCTCAGCCCTGGGACGGGACCTCTCTGGGGTCAGCAAAGCTCCTGTTGGTCTCCGTGCTGGAGGACAGGGCCCAGAGCCTGGCTGGATCGTTTGCGGTGGCAGAGGCAGAACAGGGACCCCTCCTCTGTGCCAAAGATGCTCAGGAGAAACGTAATACTCCCTGCCCTGGGGACATCCTTATTCCAACGCTTTCTGCCTTTGCTCAAGGACAGTTAAGTTATTAACATGAAATTATCAATACCCATGGTCTGGTTTGTTATACTTCCTAGCAGGGTTCAAAGCAGAGAGATTTCCGAAGTACAAACGAGCAGAAGGACGTTCAGCGTCGAGTCGGAGTCAGCGCTATCCGAGGCATGGGATGTAAAGGCGATGCGGGTACCAGCAGCCTTTGGAGGAGCCGTGCAGGGGCACGGGTGGGTGTGTAGCTCTGCCGTAGGGTCAGGAGACCAGCAGCCACAGGGAACGGGGGCTGGGTTCAGAACAAACTGATTTATCAGATGCACCTGGCATGGAACAGCCTGATACCCAGCGTGCAGCCAGTTTAGCGAGTAAAAGGTCAGAGGGGAAGGCTGGGATTGCCACTCAGAATTCCTGAGTAGCAGAAGCCACAGGACTTAATTCTCCCTTTCAGCAAGGCATCCAGGCTTAGCTAAAGTTTGTCTGCGGCTAGAGGATCCAGCCTAATTCTAGATAAATTCTCTGATGGCCAATTATCAGCATCCTTAAAAAACAAACTCCCAAAAAACACCACACAACCGCCTAAATCTATTCTGGGTCAAATTTATCCAGCTTTATCCTTCAGTAATTGGATATGATCACTTTGTCTCGCAGGCTGAAGAGCCTCTTTTGGCTCAAGCTGCTGCTCCCCGTAACACCGTGCCCCAGATGCCGAGCGGGTGGATTTGTCATCGGCCGAGACCGTGGTGCCACCTCCCATCACCAGCTCAGCTTGCAGGTGAGGGGAGAGAGAGTCGGGCTCATTAGTGCTGCTGGGTGCCGCGCTGCTCACACAGGGATCTCAGACCCCTTTAAAATGAGAAAATTGATTTTGCTTTGCAACAGCGGAAAAAAAAAGAGAAGCCAGTAAAGGCCAAGACTATTTTCCAGAAAAGGATTTGGTGACTTTTTAGGGCGGTCGGTGCCTGCCCTTCCCTGCGCTGCGGCCGGCTGAGACCCGAGTGCTCAGCCTTGGGAGGGCCAAGCTCATCAGGCACGTGACCAGATTCCAGTATTACTATTAAAAGCTCAAAACCCCAGAGTCAGCTCCTCCCCCGAGTCTAAAGATTAAAAAAAAAAAGAAAGTCAGATTTCTCTGCTTGCTGTCTGGATTTTTGAACTTCTGTTCTTCATATTTTCAACCACAAAAATCTAAAAACCTCATGTTTTAATGGAAGGGAAGACTTGTAATCTGATAACATAACCCTAGGGGCTGTGTGTAAAACAACAAGGCTTGTAAGAACCCTCCGCTCCAAAAGCTACAAAGCACATCCAGAGCAGAACCAGGAGCAAAATGTGACCCCTGTTCCCTGCATGTACTCCCCATGAAACGTTTATTTCTTTTTTTAACTTGCTGGTGTTTTTCGAACTGCCACAGCCCTGCCTGCCCCTTCTTCATGGGAAGGACGAAGGATGCTTTGCTGGGAAAGCAATCCCTGACGAAGCCTGCACGGCTGGGTCCGCCTCGCCGAAGGCAAGGTGCAGGGCACACGCGCCTGGCCGAGATGTCCCAGCTCCAAGGAACGATCTCAGCACACAAAGCACACAACAACCTGCGCTTGGAGGGTAAGGAGATTATAAGGATTAAACAAGATGGAGAGAGACGTTTACAATTATTATTAGCTTCAAAATCTGCCCAGCCACAGCAACAAGGCACTGCCCATCTGTTGTTTTACGTCTGTACAGCCTCGACGGTTTTGTTCCTGTCTGCCCCTTAAATTTGATATTCTGATATAACCTGAACGTAAAACAACACCAGCAGTAGCAAAATCTGACACCGGTGATGCAGTGCTGGAGGTGCTGAAGCTGGCTGGGTGGAAGCAGCTGGGGAAGAAGGGCCCTGTGAAAAAAACTTGGGGAGAGAGGAACAGCAACTTAAATGCAGCACTGTAACAGGAGAGAGGACAGAGACAGCACTGCTGGGTAGAGACAAAAGGCAACACGAGGAGTTTTCTTAACCAAAAACTGAAAAATGGTTATAATTAAAAACACATTCAATTGAGCTGAATGGTAACGTTACATGAGGCGGTCGTGGCTTTTCACACAGTTCAAATTAACTCCCTTGGCATTTGTGTTATAAATTCCCTTATTCATCTCTGCTCTAACCTGACAGAGAAACGATGCTCAGGGCTGCCACACCAGCAAGGGATGTGGGATGAGGGGGATGGACAACCTGCCAGGAGCTGGCTTTAGGGGATGGGAAGAGGATGAAACCTTTTTTTAGAGGAAATACATAAGAATCAAGGGATGGATTTGGCAGGCTCTTTCCTAAAAAATCCTCATTTCGGCAGTGGGGCTATTTTCTAGGGGGAGATTTGCCTCTGAGAGGGAAGGATGCTGGACCCAGTGCAACCTTGGAGGGGTTAAGGGCATGCAGGGGGGTAAAACCATACCTGAGACATGAATTCCTCACTGGTTTTGAGCTCACGATGCTCAACTCTTTCGAAATGCCTGAACATGTGCGCATGGGTGCAGGGTGTGTTCACCTCCCTGAGGCACGTGGCCGTGTTGTTCAGGGTGCCAAGCCCTCCTGGTCAACCCCAGAGTCACGGCAAGAGCAGCGACAGCTTGGGGGAGCGGAGCATGGGCAGCCTGAAATCCCAGCAGTCTGGGGGGCACCTGCAAACCCCCTCACTCTTTGGGTCGAACGCAGGGAAAAGTTTCAGCTGGAAAGGCTGGGGGACTTCCAGTGCCTCGGTGGTTTGTTGGATGCTTTTTTGAGGTTGGGCAGTTCAAAGAGTTGTCTGAAAATGGAATGTTTTGTTTTGTTCCTGGTGAATAATTTAAAAGATTTAAAAAGCTTAAATAGCCCTAAGAAAAGACTGTTCCGAAATGATCATTGTCTTTTTCTTTCTTGCTGAGAACCAGAGTGAACCTTGATTGCATTTGGGAACTGATCAAACCAGTTTTGGCTTGGTCCGACGTGGAAACCTGCTCCTGGTGCGCTTGTAACTGCAGGCTCATCAGGCGGAAGCAAAACAAGCAGTTCAAGGGACTCGAGCAAGATTGCCTTGCAGGTAAGGGGCAGAACTGGAAATATATCCTCTGTCTTCTATCCCCCTTTCTGCTGAGCCCTTTCTGTCTTTAATCAAACAGTTGCGAAGGTTCTTTCCATGGCACGGCGATAATCAGCCTGGCTGCTGATTGCGGTGAGTTTTCACCACCTGGTAGGGCCGGGGAAGAGAGACGCTTGCGGCCGCTGTAAATCAGCACGGCATCACTTTCCCTTGCAGAGAACCACGCTGATTTATGTTGGCCTCACAGAGGTCCCCGGCAGACGTGCGCCGGTGGATTAAAACCAGGCTGTCAGGTGCCTCCGTCCTGCTGATGGATGTGACCACCCAGAGGCAGGGACACTGCATTTACGGCAGTTCAGGAGCAGCTGCGCAAGGAGACAGCTCTGCGTGCCCAGTTTTAACCCACTATTGCACACCGGTGAGAGCCAGCGTCGCACTGTAACAGCCTTTAATCTCACAAAACTCTCGTGGGCTGAAGAGCAAGTACCCAGTGCCGAGGGACGCCCCGGGATGCTCTCCCCAGCGCAAGCTGTTTCTTCAGTGGGAGAACAGACAGAGCTGAAGTGAAACCCCAGCAAGCAGAAGCCACAAGTGCGTCGAGGAACGCGAAGTGAAGTCCCTGCCAGGGTGAGAAGCAAGCAGCGCAGTTTAGGTTTGATAGCGAGCACGAGCGAACCTGGACTGATGGGCTCTTTTCCAGGAAAGCCCTGCTGTGTTTTCTAGACCATCCTTTATCCTTTCTCCCCTCTTCCTCTGCAGAGCCCTGGTTCTCTTGTCTTGGAAGAGGTCGGGAGATTGGAGCAGGGCCTCAAAACCAGTAGTTCAAGGGATCAAATTGTCAGCACGTGGATGCAAGATCGTGGAAAGACGATCTCAGCTATAACTGAATTAAACTCTGGAGTATTCATAGGAGCAAGCAGCGTTTCCCGCTCAGGGCATGGAGAAGTGCAGCGAGTTACAGAGGGGTCTCTGAGGACGGTTTAGGAAGGAGCGTCTGCTGAAGCTCTGAGGGCATCCTGCCATTGCAAAGTGTGTTTATGTTCTCAAATCAGGTTGAAAATTCACAGCAGCTTCCCCCAAGTTACGAAGTAAATACTTGGAGCAGTTACACTCAGAAACACGTAGAAACATTTAGCTAGGGTCAGCCACAACTATTCACCCGGGATATACACATGACGTAGTAAACCTTGTACTGAAATAAAACCTCCAGCCCCTCTCTAACGTGTTGACTGCGCAAGATCCCATTTTGTGCTGAATCGTTTTGAAATTGTTCTGTCAAAAACTTTCTTGATATCAATATGCTCCAGCAAAACATCTCAATCTTGGTAAAACAGCATTTCCCATTGGAAACCTCTTTGGTTTAAGTATTTCCTTGTCTCTGCTGGTGCTTCCTGGGTTCATGCCCTTCTTCCAGCACTGTTCTCTTCTGTGACCAGCATGTGACAGCACTTAAATAAGTAATGATTTGTAGAGTGCTTTGATATCCTCTGATAAAAGATGCCCCAGAACACTGTGCATTACAGTGCTGTGATTTCTCCCCCCGTTTCTTCAGAATGCATTAAATGTGTGGGCGCTCTGGTTATTGCCTCTAACCATTGATATTTTACCCTGATGTATTTTTATCTTTGCTGTAATATATAACTGAGTTATACTGGTGTCAATCTGAGAGCTCCAGCACTTGTCAGTAGAACTAACCCAGTTTAACACAAGCCTAAAATGAGGACTGGATTTCTTGTGATAAAAAAGCAGAATTAACCCAAATAAGTGACTAAACTCCTCAAAGAAGGCCTGGTCCCACTGTCCTTGCACTGGGAAAATTAATTAAAATCAACATGAGCTAACTTTCAGTTTCAGCTACGTCCTTGGCATATGCCAGGAGAATTCGTACCCCGTGGTTGAGCCTCCTCAAAGCTTTGAACCTGGTGAAGCCCCTGGAGAAGCCGCGTGAGGAGTAACTCTTCCTCTCCACCTGCATTAAAGCTGAGAAGTCTTTCTGGAGAATAATAAATTCACCATGAAATGAGACATTTCCTGGGGAACTGAACTATTTGTGAGTTAGACGCTCATTTGGCAAACAACTTCAGGCAAACAAACCTCGGAGAACAGAAGGCCGGGGAGGGGAGGTGGGTGGCTCCCCGGCGGCGGCGCGGAGCTGGGCTGCACCTCGGCGCTGGGGTCAGTAAGCAAAACGCGATGTGAGCTCCGTGCCTGACCTGGCCACAAAGTCAAGAGGAGAAGACAGAGACCCTTTGAGGAGCCTTCATCTCCTCTGAGGCTTGGTTCACCCGTCGGAGATGACGCTTTCTCCGTAACGACGGAAGGAGAGCAGATAATTAGTTCCAACCAGACATCTGACTCCCAGGCAGCAAAAATGAGCCGAACTCTTCCGCGGTGGCCACAGACGCCGCTGCCGCTTGGTACTTTTTGAGCCAAGGTCTCCGGGCGCTTTGTGCCAGCTCTGGTCTCTGCAGCAGCTTGGCGTCTGCAGGGGTCAGACAGGCAGCAGCAGGCGCTGGGGCCCCTTCTGCCCCGCGTGCTGGTGGCCCGTTGGCGTGACAGGGGTTATCCACGACGCCCAAGCAGCCCGCTGCGCCCGGGAAGTCGGGAAGCGGGGGACGATGTGCTGGGTGTGCAAACGCACCTTTGCATGGGGAAGAAAAGTGAGTCTGCAGGGGAACGAACCACAGACAAACACTGGGAACAAGCACAGCTTCCAATTCCCACGCACGACAGGGATGCTGAGGTGGAGTTTCCATCCCTCACCCCTCCCACCACGCTCTGCTCCCCAGCTCGGCTTCCTCCCCAGTCACAGGAGCCTTTTCTTCCCTCCGAAGAAGGGGGCCGTGTCTCGGTGACCGGGTGTACGAGGCACCCACTGCCTCCACCAGCAGCAGAGCAGGAGGGGAGGCTGCTTTTCCCGTGAGCTCCTGCCTCGTTCACAAGCTCCTGTCAGGGCAAAGCACGAGAGCTCCTTCGGTGTCAGATCGTCATCAGACCGGCCCTGGCCGTAGAGAGCAGCTAGGCTGTGGGATTCCCTGTGCAAGGCATTGTTCACACTCCAAAAAAGAGGGAGATTTACTTCTTGGTACCCAAGAATCTGCAGACCTGGGCTATTTAACATATGAAATTTGGTAAGAGATATTAAGTCTTTAAGTTTTAAGCCAGCCTCTAAGCACTTGGAATTAGGAGATCTCTCTGTAGCGCCTGGCTCTGAGCATCCCTGGGATAAGGATGCTGTGCCGGAGGTGCCTGTGCTGGAGCAGCACTGGCAGCCCTGTCCCTGCAGCTCTCTCCAACGCAGCTCCCGTTCCCCTGCTGCGTGCTCCGCTCCCAGCCCTGGCCCATCAGCTGCAGCTGATCGGGCACCCTGACGAGCCTGACAGGCCTTGATTGCAATTAAGTAGCTGCTACTCATTGCCCTGGGCCTGTTTTCCATCAGCACGGGCAGTTCAGTGCGCACAGCCATCAGGCTGATTTCATCGGTGATGCAGGCGAAAGCAGCCCAGCTGCAGAGATGTGGGAATAGCTGGAGAGCGTGACACGAAACAGGTCACAAAAAGCAGAAAATTCAGGTCGTGGTGTTCGGGGGGAACATGTGAGGATCGTGCTAGCAGCGCGATGGTAATTAGCGTGTTAATTTGGCATCACTGGGGGTGAGCCCACCTGCTGCCCCGCTACACTGCGGGGGGCTGCGGGGGAGGTGGGAGCAGCTGGGGCTTTGCTCTCGGTGTTTGCGCACAGTGGCAAGGAGCAGGGTGAGGAGCAGCGAGAGCCAGACTGGGGATCTGGGAGGAGGAAATCGAATATCCCTCGCTCCAAGAGAGAGGGCTCTCGGTTCTGCCCTGGATACAGCTCCAGGATGCTTAAGGGTGCTTGAAAACCTTACTTTTGAGGGGCAAAAGCTTCAGGATAAGCACACAGCCCCATGCTGTGTTTACTGCACCCATTTGGCTGCTGTTAAAGTGAGTGTTCCGCCTCAGACGCTGTTTCCCATCCCCAGCCTCGTGCTGCTTTCCGGCCGGTGCTGATCCTGGCCATCCCAGCATGGAAGCTGTGTGTGGTGATGCTGGAGCCTGTCCCCTCGGCAGCTGCCGGAGAGCCCTCTGCACGCGTGAGACTGCGACCGCTGCGACCGTTCCCCCCGGCCGAGCAGAGGCCGTGCGCGTGCTGCATCGGCAGCGGCTCCCGGCGAACACCGGTACAGCCAGATACTTATTTCTGTAGTATTTGATCTTATGCATATTTATAATGCCCTTTCTCCAAAGGCCCCAAAGCACATTAATTGACTCATTAACAAAGTCTTAATGACTGTGGTAATTTAAGTCTTAAGCACGCCTATAAATTAGAAGTTCTACTGACGGACTAAAGTGATGATCTGAGTCTGGGCTGGTGTCGGCTCAGCCTCGTGGCAGCGGGGTGAGCCGAGGTGATTCTCCGAGCCAGGGAGCTGCCGGGGAGCGGCTCAGCCTCGGCGCAAAGCCCCGAGACGCTGCACGGCCGTGGCAGGGCGGAGGGGAGCTCCGTCCTGGAGACGGGGCACAGCCCCCTTGCCAGCTGCTGGCTGAGTCGGGGCGACTCGCGACGTGATGGGCGACAAGCGTCCATGAGAGCGCCTTTGTAGTTGCTGGTGTTATTTTCTCCTTAATGAAATGTCAAAGGGAGTGAAAACAGTGGCAAATGTCAGCAATTGGTCTTTTTATCATGTAGATGGTTGGACACAGGCCTGCTCAGCAAAGATGCTGATTTATTAGGAGGCGAACCTCGGATGGGTTTGACAGAGCGGAGGAGCTCAGATTGCCATTAGTGATCACCTTTTAACCCGCCCCAGATACGCTAACTTGCTGTGAAGGCACTTTGGTATAAAGATGAGGAGAGCAGAACGCAGGAGTACGGCCTCGGGAGCAGGCACTGTCCCTGCCCAGCGTGGCTTTGCTGACTCGGTTGATCAAAGCAGGGAGCAAACGAACACCCACCCTCGTAGTAAAGCACGACGGCCATCGCTGAGCTTACGGCTGGGGCTGCGTGTGCGTTGCAAAGATTGCTCCAAAGAAATCAGGGGTGGCTGCTCGGCTGTGGCCCCACCAGCTGGGAAAACACATCGGCGTGACAGAAAAACACAGAATTTTCACCGAAAAGCTGCATTTATTTCCTTGTGATTTGTGGATGCAAACAGCATGGCGGGGAGGAAGAGCGGCGAGGATTTCTTTGTGTTTCCTGGACAGAAGAGACGACGCTGGATGTTAGAAACAGTGGAGAGGAGCAGCCCTGCTGCTGCAACACCGGAGACGCAAACTTGTGTGTTTTCGGTGACGCTGCAGAGCTGAGAATAACCTTGAGACGGTACGTGCGGAAAGAGCCTGTGGCTCATCAGGAGAGACGTCAATTAGCGGCGAGATGGATGGGCAACGATCGGCCGAGCACGGCGGGGCTCGGCGGTCAGCCACGTGGCGCTCGCAGCTAGCGGGAAAACAAGGTTTGCAAAAAATGGCTGCTTCGCTGCGCTCTGCACTCAAAATGGGTCTGAGTTTGCTTGCCTGGCCCGCAGGACCCGTCTGCCCGTGGGGTTCTCCTGCGGGAGGGCAGCCCGGGCTGCCCGGCGCGGTGGCCGGTAGATGGGTGTGGAGCTGTGGTTTTGAGCTGCCTGATGCTCTGCCTTCCTGGGGGAGATGGCCCTAGCGGTTTTTTTACCATGACAGGAATATTTTAAACTCAAATTATGGCTTTCGAGGAGGTTGGCTTGGATGCCACAGCCACGTCTGAGACCTCGGTCTGATGACTCGCAGGCTGGTGTCACGGTCCTTCGCTCTCCACCTCGAGTGGCGACACTTGAAATACGTCCTGCCGCTCTCACGCCGCGACGCCCACCCGAGGAGGCGCAAACGCCGACGCCGGGGCTGCGATTCAGCGGGGAAACTCAGGCGGGGAAGGCAGCGCGGCAGCTGGGTCCCGCACCCTCTGCAGCACCGACCGGAGGAAGAGGAATATGCACCCTGT
>Ga0181612_174107_pt1 | contig 10378 bp, 10 predicted proteins | sample HoacroProtozoa21_FD_119630 | JGI IMG/M metagenome (GOLD analysis project Ga0181612, IMG submission 119630) | Hoatzin crop microbial communities from Cojedes, Venezuel. Combined Assembly of Gp0051906, Gp0051904, Gp0051908 | reverse complement strand
AGCTTAAAACCATTGCCCCTTGTCCTGTCACTACAGGATAACTCATGCAGTTGGCCTCAGCCCGTCAATCCAGCCTGTCCAGATCCCTCTGCAGAGCCTTCCTATCCTCAAGTAGATTGACACTCCCACTCATCTTGGTGTCATCTGCAAAATGTGAAATGTTCCATCCCTCTGATTTTTGTCGCCCTCCTCTAGACCCACTTTAACAGGTCCATGTCTTTCTTCTACTGGGGATCCCAGAGCTGGATGTGGTACTCCAGGTGGAGTACTTAGAGGGGGAGAATCACCTCCCTCAACTTGCTAGCCAAGCTTCTATTTATGCGGACCAGGACACTTTTGGCTTTCTGGGCTGCAAGTGTACATTGTTGCCTCATGTCCAGTTTTTAATCCACCAGGATCCCCAAAACCTTCTTCATGGGGCTGCTCTCAGTCAATTCACCCCCTAGTCTGTACCGGTACTGAGGAATGCCACGACCTAAGTGCAGGACCTTGCACTTGGCCTTGTTGAACTTCAGGAAGTTTGTGTCGGAAAAACTCAGCTGTCAGTGAGCTGTGTTTGTTCAGCAGTGCAGCTGAAGAGCTGAGTTCATTGTAGTCTGCCAGGATTTCCCGTATTCCTTTTTTCCATTTAGTATTTCTCAGTGTCTTTCAAAGCCCAGGTGACTGGAGTGTCAGGGTTGCAGTGTAAGCAAATTTTGGCCTGATGCTCAAAGATGTAACCAGAAAAGTGGTCCATGTGTCTCCTCCCACAGGGAGAGCAGAAGAAGAGTCTGTCCAGGCTGAACTTTCACTGTATCGCTCGCAACCAGCAACTTCTATTTGTTTTTCAAATTGAATTGAAGGATCCTTATTCGTAGAACTTTTAAAAGAGAAAATAGCAGAATAACGTAATTTTAGGGAGAGGTGGGAAGAGTGACAGGATGCCTACCTTGACAGTAGACCTTGGTGCTTTGATTGTCCTCTGATGAAAGCCTTTCCTTTTCTCCTGCTGCTCCTTTGCTTCTTGCTGCTGGTATATCCATGCAATATGTGGGATGCCACAGTTGTGTCCTGAAGAAAGTGCAGGTTTCCAAAAGCTAATTGCTGTGAGTATAGTGTTGTACAGGTGTTCCTGGGCTATTTTTGGTTCTGGAGCTAGTTTGGCTAATGCTACCTCTGTGTATCACATCTTGGAAATGCCCAGGATTATCAGTTTAGCACTTGTCAGAGAAAAGGTGGTTGGTTGCTTTTCTTCCGCTGCAATTTTCTAGGGAAAGAAGAGGGGAAGTACTGAGACAGTGGTGCAATCTACTGCTGTTTCCTCTTCTTGCTTGTTCCTGCCTGTGGTAGGGTGGAACTGGTGAGTTGTGAAAAAAATTTCTTATCAGTACATACCACTCTCATGAGGCTGTCTGCAAGTAGTGTTTTTCACAACCCCTATTTTCCCCAGTACCTAAACATTCCTCCTGAAATATTAAAAATATGGGAAGAAATATTCCTCTGTTAAAGAAAAGGGAGGTAAAAAAGAAAAAGCATGGAGGTCAACCAGTTCCAATGTAAAGTCCCCTCTTCTCCCTTCACCCGCTGGATGTTTATGATAAATTGAGTGCATCTTATCTGTGACTTGCTTACATAATGAGGTTGGTCTTTATTATCTCATTGCGGCTCGCTCTAGCAGGAGAAAGGGTGAGCTTAGGTTTTAGATTTTTTGTAATTATAGGAAAATATGCAACTAAGTCATGTTTTTCTCACGGGATTCTCAAAGCTTTTCCATTTGAACTTTCCTACTATTTTAAGAAGAAAGTGTTTGGAAATGTGTGTGATTTTTATTTTTTATTGCTCTGATGCTTTATTAATGCATATTGTGCAACTGTGTTGAATGTAGGAATGATGCCATTCCTACCTGCCTAGAGAGATAATGATAAAATATTTTAGGGAGTATTTTCTCCAAGTGATACGTACATGGAATTGCCATTAATGTTAATGTGACTTGTGCAGGTCTACCCAGCGAGTGAAGGCAAAACTGAAGATGTGATAGTTATAGTAGGGCTTATGTCTTTCATTGCAGACGTACTTCTAAGTGGCAGGCAAGTTTCTTTGAATTTAACAGAAAGCCATGCTAAAAAACACCAGTTCTGTATGATATGGAGATATATTGCCATTAATTTTTACACACAAATCTTACAGCTGCAGCTGATCTTACTAGAGAAATAGGCTTCTATTAAATACCTTCCATTAACTAGTTTCCGTAATTCCAGCATGATGGCTGGAACGCAAGAAAGGATTTTAATAAATTGGCATAAGCTGAAAATGAGGAAAGACGAAATGCAAAACATACCCCAAAATGATTCGTTCTGAAGGAAGCAATGAGGATGAATTGAATACCTAAGGTAATATTGAAAAGGCCCTGAATCTACATTTCTGCGCCATTTTCTTTTGCCAGCAAGAATCTAGTGTGAACATGTGTGCAGCTTGGCGTGTCGGCTGAGGTCCAATGCTTGCACTTACAACATCTGGCACAAATTCTCTACAAGTGAAGAGACAGGCTTTGTCATTCTGTCACCTACTGTCCACAAGCTTCATTACCAATAGTGTGATTGTTTGCATGGATCAGATAAAGGAAAACACACAGATTTTGAGCAGTTCTGGAGAATTTCACAGTTTACAACACTAAAATGGGTATACCATTTTATAGTTGTTATTGCTTTTCCTGAGGTGCTGTTGAACTCTTGGTCAGCATTCAGTCATGAATGGAGGAAAATTTTGACAGGTTCTAGGAGCTATTTTTAAAAGCCAGCCATGCCAAAATGTTTAATATTAAGATACTTTGTTATATTTAGAAACCTTAAAAAAATATTTTGATTTTCATGTTGGACACTCAGCTACCCTTAAATTTACAAGAACCAAAGCTGTCCATCAAAATGTTTTTTAAAAATTGTTTTGGTAAAGAGGACAGAAACACTTGGGCCTTGAACACATTCTTACAAAATCGTACTTTATGGGAAATCCTTCCACAACCACAGCAGGTTAGATCAGCACTGAGGAAAAATGTCTGCCAATTGAGAAATATTTTGTCATAAACATTCTTATAAGTAGTGCATGTTGGATTCTGCTCTTCAAAGCTGTTGGAGAATTAAGATTTGTTAATACAGTGCTCCAGGCCCTAAATTGGATGTAACTGTGTTTTTGCAGACCTTGATGAGAGGGCTGAAGGAGTTCACTAAGGCAGAGAGGATTCTGTGGTTATGCCTGCCCCAGTAGACGGAGCAGAGCCAGAGCGGGGGCTTAAGTGCCAGACCACAAGAGTCCATAGAGTCCATCGTGTTGGGTTATTAGCACTTGTCCTTGGCACAATTCAGGCTTGTGCCAAATAACATTTTCCGAGACAAAGCCTTGGCATGCTCTTTGGAGAATGGCACAAGTTAGGGGCTGCTCTCAGTAGGTGGGTTGGATTAGACCATATTGTTTCGGGAAGGAAGAAAGAGAGTTTAGCCAGATGGCCATGAGCCATTACGACACTTGCCTTTAAGGTTGCCTAGTCTGTTTTACTTATCAGGGTAGACATCACCTGTAAGTTCTCTTACGTTTGTAGCAGTGGGATGCCTGTTAGCAACTAAGACAAAAATATCCTGATTCCTTTGAAGCTTTTACATGCATTGACCCAAATCACTCATTTTTTCAAGGACTTCGTAAAAAAAGCCAACATATGAATTAAATCAATTTGATATCTCACCTCTCAAGTGTTCAGCTGATAGTCTGTCAGCTAATCCTGGTTGCTCTCTTTCCCAGGGCACCTTGGAGATGCACAGGAGCTTGCTCCAGGCTAAATTAATTATTCTAGTGAAGGTGGCATCTGCGTGATCCCAGCTGCTGTCTTTTCTGGCCACATGATAGCAGCAGGGTTCCAAGAAAAAGGGCCACGGGCTCCATGTATGAAGCTAGTAGTGGGGACCCACTCTTGGCTGTACTTGTGCTTGAGCCAACCCTTGAACATACACAGTATGATGCGTCGGAAGTCCATGCAGAAGTGCCAGAAAGCACTGGGCCTACTGCATGTATGATTTGGTTTACCTACATTGTGTCTGCTGATACTTGCAGAGAAAGAAGTGGCCCATTAGGCCAAAAAACTGTGTGCCATTGCTGTGAAACTTATACTTTTAAGCTCATTAACTCAAGAGCAAATGTTTGATTCTAGGGTGTCTGGGTCTTTCAGTCTTTCCTGTGTGACTTGTCCTTTAGACCAGAGATATGAAGATTTGACCCTGGAAGAGTTTGTTCACAGAAATTTCTAATTTAATGCATGTGTAAGCACCTAATTCCAAACTGATGTTCAGCTATTACCCAACCCTGTTGGTGCCCTGGGAGCCTTGGCGTGAGACTTCAGCCACAGGATTCCTAGTGGCCTTCATTTCTGTTGCTAGCCATGATATCCTTCAAGCAGGGCACCTGAAAACACCAGACTGCTCATTGACTAAACCATAGCAAGACTCACAAACCACGGATGTATTTTTCTGATCTTCTTGGCAAGTCCCGATATAATAAAGTATTTCAGGATGTCTTTCCCAGCTTGGGTCACAAACAAAACCCAATGACCCATCTCAAATGCTCAACAGCCCAGTGCAAGGAGCACTCATGCATAATACACAGGCTCATTTTCTTCTCCCGCTTGCTTTGGAACACAGACTTGAAGCCACATCTTACCCTCCCAACAGAAAACCTTCTACCAGATCAAGAATTCACCAGCTATCACACAATAGCATGCTCTAAGATGACTCCCCCATGCCCTCTCAGTGAAGCTAATCTCCTTAATATAAAACACTTAAAATATTCATAGTAAATATTCAGAGTCTATAGCTTAATGACTATGGCTTTTGTCTGGAAGACTGGGTTTCTAATCACTGCCCTAATGAATAAACATCTGAGATTTACAAATAGTGGACAATGTCAAAGCCAAAGTACTCCTTTCAGAGTAGGGTGCATTATCTGTGATTATTTAGCCAAGAAACGATTACAGTTTCCTTTAGCTCCACAGGAGCAAATTTTGAGTGGAGAGACCCCTGTCTCTAGGAGCAAATTATGCTTGCAGTGCAGAGAGATCATAGTGATAGCATTCTATACAAAAATAAAAAAGAGCCTAAGACAAATTCTTTAACCCAGTCTCAGTATTGTTGTAGCCTACAGGAAAGATCTTCAACTGAAATTGCAAAGTTAGACTGACAGTGGTGCTTTTGGATGATTGCTCCCATTCATCAGACTTCCAGTCCTTAGTGAAATCAGGATGAAGAGGGTTACATTGTTTTTTCTGCAGTGTAGACTCAGGAAAAAAAAATGTTGTCCTATTCATTTATTATCAAATTTGAACAGTTTGCTTTTGAAATGCTAAGAGTTACCCCAGCTGAACTCTCTTTTTTAGGCAGTAACTAGTTCAGATTGCCTTCCATGGGGCTCCAAAATCAATACACAGAATGAGAGATAGGTGGAAAATGCTCATTAATCCACTAATTTAATCTTCATCAAGTCACTATGCTAAAAAAAAAATCGAGATTCTTATAAATTGGACTTTCTTCTTTTCTTCTACGACCCATTTAGAAATCCAAAAGTCATAAAGTTTTGCCTTGTCACAAGCTATAAGTTATGGTGGCACAGCAATATTTTTTTACTGTCCAGATAAAAAAGGAAATCACTAACTCCATCCTTGCCTGGTGATGCAGTTAGCTGCCTGAGGTCTCAGTGGTTTCACTTCATTTAACACGAGGAAGTATAAAACTGACATATAAAAATTCCCTTGAGCGATCATTCATAATTGTAAAAAAAATTTTGTAAGCTTTTCTGATCTATCCACACATTGATTTTTGTGCGTAGAGCATCTTTTTTTTTACAAACAAAATTTTCTTTCACATTTGTTATATAGCTTTCCATTTGTTTTCCTTTGTTTTTATTTTGATACTATATTTAAATTTATCCTCTACACCCGTTCTTTGTAGTCTCTGAGATGACCAAATGTTGAGATTTTGAGAATCGTCTGTCTTCTCCGGATATTGCTGGAGTTGCTGACTTTGGTAATGAAGATTTCTTGATTTTCTTTTTCAATAAAATCTTCCAGACATTTTAGCAAACTTACTATTGCTTTTATTTTTTGGATACAATCTCCCAAATTCAGCAGGGGAGAAGAATTTAGGACTCTTCAGAAGGAGTTCTTGTAAATAGACCACATAGATTTCCAATATGTAATTATGGAGCTTACAAGCCTCATGCTTTGAATATTTGATTTCTTCAGGTAGGCTATATTTACAAGAAATGTTGATCATACCATGGCGATTAGAGTTCATGTGTGTAAGGCATTTGGAGTGATTGCAAATATACTAAGACAAATGTGCAAATACTAATGATTTGTGTGAAGCACTGAAGTCAGTATCAGTATTTTCCATGTAGTCCTGAGTGTGTCAGATCTGAGCGACATCAGTGCCTTGAAGGAGAACGGAGACGTTCTTGCTGAAAAGAAAATGAATGGTTTTGAAAGATACCCCTAAAAGTTTGCAGATCCCAAAATCTTTTTTCTTCTGACTAGTTACCAGGTAATTTATACTGTGGCTACTGATCATTTTAGTCAACATAAACGTGTGATGAGAGCGAATGAATACCTAAGAACAGCTGAAACAAAAAAGTGTGCCTACATGTGCATTAGATGGGGAAGTTGGTAAGGGAAGATTTAGTTTTCAAGATTTTGTGAGGAAGCTATAAATAACAGCAATTTCTAAACAGAGCTCATTTAAAAAAATTGAGAATTATAACTGTTATTTGTTCATAATGAGGAATTAAATTAGACTGACCAATAGCGTTCTCTGAGAAACTGTATATGCACTTTTAAACTTCATGCTATTGCAGCAATGTGAAATCATCAAAATCTCGGCTTTAAAGCAGGAAAAACATTTCCCTTCACGGCTGTATAGAAGCAGCTGGAAAATGGGATCCCAGAAGGCTTAAGATAGAAAAGTGAGTCATCAGACATAAGAAAGTTAAAAATATAATTCTATTGATTTTTATAGCAACTTCTTAGCTCTTTGATGTCTGCCTGAAAGTCAATGAACAGTCATCACAGAAAGACTTTGCTGATGGCATCCAGTGCCTTTGAGCTCCTAAGTTTGGTGGGAAGAGCCTCTGAATGTGATGTCGCTGTAGCAGGTTAGTTCACCTCATCCCTTTGTCTCTATATCTGTGGCTTCCATGGATGAAAAATTCACCTGCACACGACCTGAGTGAATGAACGTAGCATATGCCACTGTTACCATTTAGGATATGACAGACTGCATCTCTTTTTAATCTTCTAGAAGTTAAATGTTGGTTGCTTGGGCAGTCAGTGCTAGAAAAAGGAACTTGCCAGAGATAATTCAACCCACCTGTGCTAGGCACCTGAATTAGACTGAGATGAATTACCTTTGAATATTGGCCACCCTTCCTCACTGGCTGTTAGCGGAACCAAGACAACTAGGTCAGGCAAGCTGTATCTCTTTTAGGTGCTTCATGTCAGGTGAGAGCCGTATGTCAGGCCATTAGCTTTATCCACCAGTAATCACAGTAGAAGGAAATTCCTCGTGTGATTTCTGTGAAGCTAAATGCACACTGTCTTCTGTTGACCACCTGATTCCAAGTCCCTGTGCCAGCATATGGGGCATTATGGCTATCAAAGGAAAGTTTTGTTCCACAAGGACAAAACAGTATTTCTTTCCCTATTCAGAAACAAATTATTATATTCAGTTGAAATCTTCCAGTAAATCCTAGACTGTCAGGCTGAAGTAGATACTTACTAGGAACTGCCAGTCCACAAGGTGAAAGCAAATGAAGGCAAAGTCTTGCAAAGTAAGGTGCCATGCAATCTTGGGGTGGGATGCCTATCAGCTCCGCCTGCAGATAAAAAATACAAAAAGCACACAAAAGACCTACTGACATTGATTATCTGTTTCAGGTGTTTGAGTGGGTGGCTTGCAAATGCATGATATGATCATAACTTTCATAAAAGTATCTGCATACATTGTTGCAAGCATGATATGATATCCAGAGATTATATTTAATGAAGTACCAAATATTTTCTCAGGAGGCTCTTTTGTCTCAGGAGATGACAAAATACTCAGGGTCCTACAAATTGTTCCCATTTGGAGGAGCAATTGATAACTGAGTGCATTTAGTTATCAAGGACAACCAAAGCTGTTTTGCTGAATCGGCAGGCACCTAACAGAAAGAGAACAGCTCTTTGCTTGTAGCTTGAAGACCCATTCACACTGGTCTTGATGTTTCCCTGTGCTTTATTTCAAGTGTTGGTTCTAGCTGTAACCTTGGCTTTTCTAAGCTGGTCATGAAAGTGCTAGGGGTGTGTGATAGCTTGTGCCTCCGCTGCTATTCCTGTAGCTGTAATCAGACCTCTCTATGCTATGGATGTGGGAAATATCTTTTGTGCCTGGAAATATTTAGCACTTGCATTGACCACAGAGGCGGGAACAGGATGGGTTCCACACCTACTGGAACTTACACTCACATAAATGTTTTCAAGGTCTGGGATTTCATTGTCTTTATACACATATATACACATACTTTGTGTGTGCCTGAATTGTAATATTTGAGATAATGCCTCTCCAAACTTACTCCATGTGCCTGTGGTAAAGACTAAAATTTTATTCCTGTTGCATAAAATAAAAAAATTTTCACTAAATAAACTGTATCTTTAAAACTGAGTTAAAGATAAAATGAGCAGCGGTGGAACACAGCTTCTAGATTCTTCCAGTCAACTACAGATTATGTGGCATGGCCTGGCGAGCGCTGGGCCCTAGGAGTCTAGGTCCTGCCTGTTTCATTAAACAGTATGAAGCCAGCTTTCAGCTATTAGCATGCAGAACAGTGGCAGCACCATACCTGTCAAAGAGGAAAAAAGGACCTCTATACAGCTATATCACTATAATCCATTCATCAGTTTATTGAACAGAAGCTTGATAGGGGGCTTCTCGAATGCATGTGATGCTCCATGCTGTTAAGAGTTTTGTATTTTGATCTCAGATTATGCTGAAAGATTTGTGCTAGCTCCCTTTTGGTTGTGTAGCTGAAGTTGTTCAAAGGCAAAAGTTATTTCTTCCAGATCTGAGTGTAATTTGCACTCACCATGTTGCCCCAGAGACACCTGTGTCATGGTTTGGGATGACGGAGCTGGATAGAAATTCATCCTTCCAGAGGCATCCCCTGCACTCCCGTGGTTCTCTTGCTGTTGGCTTTCAAATCTGGGCCTTGGCCACTTTTTGCCTGGCCACAGTGCAGTGAAATCTGACTACAATGAAGCTGAGGCATGAAGCCAAGACGTAGATTAGGGAGGTTCCACTTGGTGACAGGCTGTTGTATGTGCTTCACAGAGGTGAGCTGATTTTATGATAAAAAAGGTTTTTATCTGAGAATTAAATTAAATGTGCAAGAGTGAAGATATACTTTGGTATGTTTCTGAAAGCTTCAGTACCATTAAGCTACCAGTCCCCCCTCTCCAGCCTCCCTCTACCTCTGTCCTTTGTAAACTGTTGGCTGAAGGTGCTAGAGCTCGTGAGAGGTCTTGGCAGAGGTTAAAGCTGCTTGAATGCCTGGTCAGATTTCCGTGTGGAAATCTGGAATGTTGGCAAGGGACAGTTTAGTGGATATTCTTTTTGTTCACTCCGTTTAATGTTCCAGAACACAGTAGCACCAGAAATGCATAAAGGTCATGCAAAAGTGTCTTTATGTAGCTTCATAGTTCAAATTTCTTGTCTTCTACATCCGTGGTTCTCATATGTGGTTCTCACCCTCTGTGTCCACATGCTCGGACAGTACTCTATCCCCTTTGAGAGACATTAAAGGTAATTATAAGTCGTCTTAAACCACAGTACGTAGCTGATAGCTCTCTTCCAGCCCTTACGTAGTTCATTAGAAAACTTGAAATTTACTCAGGAATCTTGAAATGTTGGAATTTGGGTCTTGCATATTCTACTAATTAATATATGCCTGGGTTTAGTGGTTGGCTTTTCATCTTTTGTTAAAAAATGCTTCAGTGTCCTTTCCAATACTGACTTAAAAGTGTGTAAAACTGCCTCACTAGCAAACCAGCAAAAACTATTGATAAAACTAGACAGCTATCATGGGGGACATCCTTGTGGATCATGCCAGCAGAATATAGACTCAGCATTTCCTCAGGTTCTTGAAACTGAAATATTTACTTGTAATTGCTGGAACTATCAACCCTTGGTAAGATGTTGGTTGGTCTAAGAGGCAGAGTCTTATTTTATGCTATAAAATGCAAGTTTGCTGCTATACAAATCACAGATTTTGTGTTATTCATCTACATTCTATAAACGTTATTCATATGCCAACATGTTTCTCAAGCTTAACTTTTATT
>Ga0181612_147924_pt1 | contig 10378 bp, 4 predicted proteins | sample HoacroProtozoa21_FD_119630 | JGI IMG/M metagenome (GOLD analysis project Ga0181612, IMG submission 119630) | Hoatzin crop microbial communities from Cojedes, Venezuel. Combined Assembly of Gp0051906, Gp0051904, Gp0051908 | reverse complement strand
GGCAGCCTGTTCCAATGTCTGACCACTCTTTCAATAAAGAATTTTTTCCTAATATCCAATCTAAACCTCCTCTGATGCAACTTGAAGTGCATACACTGGTCCCATCTCTCCAGTCACAACATGATCAGCCAGGCCTCATCTCCTTAGAAAAATCCTGAAAATACGAATTTCAGAGATTATACAACAACCTGAATTATAGGCAAGGAAGACCAGAAGATATGAAGAAAAACGAACTAAATGATATAGCAAGTATGAGGATTTAGGTCTTGCTTTGAGAGTTTTGTTTCTTTTCCATGGTGTTCTCTATGATGAATCTCAAGCCATTTTCTTGTTTGAGATGGGCTAGCACAGAGTAATAGCTAATGTATCTGAACCAGTCTGTAAACTCCCACTTCATCTGTCTATACCATCTCATTCTCAGTGGCTGCCTCCGAGCGGTTAGTCCTCTGTTTGCATCTCAAAAGTTTCCAGACACATAAATAAACCAAGCGAGGATAAATTGGGTCTGAAGGTCTGTTTCTCAGATGGATCTGGCAGCTGCCTCAGTTTATTGGCAGTTCATTTATCATCTCAAGAAAAATATTGATGGTTCTGGAGACACAGGCCTTTTCTGTGTCCTGGCTGAAGGAAAGCTGTCCTTCTGGGCAGGCTTTGGAAGGAAAGTCAATGCAACAAATTCTACTTGGTGACACGTGAGGGATGCGGTGCAAAGAGGAATCATTAAGTAAGGAAGAAGGGACACTAGGATGATAACCCTGTTGGCCCAGAAATAGCCCAGTCTCAGATGTTCACAGTATCACAGAAAGAATATGAAATTGTGAAACTGCAAACAGGCAGTCATAGGCATCTTCTCAAGAGGAGGTATTACTGCTATACAGCAAGAGACAAGGAGCCTGAAGCTGTATTCTGCCAACAGAACCAGCTTTCTGCCAGACCTTGAAGAAATCCACGGAAACTCCAAGATGAAAAGGCTTGAAAACAGGAATAATGGGACCGAAGTACTGTAGACTCTCTCCCCTTGGGCTGGCAGAAACGTGCAGTCCTGGCTGGACCACATAGGAGTCTTAGCAGTCCCGCTGCCTCTCCTCTAGAAAGTCACCGGGAAGACAACTGGCTCTTCTGAGCCATTTTAGTTTCCTACCTTGATTAAACCAGCTATGTTCCACTTCAACAGCCTGTTTAAGGATTTATTGAAAGGAATCTGGAAATTTGCCATGTATTGATATGGTGGAAAGAGATTTCACTTTGCACATGTCCTCCAACACTGCTCCAAGCCAAATGTCTGCAGAAACCAGTCCAATGTATGCTTTTTCTACACATGACACTCCACTGCCCTGCAGATCCCTCTTTGCTACATGAGAGGTCTTGAGTAGTTAACCTCCGTACTGTATTTCTTGAGGGACCGGCCGATGAAGAAAAGATGAATAGATCATCACCCACCATTGGGTCTTTTGTGGCAGCAGATGACAATTCCTGGTTTAATAAGGATTGCTTAGTTTTAGAAAAAGAAATCACTGGCCTGACAGATTCGTGACTGCAACCTGACTGTGGGATGCTGTTATCCAGAAGTTGGTTTGCTGAGGAAGAGTGATGCACACCAATCATGAAGAGAAAGCAAGGTTTTTGGGATGTGGCAGTTTTCAAAAGCTGTGTATTCTTCCAGCTGGAGTTGGTTACTAGCCTCTTTTAGCCAGATGACCAAACTCCAGCCTATGCTGAACAGACATTCAGTTAATTTAGCAAGCTTTGAATCCCTCCTAAGTTTTGGGAAAAAGAAGAGTACAGCAGAACACACACAGACTGTAAAGTGCATGAGGAACCAAACACATGATGATTACAGTGTGTACTCTGAAACTGAAAGCTGTATCTCATTTTGGGGCTTATACCTGCTGCTTATGTGACCAGGTCAGGATTTATCCTGAGCACAAGTAAAAATCATAATGCACAGCAAATACACACTCTGCCATTAAGAGTCCCTGGAGTTGGTTCTCCATTGCTTAGCAACCCATATAGTTGCGTATACCTAGAAAGAAAGTGTAAGATGATGCACCAACTCTAGAAAGGGAGGAGTGATTCTGATCTGGTAATATTTTTCTGCTTGTAGTGTATAGGATAAATACTCAGACAGCCAATAACTAGGTAGGCTAGGAGACTTCAAATGTGAAAAAAAGGTGGCTGGTATGCATGCAATGGCGATGGGGATCAATGCTGCTTGCATTGTAACAATTAGGAATCACAAAATAAAGCTTGCAGGTGGCAGGCTTAAAACAAACAAGATATTATTAAGCTGTGGAAATCCCTAGCAAGGAATGCTGTGGAAGCTAAAAATGTATACAGGTTCATGGGAGACAAATCCATTGAGTGTTGCTACACACATAATCAACATCTCTGGCTCCGGGATCCCCAAACCGCTAATTGCTGAAAGCTGAAGGAATATTCAGGGGAAGTACTGTTACATGCTTATTCTATTCTAATAGTCTTCTCAGGCATCTGCTTTTGGCCTCTATCAGAGACAAGACGCTGCAGAGGACTGGTTTTGATCTGTGCTGATTTGGCTGTTCTTCAATTAAGAGATGAGACGTGAGAGAATCATACCCATCCTGCTCTTAACAAAACACAAATGTGTCTGAACACTAGATCAAAACTGCAGATTATCTTTAATTTCTGCCTGAGACATGTTCTGACTTTGTTGATCTGAACCCTAGACAAAGTTTCACCTCTAGCTGACGAGGAACGCTGCTGGCTTGGGTGGGCATGTATTGGCCTTGGCTTGAATGCGTAGTCTCTTCACCTGTGAACTCTACCTGCCAGGTTTCTGGCCTCTTTCAAAAGTGGCTTGATGGAGAAGATGCAGTCTGCTTTTCAGGATGCCGTGAGATATGCTTTGTTAAGATTTGCAGAGATGGTAGGGGTAAAAGTTTGTATAGAAAAGGAAAGTGAAGTGAAGTCTCTACTCACCAGTGATGTGTCCAGAAGGTGAGGAGTTATGGGATCTGTTTCCTGTGACTTTCATGCCTACGGTCCTCCTCTGGTTTCTAACAATAGAGATGCAGCTGTCCCTACTGGAGAGATTAATTTTGGTCTCTACTCATTCATCCAGCTATTTTTCATGAAACTCATAGGAAAGTAGTATCTCTGAGATCTTCATCACTGTCAAATTCAGTTGCAATTGGTCAAGCAGCTGAGAAAGACAAGCACACAGACAGAAAGACACTCATTTCTTTGCTGAGTTTCCTGAAAACCATCTCTGATTCAATTTCAGGGTGTTGGTATTGGGACTAAAGGAGTACTAGTTAAAAAATAACTTCCGCTTCCACCCTAGATTTCCATTTAACCACCAATAAGCCCTGGTGAGCCTTTAGATGGCAAAATATACAAGGAAAAAGGAATAGTTTAGGTGAGAGACCGCACAAAGTGAACAAAAAGCAGAGACTGGGTGTGTCTGATTAATGAAACACCACATGCAAAAAATCAGATGAGATGGCAGAATGGCATGGGGTAAGGGTAACGACCTAAAACTGCAAACAAGGTGGTGAGGATACAGACACAAGACAGGCAGGCACAGGGGAGAAGACTCAGCCAGAAGCAAAGAGATGCAGAGAAGAGGAAAAAGATGAAAAACATGGAGACACAGAAACACCACTACAGGCTGGCAGAAAAGCAGAGACCGATCACAGAGACACTGCAATTTTTCTGTTCATTGCTTTTTGAAAAACAACTCATTCTGAATGCCTTTTTTCTCTTCATTCCCACTGACATTTGGGAAAGCTCCAAAGCACAGCACTGGCTACAGCCAGCTCCCAACCTAAATCTTCAACCCACAGACATTACTCTTTAGTCGTATTAACCACTCCTGTCAGACATTTCCAACAAATTGTTAATATCTTTTAAGCTCTGCTCTCTGTTGCCTTTCAGATTAGCCTTGCCCTTTCCTTTGCACTTAAGTTTAGCAAGTGTTACTAATAGGAATTTAACATTTACCAAAGAATTATTTTAACTATGGGTCTAATAGCATTTGTGTGGTGTTCTGTGCACCCAAGAGCCTCACTATCAGTTCTATATGCTTAGTTTTGTCTAAGTTGCTTATAAGACGAAGGAAAAATACGAGTTTATAGAAAAGCCAGTTCATGAGAGAGGTGTTCAAAACCTTGAAAGCCACTTCCAAGAGGAATAGCAGTGCCTGGAGGGAGCTTTCTCCCTTCTTTATATTAGCCAAAATTCTGCAATCACTCATGTAAAAACTTCACCTTCCAACCATTCAGCGAAAGCATCACTTGTGCTTGGTCTGGAAATCATATAGTTAAATCCCCAGGAAATACTTTGAAGATGCCTTCCAAGACTGATATTCTACATTTCAGAAGAAAAAAAAAAATTCTTTAAAAGAAAAACCCCCACCTTTATAATAACACTTTGCACTTTTGTAGCATCTTTCATCTGACGCTATCAAAGCACTTTTGGATACAGATGCTAAGAAATCCATTACAAAAATTATAGATATTCCTAAGCTGACTGTAGTCACTTCCCTTAATTTCCATTTCTTTACTGATACTCCCAGACGGTGTCTGCATAGATTGATGCAGTCAGTGTTACAGGCAACTGTATAAACAAATCTACATACAAATGTACACTTTCCCACACAAACACCCTCTCTTACAGTAAAATAAGTATTTTTCTACAGCACTGTCCACTGTATTGAACTCTGTGAGGGAAATGAGCATACTGCAACACCATACACTGCTTTGCATTTTCATTCCACTGCACATTATGAAACAGACTTTCACTGTTTCTTAATTTTCTTTGAGCAAGTCCCCCTGTATATACCCAATATGAACAAACACACAGATTCCTTCTGGGTATGAGCCAACAGCTGCAACCCTGAAAAATATCAGCTTCTTATATCATTAACTGAGTTTCCACGGTGCCCTGGGGCAGAGATATTGATGCTTGACAGCATTATCACTATAAAGTAACTTTACAACTCTATAATTTAACTCTATGCTTCCAGTAATATTAAAAGCATTTGAAATTGTGGCTGTAAAGCTTGACACTTTCACACAGACTGGAGAGTTGAAAGAGGATTTTGTTTTCTTTCCTCAAAGACAGCCTGGAACATGGTGCTGAGAAATAACCAGATACTGGAGAGATGAAGTGCAAGGAGGTCACCCTTAGGAAAATCTGCAGGATTAGGATTAATGCCACTTTCTGCAACACAGAAAGGAGCCAGTTTCTAGGAGTTTAGCAGAAGAAGGATGAAGATGTAGGCCTCTGCAGTTCTCTGCCTGAATATGTGCCTGATTTACTTTGAAATCATCTTGGCAACAAGCTCTAACTCATATTCAAACATAAGCTACACTCTACAACCTCTGCAGAGCTCCCTCAGCTTTATCTGCCCAGCCTTTCATACCTCATTGGCTTTTGCTAGTAATGTTGCCTTTACTGAGTGGGAATGAAACTGCAAGGGCCAGAATCTGGCTCATGAGGATCTTCTCTTAAGGATATCACTAGCAGAGCTAGGAGGATCAGGACAGGCAGTTACCAAAACAAGGAAATTTAAAAAAGCCCAAAATAACTAAGTACATTCACCCCAGAGGACTGGCAGGTCCATGAAGCTCTAAAAGTTATAGATGCTTTTACTGGAATTGTAGTTTGCATAGAGATTTCTTTTCCCCAGGACAGGCATTTACCATGATCCGAGTACTCTTTAAAAGGAATCTGGATGAAGCAAATGACTGTTTCCTCCAGGGGATCTGAATTCTCAAGTCCCGAGTCAAGCAGCAGGCTGATATTCTGCTTGAAGTTAAGAATAAGAGTGAACCCAGTGGTCCCAACTGTGCCTAGAGTCCAAGATGCGAGTTCCTGTTAGGCACCTGAAGAGACTCTAGTCAATCCAAGCTTTCATTCTGTGGCTGTAGCCACATAAGTACATTTTTTATGTCCATAAACAGGAGAGAGGGTTCAGCAGTGCAGCTACGCCCTGTTTAAGGGATGCAAAGCTTCCAATTCAACACATTCAGTGAAATGGAAAACACCAAGTGATATCTTTGCAAGTTGGTTCTACTACACTGTTTTAAAGTACCGAGATAATTTCTCAGCCGTTTGTAATGTGAAAAGACCTACCTAGGGATAACATTAGTAATGTCTCTTTCTTCTGTGTTCTTCATACATGGCTTCCAAGATTTTTGTGTTGTTTTGTTTGTTTTACAAAAAAAGTTTCATTAAATTCATTCTTTGTATTGAGGACATTAAATCAAAGAGCTGAAGTGATGTGCTTAGAAAAGCCATACAAAGGAGAACTCTTCCACCAGACCCTCAGTCCAGGGTTCCAGTCTCCTGTTCCACTCAGAAGTGCTTTCAACCAGTAAAGCCATACACACAGATGACTAAAGGCCCGCCTTTGGATGAGGGCCTTCCCCACCTCGAGGAAGCTTAGAATTAAGATTAAAATATACAAAGAAGCCATGGACACACCGGCAATTGTGGTGCCCACCCACCTTGTTGATTATTCGCCCCTACAGCTACCAGGCTACAATCATACCAATTCTTGCCTTATTTCCATCATTTCTATCTTCCTGCTTCATGGCTAGTCTTTGGGAGAGTATAAACTTTTATGCTCTCTTATGGGCTGCCTGCTGTGCAGCAGGGATCCAGTTCAAACACTCTAAAAAATGAACCCAATGGATTTTAAAGCTGTTGATGTGAGACTCCTTTACCGGCCACTCTCAGGTCAGGCTGTGATGGCTGCTGAGCAGCAGCTGTAGTGGAAAGCAGTTCTGGGTGTGCTGTCAGAGCAGCACTCGGAGTCCTACAGCTGGGCATTCATCCTCCCTCCTTCTCTTTTATCCTTTGTTCCCTGCCCAGCTGTGAGGCTGGTGTGTATCTAGACAGCTCAGCAGCTGAGCTGCTGGTGGTGAATGTTACAGAGCAGTCTGCATGCCTTGTGTCATAAGCCCTGTAAACGCCTAGTAAAACATGGTATTTAACGGATGCATATCAGCTCATTTTAAAGCTTCTTCACCTGGTGCTGAGCCAACTGTTGCTGCACTGCCTTTTTAATCAGTTACCACCAAATGTGTGTGCCTGTGAGAAGGGTTTTAAACATTTCTCTGTCCACTTCCAGGCAACTAACCGACAAGCCTGCAATCCTCTTATGCCTTCAAAACAGAGTCCGTTCACCGTTATCTACAGCACCTGTTATCATAGGGTATTCTACAGAGCCAGGCTTACAGAACATATCCCTAATGTTTCTTGTACACAAGGTACATATCAGTTAGCCACAGACCTACCAGGCACACGCATACCTCCGAAGGAATGTATAACACGGCGTTCAGGAAGGCACACCTGATGCAGTCCTTTGTTTGCAGGGTGAAAATACAAGGGACACTCCAGCAGTAACCATTATTGATACCATGCTAATTGAGGCCCGAGACATTTATGCAACCGTATTAACTCTCTGTGTTAGAAGAGGCCAGAATTTCAACACACCACAGGATACTGTGACCATCATATATGGCCCAAACATATACCCCTTGCGCAGACAAGTGGAAGACCCTTCACTCCTGGATTTCATTTGAATAGCGCAGCCTCAGGGGCGAATTTGTTTTTATAGAACATACCAGGTGTAAGCCTCTAAATTCTGAATCTTTGAGATATTTCATCTAGGAGAATACATTCATTCATGCTAACTAATCTGGAACAGATTTCCACTTGCAATGATACCTTCCCTTTCTTTTTTTAATTTTTCTTACTTTTGGTATTGAAAAAACTTAGTGTCCACACTAACAATGTCAGAATTCAAAAAACACTTATCAGACTGAAAGTCTGTCACCCATTTTCATGCATGTAAGGTATCCATTTATTGCAATAATTTCAAAGTAGGTTTTAGCCACACAAGTCTGAACAAATCGCATAAACTTAGCCCATGTAGAAATATATCTACTACAGGCTCACATAAAGGTTTGCATAGAACATTGAGTTAGCATGTAAACTCTGAGGAACATGAGATTTAAGAAAAAGCCAAACCAACAACAAACCTATTGCACTTACGTAATGGCATGAAAGGGGGTAGTACTGTGATCTTATTTGCCACGAATGCTGTAAAGGAAAGAAGCTGACAGGTAGAATTACATGCCACTAGTGCACACACATAGAAACTATTCAGAGTTTGTTCAGTTTTCTCATTTGTCAACAGAAACAACATTAGGCTAACTTAATATTTTTATAGAACCTGGAGATCCTCATTTGTGTTGGTCTCTACGTGGACCCAGTACGGCTAGTTTCTGAATGTTGGGTGTGATCTACTTTGTAGCCTCTCTTCAACGCTGTGGGTTCCCTGAATTTGAGGCTGAGTCCAGTCTGCACTTCTTAATCCAACACTAGAAGCTTTGAACAATTCTAGCCTCCCTAATCCTGTTTCTATTAAAAACAAAATAAAAAACCCCATAACCCAATAATGTCACAGTGGGATGAAAAAAGTCTGACGAAATACATCTTTGAAGGCAGATTTCCTGAATACTTGGCCTATCAGTTCACGGTTTTTGGGCTCACTGTATTTTCTTTATTTGCTTGACTTTCTGCCTGCATGTAGCTAGATAGTTAATAGAAGCATGCCTGTCCTTGGAGGCCAATATGAGCTGACTGGCTGTGTCTTTGGTTCAGGTCCATTAAAAAATCTGAGCATTAATTAATCACTGACTTGCAAATAGCTTGCAAGAGCTGTTCAGGCTAAATTGGAACGTTCTGCAATTGTTTTACCTTTGGTCACAGGCACTTCAGTGATACAAAACTTCTCCCCTGCCAGGATAGGATGCGCATAAATCCAGCCACTCCTGTGTTAGAGCAGACCAGCCTAGAGACTGCTTCAAGCAGTTCCATTTCTTTCTCTAACTAGGAAACTGCACACATGAGGAAGAGCTGTCGTGAGCAGCAATCTTGATAGCATCCCTCCATTGAAAAGGAAATAGTAAAACCTACCAGGGCAAAATGCCAGGGGCGCATACTGCATGGGCAAAGGGCCTTCCCTGCTTGCTGTCTGCCAGGCCAGTCAAAACCATCTTCTCCTCCTTTTTCACTCAGCTGGATGAAACCGTAATTGTAGGAATCAAGCTGCTGCTTGAGCTTTCCATACATCACCACCAAGAAGGATCTCTGTGATCTGGGGCCTGTTTTCTGTGTTCTAGCTGCTGATGGTCACAGTGAACAAACTGAGAACGATGTAGCTCTGTGTCCAGAAGGCAGCCAAGCAAACAGATAGAGATGTTAGACCCCACACTTGGAACCTCTGTAATGTGAAGCACAAAACAAATATCTTTATGGAAAAGGAAACTAAACCAGCATGACCTACAAGTCATGAAGAAAAACATATCCAAGGGAATCACAATCTCATTTGTATAGGGACTCTTCCTGTTCCTCACTGCAAGAACTGTTCATCATAAATAAGGTACATAAATAAGCAGTTGACAGTACAATGAGTGCTAAGCGAGGAGGAAAATTGAAGGTGAAACTAAGGCACATGTTCTTAAAATGACAAAATACCAACAGAAGTAAATAAATACCTAAACCTAACAGTAGTGACAATTTTTTCCTCAGTGGCAAGATGCACTACACATGTGTATGCTGCAAGAAGCTATTCCTTGGAAACAGTTAACCTTACTGGGCAAAAAAGAGCTTGTATTCCAAATGCTGAAGTCTGAAAAGTCACCTTAATGTATTCATCCCCCTCCTTCCCCTAAATTTCACTTTCAGTGAAGAAGCCAAACCAGAAAACCCCAAATAATTAAGAATTACTTTCCCTTCTCCCAGTTTCTTGCTCTTATTCCCCCACAGTGTACACATATGCATGGATGGTGAAGAATGATACCTCATATGAAAATTTCCCCCTCACTACCCTAAAGCTGTACACCTGCCCCAACTTCCAAAATGCAGTGGAGATGTAAATAGGCAATCACAGCTAATGTTTCTCTCTCTGCAGTGTTTCTAAACCTGTGGAAATTTTGAAAGCTACCAAGATAGAACAACAAAATGAAAAAACACACCCAAGCTTGAAGTATGGGCACTGGTTATTTGATTGAGCATGGTCACAAAAAGAAACACATAAAAACAGATCATAAGACCAGTCAGAACAATTCTACTAATTGTTGACACATTGAGATAGCCAGATGGAGGTATGTTTTTTGAGGAACGAGACATTGCTTCTATTTGAACACTCAAAAATGCGAACAACTTTGTTGATTTTGTTTGCAGAGCTCACTTTCTGTTTCTTTGTCAACTGGTATTAAAGACCTGGCCCTGAGGTAGCTGCAGAATCTCATGGGTCCGTTAGAGCCTTTTCACAGAATCACAGAATCACAGAATAGTAGGGGTTGGAAGGGACCTCTGTGGG
>Ga0181612_139528_pt1 | contig 10378 bp, 6 predicted proteins | sample HoacroProtozoa21_FD_119630 | JGI IMG/M metagenome (GOLD analysis project Ga0181612, IMG submission 119630) | Hoatzin crop microbial communities from Cojedes, Venezuel. Combined Assembly of Gp0051906, Gp0051904, Gp0051908 | reverse complement strand
TTTTAGTGGAGGTTTGTTAACTGAACTTTAACTTTCATCTTTTCAAAGAACAGGCGTTCCCAGTAAATACTCCTACTGTGTAGAGTCTCATAATAGTTTAGCCTTTAGGGCAGTGTTCGGGGCTGAAGGTTACATTACACGCGAAATCGACTTCCCGATGGCTTTATTTTTGCAATTTTTGTCAGTAGTTGGCATATTGAGTAAGTTCTTCGTTGACGTGTTTTTGTTTTGTATTTTGGTGCAAGTCATTTGAAAGTTGAAACTAGAAAATATTTTTGACATGGTTTGGTACTTAGATGGATTATGGCTATTACGTGGTATATGTGCTAATTCTCAGTTTAGGACATATTTGAGAGTGCTTTGTAATCCTTATTGGTATTAATGCATTTATTTAATAGTTCAAATAAATGGATGGTTGTGTTTTTGAAATAACTACTGCTATTATTTTTTTTTTTTTTTAAGTTCAGGAAATGTTTATTGCTCCTCATACTTTGCCACCCTGTGCTTTAAGGTTTGCGTGGTGTGTGTACGTTTTTGCATGTAATGTTACTTTAAAAATCTTTGCAAAGTGGAGCTTGCGGAAAGGCTGGGGTTCTTTGCTGTAGTCGCATTCCCGTTGCAGCATGTTGTCAGGGTCTGATACGACATCAATCTAGATGTAATAGATACATAGTTAAGCAGTTTATTTTAGGATCCAAAACTCTTGTAAGAATAGACAGGCTCTCTTTTCAACAGGAAAGGACAAATAAATTAAAATGGGATACGGGGGAAGAAAAAATAAGAAAAAACAGAGAGGAAAAAGTAAGGAGAACAGAAAAAGGGAACACCCAGCAGACTGGTGGGGTTCGAGGCTGGGGTGAAACATGTGGAGGGACCATTGTATATGGATTCTTTCAGCAGACTGCAGTGCAGTGGCCAGCAGGTGATGTGACATACTGGAAGGCTGAAGTCTTACAGTCTAGCCTACCAAAATAGACGTGTGTAATTTTCCTTGCTAGCAGTCCATAGATTTAATTCGTCGAGGAGCAAAAAAAACCCCCAAACAAACCCAACCTTTTAGATTTTCTAATGTAATTTCTTAGTTTTGTATGAACATTAACAGATCATTTTCCATAGTGCCCCAAAGCTTAGGCTCTTCAGTGTGTCCCCATGATTATGTTGGTGGGATCACTAAACCACGGGCAGGGATGTGACTTGTTCTGGTGGTGTCATATTTACATCAGAGGTCTAATTATAGACATTCGTATGGGAAAAACTCACCAGGTCAGCCAGTCGGTTCACTTGCCAGTGCATCATAAATTACTACAGCAGTGTACAAATCAAAATTAAGGTGGTTGAACCTCGGTGTATACTGTACGTTGGGTGTATTTTTCTGCATTGTTGTGTGGAAGCAACAGGTCCCAATAAAACATTGTGCCAGACATATATCAGTTTGGTGTGAATCTAGCAGTAAATTTTAAACCTAGAAGTGTTTAAAAATAATCTTATTCACCAAAAAGTCACTATTAGTGTAACCTTGAGAAAGCAGATTTAATTTCATGTATGTTAACCCACTTGCCCCAGTTACTGCTCTGTAGGTTTTCTGTCATAACTTTCTTGTAATGTTTCTAGTAATATTTTTCCATTTAGCAGCTGATGTAGCTATTAAGTGACTACATAATACTTTATACAGGGGAATATCCAAAGTGAAATGGATTCTCATGTTGCATTTATTTAGTGAATAGGACATGAATCTCCTATGTGGAGCTGTGACACCAGTACTTGACTTTTTGCTGACACTGCTTTTTTTTTCAATTGTATGTGCTTTGAATATTTGAATTTTAAGTGCTCAGATGTCACTGTTGATCTGATATGATTCTTTCTAAAAGTTAATTTCTCCTGTGAGTCTTTTTCTTGTTTCTCTTTTAAAATGAAGCAACTTTAACAAGCCTACTGTCTCTATGTATCCTGATGTCATGTTGTCATTGTTTGATTCTTGATTTGACAATGTTTTTATAATCCAGTATCACTACATAAATTTTCTGTAGTGAAAATACTGACATTTTTCTAAAACTACAGTTTTTTTTTTTCTTCTGACAAATTTTTTCTTTGAGGGCAAGATTGTGTCATGGATGAATGACATGAATAAATTTCAGTCTACAAGTCAGGATAATAGACTGTGAAAGCCTTATTCCAATACTATGTAGAATATTATTAGGAAGGTAGACAAGGTAAACATACTAGTTCGTGTGAATACAGAATGACCTGGAGGTCTGAGAGAGATGAACGACATGACATCACTCTGCCTGTTCTGGAACAACAGTGTTTATTTTTAATGAGCTTTCTAGAATTCAAACAATGTAATTTTAAGTCAAAATGTATCAGTCTGAGTTGCGAAATTTCATCAGGCTATCACTTTGCATCATCCAGATAGGTGCACATCAGCAGTTAAAAAAAAAAAAAACAAAAACAAAAAAACACTTTTCACAATGGATGAGCATGTGAGCCCATATTCTTCCCCAGGTATCGATGTGGCATGTGTGTTTCCAGTGCAGTATGCCTACCTGAAGAATTGTTGTGCAACAGATGTATGCTAGAAAATGATTTCAGATAGCCTCATGGTTTATTGAGCTCTTGGGGCTGAGCTGCAGACCTACAGCAGGCAGGTGTGTCGTTGCCCTGTGTTGGAGGGCAAACTCTTTTGCAAGTGTTGCTGCAGAATGAAAGGAGTTTTCCTTTGTCTCTTCGGGGTAGATTTTTCTTTGGTCTTGTTTGGTTGTTTTATAGCTCGTTAATATAAAGTAATATATTATGATCTGCATGATTTTTGGCAGAACACTCATTTCCTTGCACTCTCTGGTATTTTACCTGAAGTATGCCAAGGCAAGAATCCATGTAAATGTAAATAAATGAGGGACCCTCATGCTAATCAGTCATATCAGAAACTGATACCTCTTCCCATTGCTTTCTGTCTGGTGGGAGTCCCCTGGTAGGGTTATTGTGGCAGGATCAGGCTGCTTGCTTCTTTAGGACCACCATGACTTTGTAGGAGTGTCGTCATCGGGGTGAAGGCACAAGAGGCCTTCACACCAAACTGACTTACAAGGTCTTCCTATTCTTGACGAGGATGCTACATATGAGTACTGCCGCGGTTATTACTCTATTGTAGAAACTGTCTACCTGTTCTTCAGCTGGTGTGTTTAGGCACTGCAAGTCCATGCAAACCCTGACAGAGTTAGAAGCTGATACTCCCACAAATTCAACAATAACAAAGCAAAAGAGTGAGGGGAATGAAGATCTGGCATCTCTGATGGAATCTCCCACACTGCGCTGTTCTCATTTTTCTCTTACACTTGTCCAGAGCTGGAAATGGTTGGTAGTGTTTGATCCTCCCCTCGGGTAGAGGCCAGTTTGTGGTTGCACCTGCCCCACTGCATGGTCTTCCAGTTAGCTGTGCTTGCCCAAACTTCTGTCTCCAGTCCAAGCAAGACAATTTCAAGCTAGGTTTTCTTCAGAAATAATCTGGACATTTCACCAGCTCAGCTTGGGTTTTTGTTTTGGCACAAGATTTTGGATGTTTTCATTTTCTGGGTGGTGTTTGTTTTTTCTTTCATCCCTCATTCCTTTCTGCCCCAATAAAAAGAAAGAAAAGAAGAGGAAAAGAAACCCCAAAGGTGGTTATGGGAGGCACGTCAGGATCAACACACTGTATGATAGAGACAGTCTCATCAAATTAGGTACATAGGCTGTTATTGCAGCTTGGGAAGTTAGTATGACTGCCTGCCAAAGTGCAGAAGAAAGGCTGTCTAGGTCTTTCTAGTGAGAGATGTGCAAAACAAGAATTTAGACATCTGTGTGTGTATATATATACACGTACACGCCTGTAATCCCCTGTACCCTGGGGCAGGATCTGGGAGGCTGTACACACAACTGCATACTCGCTAGGAGGGCAGGAGATGAGGAAACTCACCTGCTTGAGAAGAAGGAAGATTCAGTGCCTTGACGTTGTGGGTACGAGCAGCACGCAGCATTTAGGCAGAGCACGCTCCCCGCTGCAGGTGAGGGCAGAGGCGATGTCTGTGCGACCGTCTGCTGCAGCCACTGACTCTTAAGGAAAAAGCACTGCGAGATGGTTTCGCAGTTCAGAGAAAAGCATACAGCACAAGTACACGAAGGATATTGTCAAAAGTCGGTTATTGGTAAGTAACCTCACTTGATGCTTTGAATATTGACAAGTTGCTATCCAAATGTAAATAGAATTTATTAAATTACAGGCTTTATTTACCAATAAAGTATCTGAAGGGTTTCTCTGTACACAGTTTTCTTCATTATGTTGCTACATTGGTATCTACTTTGCCTAATTTTCATGTAATTCAAAAGCTGCTTAGCATATCAAGTACATAAAAAAAATCACTTGGTAAGTTGCAGTCTTTCTGAGGAAAAACAAAATCATGACAAGGCCAAAGCATAAACATCTTCTGGTTTTAATAAAATCAACATCTCATTTCACTAGAGATATTGAATAAGTAGAAAAGAATCTGTTGAAATCACTACTTTATTATTCTCAGCTGATAAAAAAATCAGAAAGGAATAACTAAATACTCATTATCTTTAGTACTTCTGAGAAGTGCTAAGAGAAGGTGTATTAGGTTAAAATTTGTAATGAGTCTCTCAATACAAAATTGATTTTCAGCACCAGGAAAGTGCACTAGGATAGTTTGCTTTATTTGGCAAAATTACCTAGGATTTATTTGTTGTCTGGTTTGATTTCTTGTTGTCTTTTTTTCTCCCCCTGCAGTTGTGAGCCCTGTGTTCAAATTCACTTTTTTACATTGATTGCTTGCTTTTGTAAGTAGTTAACATATTTGGGCCTCTCCAGAAGGTTTTAAAATCTGGTCTCCTTTTCAAGGTCAGATCAGGGTTCAAAATTAATCTGGCAGCTGCAGGTGAATCTTGTACGTTATATATGAGAGTGGAAGGCTGTGATGCTGGCTAGATCTTTTCTAGCCGTTGCATAGTTCTATGAGAAAGTTTTATTATGCTAAAATGAAGTTTTTTCTGCCAGGAAATGCGAATTCCTTTTGCGCCGCGCTGTGAACACCACCACAGCGATTCCGTGGCCTGGGAAGTTTCCAGGAGGATCTGGGGACTCTGTGTCCTCCTGTCTTCGCCTCCACTTCCCACACAGGGGTCCGGTAGAGCACCAAACACCTTCCAAGGAGGAATGAAATGAATGGGGGAATAACTTGTCCTATCTTCCCGAACATATTTGTTCTCCCTGTGTTTTGTGCTATGTGGTGACATAGTCCTAAACTGCAAAGCAATATTTTGGATTCTTTCCTGCCACCTCAAACACACAGATGCCCCTATCCAGCTTTAACTAAGGTTTCCAGAGTCTGTTTGTGAGCACTTACATTTTTGCTTTCAGTTTAAATCCTCTTGCCTAATTAGAGTTTAAAAAAAAAAAAAAAAAAAAATCGAATTTGCCAGCTGTATACTTCCTGATGCCTAATCACAACAGAGTTAAGAGAACACTAGAAAACTGTACAAGAAAAGCCAGGATTGTGGATGTAAATCTTATAATGCAGTTTTGCATGATAGATTTACAGCTACAGTCCTTTCAAAGGATAGGGAGGGACACTCGTTGTCTGGCAGAGTGTAGCATACTTGCATTTGAAAGACCGTATGTACGTTAACACATGACACTACCAATCTGTATTCTAACATCTCAGTGGGCTTAAAAGCAAGAGAGAATTCAACTATGAAAGTGTTCTTAAAAAAAAAAAAAAAATAAAAAAATCACTTGAGCATCTTGTCTGTAACAACTTTTTGGGAAGACTTCTGTAAATGTTATTAATGCTTATTCTAATGAAATGGAATTAAAAATAAAAATTATTCTGACCATGAATAAGATTGTAGAGACTTTTTAGTTTGTATCAAGGGATTTGCTCGAGTAGCTCTTGTCTTTGTGCAACAACAGTGATTTTAAAATGTAGGAATTGAGAGATACGTATGTTACTGGATCCATGGTCTAAGTATTCTGGTATTTTGTCACTGGAGAAAATTTACTGTAGCAGAAGGTTGCATTTCAGTGTCTTCTGCTGCAAGTTTCTTCCAGCTCTACACAGCTGGTGGCTGTTTTTGTTGTTCACTGATATTTAATCTAGAGTCATTGTTGATATTTTTTCTGTTGATCCATTCTTAAATACTCTTAATATTTTTTACCTCAACAGTGGCCCATGATTCAAAGGCTGATTGTATTCTGGCTTTAAAAAATACTTTATTTACATCAGTCTTTAGTCTCAAAGGGAGTGGGGGATTTCTTGGTCTTCTGTAGTGAGACAGGGCACTAGAAACACCTGACTACTTCTCTTCCATTATTTTATATATAATTTGAGTAATGTTACTGATAGTTCATTCTTTCCTGAAGCTTTATAGTTCTAACCAGGGTTTCTTCTTGTACCTAAGTTTCTTCAAGTCTTTAATTTATATTGTCCTTCTCTGCGTCTTTTCTATTTGATGTATCCTTTTTCAGATGGGGGTGGCCAAAACTGAACACAGAATTCAAAACTGAACACACACTATTCAAGGTGAGGGAATATCACTAGTTTTATATAAGGCATAACAATTTTCAATACGTCTTTGTCCTTGGAAAATAAATACTGATATCCTGATTATTTTTGCTCCCAGTTCTAAGATATTTTTCTCGAATAATCCATAAAGTTGTCTATATTTTATTTGTTGGAAAGTTGGTTAATTTCTAACCTATTAATTCTTATGGGTAATGAATAAATGAATAATGTACGTTAATTTTCACTACGGTTTACTATACGTCATGGATGTTCTGCTGCCTGTCACTGTGTTGAATGCATTGCATGGTTGAATTTCTTTCAGAAGCCCATCACGCATGCACTAGAGAACAAACTGTTCTTTGTCCTTCATCATCCACAGATTTTGTCATTGTGTAGTTCATTCCCATGGCATCGTTCAGATTATGGAAGTGTACTTGCCTGTGATTTTTTTTCCTCAGTATTGCCACCTTGGTTTGGATCCCTCTAGCCTGGAGTCTTTCCTGTGTTCTTTCAGAGCTCTTAGAAAGGTTTGCACTCCTACACATTCGTGATGAAGACTGGTGGCTGAAGAAAAGGAATTGTACATGAGAATACTTGTTAGAATGTCCATTACCATTTCTCATTAACTCCTTCACTGCATCTGATCTTTTCCTTAGACCACCTTTCTTTAGAAGAGCTACTACACATCTCACAACCCATATCTAGTTATTTCTTTTATAAATAATATTCTTGTGTTACGCTAGTAATGGTAGTGGGGGGAAAAAAGTGTTTTTCTCAGGTTTGTAATAAGTTTCGACTATAACTCTTGCCAATTGGATTCATTTACATGAGTTCTTTTGGTCCATAGGATGGCTGTGAACAAGTCATTAATAACAAAAGATAAACATCCTACCCATTTGATGAGTTCTTTGCATAAGTACTCGTTATAGTGATGACAGTGTGCTGTTTCCTGAGCAGATGAAGTATTGGGCATTGTCACAATGAACAGTGGTAATTAGGGCTAGTAATGTTTGGCTTATATGAGAAGAGTATAAATTTTGTGTTGCATGCTCAATATTGGAAATTCTGTCTGAATTTACCTTCAACCATATGAATATACAGAAGCCAAAAATTATGGAGAGACAGTATTAAAATTTTTATTCAGTGTGTTTTGAATGGCAGATTCAAAATGTCTTGATAAGGCTTATATGCCTGTTTGGAAGGAATTTTACTGCAAAAGCTGTAATGGAGAGGTTACGCTTCCAAAGATCTACCAGCGTTCCTGGTGTCCAGCATCTTTCAACTACGCAATAGCAGCTGGGGAGAGGAGGGAGCTCCATGTTCCTCATACGGCACTGTTACCTTCAGCTTCTGGCATGGAAGTTGGTATAGGTGGTGGCTAAAGGTTTTGGTCCTGGATAGAAATCACATGGGTGTGTTGAAAAGAGTGGGAGACATGAGGGGAGGAAGGCTATTATATAGTCTTCTCTCGTCTGGAGAGTGGCAACCTGGTGGTCGATAAATAAAACAATGACATGTGGTAGACAGTGGATACAATGACCCTTTCATACTGCTAGAAGAGAAATAGAAATAAAAATTGCTCAGGCTTTGATTTCATTTTCTTGATATGTGAGGGGGTACATGTAATTGTTATAGGACCTTCAGTGGGAACATATTTGAGAAATTATTCATGGGTTCAACAGAATTTTTCATAAAGTTTGCAGTTCCAGGAAGCTGCTGTTTTTATCGTTTTGGGTTTTAGCTTTTTCATTTAAGTTTTTTTCTAAATTTGATTTCTGACTGATAGACTTGTAGGTAGTGATCATTTGAAGTAGGCTGACTCCTTACAGTTTTTGTCATGACTTTTTTTTTTAATATGGCTAATTCTTGCTCTTTATTCTTTGTTCCCCCAGTGTAAAGGTTGGAAGAATTTTTTCTGTTACTGTGCGAAGGTTTTGATTTTTGCATAGTTTTTGCTTGTTTGGTTTTTAATCCTCCCTAGAGGAATTATTTCACTTTTCTTCAAATGTGCGTATTTTGTTGCTTCATTATAATCTGGCTAACCTGCTGAAGCTAAATTATTTTATGAAATATTCTGGTCTTTAAGCAAGTTAACAGAACAATTTGTGTGGTTCCTTTCCTCATAAGCTTGCAAAAACCTATAGAATAATGTGTATATCCGTAGCCTGTGATGTAGTAAATAGGAAAGTGACAATCCAAACAAGCAGCTGAAGCAAATATTCATTTGTATCTTTCATCTTGTTTAGATATTTCCAGTTGAAAAGTCTGCTTCAGAAGCGTTGAATTGAGCTGTGCTGTCAAATGAGAAAGGAGGATTTCAGATGTGTTAATCTAGGAATAGCTGCTTAATAAAGTGAATCTTTCCAGTATGGTAGTACTGCATTTCAAATTCTAAATGACATTTTCTGTTAATGTTTTTAATTAATGTTTAATTAACATTGATAAGAAGGAAATATATGCGCTTCTTGTAAAATCTTGCTTTTAATTTCTTTTGAGTACATTTAGGTAAGATTTGGTATCCTTAAGAAGTTTAGAAAATTCTAGTGTTCTTGTTGATGTCTTCGTATGGGAAAACAGATGCTCTTTAGTAAGTTGAGGACTACAGTAGCTTCTGGTGTACTGAGCATCTTGCCACCTGGAGCAGACACCAAGCAGCAGTGTGTGTGTGTGTGTGTGTGGTGGTGTCTGAGAGAGAAGTGCTAAGTTACAGTCTCTTTTGAGTAATCTGAAGTTAAAGTGACTATGCTGGGACACGTGGAGTTCCTACCACTTAATTTAATGTCTATGGTTGTAGTTAGGAAAGGGAATACCTTCCTTTTAGGCTGTATGTAAAAGTATTTCCTACATGAAAAAAGAGCTGTGGATCATCTTAAAAAAAAAAAAAAAGATTTTGAATTTTCTCCTCTTTAACCCTTTCCTCCCTGGTTGTCCAAATACATTTTAACTGGAAGTGTGAAAGAAGAAAGGGGGGGTGGGGGAGAGGGGAAGTGCTTTAGAGTATGCCATTAGCAAACTGTTTTCCTTTATTAAAAATATTTGAGCTGATTAAAACCAATCTAAACACAATCAAACCCAGTACAAGTTCTCTTGTAACTTAGTCTGCTGTGGGAGAGTTGCTGTGTTCTAAGGACCAGCGTGAGGCCATGGTAGGAGACGTTGAACCTGAAAAACAGTGAATTTGACATTTCTGTGGGGCAGCAGCTCTTCATCTTCATCACTTCAAACTAGCCTGAAAATGATTTTTGTTCACCGTACTGCAGTGAGGTGCGGGCAGCCCTGTTTGGAGCACATTTATTTCCTCTTCCTTTCTGGGTGGGAGGTCAGGTGCTGGGAAGTGAGTAGCACCAGTCTTGCCTCTCCTTGAACACGTCCCTATTCTTTGGACTTGTTAGCACTTTCAGTGGTATCGCAGAACTGCTTAGTACCCATGAAAAACTGGCAGATTACTATATTGTGAAACACAGTCATCATTTTGTCATCATACTAACCTTTATACTTCTTTTATTTGCAATCCTGTCCCTCAAAAGATACAAGTGACAGACTGACCGACTGGGGCTATTTTTATACAGTGCACATATTAACCATTGAGTAAATGTAAGAGGTTTTAAAGAGCTTATTTTAGCAGAAGCATTTGTTAAAGCCCCTATATCCATAGGCTGTGTGTATATTCATTAACTATTCAGGGCTGTAACATAATACAACAAAAGGAAGCGTGTTTTAACGGAGATCTGTAACAACCGTACGCAGGCTGGCACTCAGCCAGCAGCTGGAAGCAGACGTTTCTTACGGCTATTTCTAGTCTTGTGGTATCTACATATATTAAATTT
>Ga0181612_138318_pt1 | contig 10378 bp, 6 predicted proteins | sample HoacroProtozoa21_FD_119630 | JGI IMG/M metagenome (GOLD analysis project Ga0181612, IMG submission 119630) | Hoatzin crop microbial communities from Cojedes, Venezuel. Combined Assembly of Gp0051906, Gp0051904, Gp0051908 | reverse complement strand
CATGTCCTTTAATCCAGACCACCTACAGAGCAAAAAAAAGCAGAATTAAACATCAGCACATACTAAGCTAAAAGACTAAAGCAGTTACTCGCTGCCTTTCATCTAGCCTTGCACTGACATTATTTCTAGAAGTAAACCAAATTATATTGCTGATTTGTACTACACCACCTAACTAAAAGCTTTGTCTCAAAATAACTGATGCCAAAGGCCAACTACTGGGCTAGAAAAGATACTAACTATATATTAATAAAACTATGTTTAAACATGGAGTTGCAAAATTGCATTTTGTCACTCTCCAGAAAGATTAATTTAATTAAAGAAAAGCTTACAGCCATAAACTGGATCCTAGAGCACTTAGCACATGTGGATGATAAGAAGATGCCACAGCAAAATTCCACCATGGGGCACTTCTGACAAGGTCCCACAACTCTTCAGTCCTAAAACCAATAATCTACCCTGACCAAAATGAAGCTTCAGTACTGTACAGGCGTTCATCCATCCAAGACAGAATTAAATTATCGCCCTTGATAAAGATGCCAAGGATGTTTGTGGCCTCACCAGGAACAGTTCTTAAGCAAAATTTGACTAAAACATGTAAAAAAAGTATTTTCTTTTTCTTATTACATAGTCCAGATTTCTCAGAAGCTATTAAAAATATAACTGCTATAAACCTCCTTGGAGAAGGTAGTTATTCCAGTAATTCATACCAATTAACAGAAGCCACAGTTGTGTATATTTTTAATCCATGCAGAAATCTCAACATAATTATGCAAAACAATTCTTCACACCTGTGGAATTGCTCCCAAGAGCTCTTCTAAATTATTGCATCCATACGCTTTAGGCTGCAGCACTTCTCCTGTGTATTTGCTATATGCTACTGGGAACTCATGAAGAAAAATCTGTTGATAATGGTAAGTGTGAAGTAAGGACCTTACATTCTTTGCAAACATATACAGATTTGTAAGCTTCACACATTCTTCTGCTGCACCATTGGTAAAAACCTATTAGAAGAAGAAAAAAAGAAATAGTTATAGAGCCCATACTTCAGTATCCTCTAGTCAAAATCTTTTCAAAGTAGGTAACCCACCAGAAAGGAAAAAGAGCTTACATACCTCAACCAAGTAATGCAGACTCTTCAGGAGTTCAGTTAAAGACACAAATCCATATGCACATGGAGTAAGCGAAGTACTGTGGATTGCTTCATAATGCTGTTTAAGCTGTTCAACAGAGAGAAAGGATGTTCCATCACAGGACATCAGCAAGACTAGCAATTGGGCAGTCAGAGTCCGCAGAGATTTTCTATTTATCAGCTGAATTTGCTTGCCAGACTCTGTGTCAACAACCTAGAAAAATCAATTGGGAATGAACTTAGGGACAGAGAAGAGATCAATTTATAGGTAAGCTGTGTACCTGGGGTTTATTTGAGCATAGCTGTATCTGACATTATATACCAGCATCTGATACTCCCCTAGCCAAAAGCATACAGGATAAAGAAGCTTATTACATGGAAAATTTTACTTTAAAAATACAAAAGCTGTGTAGCAGTTTCTGTCCACATGGCAGACATCATTTTACTCTTTGTTCCAAGCCGGCTGGAGCTGACTGAGCTCCAGCCTGAAAACCAGCTGCTAAATTAACAGCATTGGAGCAACTAAACTAGTATGCCCACGTCCATGTAGATGTAAACTTTCTTTTCCACTGACATAAGACCTTCTATGTATCTATATTCAGAGTCAAAGCCTTAAACCACATATTCCTTTTTTAATCTAAAACATTAGGAGACTGATTACTACAGTTATCAGGAAATTATTGCTTTTACATAGTTAGAAGTCAGGTGGGAAAAAACCAATTTGTATTGTTAAAATAAGTACTATAATACAATCTTTTACTTATTATTTGCTAAACAAGCATGACTCATGCCAGAGAAAGCTGAAAAGTCACAAAAGAACAAAGATATCATAGGAATATAAAAAATACATTTTAAATCCCTTTGGAACTCCACTCCCACCCTCCATCCCCACTTAATGAAATATTGTTTCATGAGTACAATATTAAGCACACTGAGACCTGTAATTTGAGACAGGAAATTCCTTAACACAACATTACATACCTTTTAAAGGGATAAACTACAATGATAAAAGATTACCTTTACAACATGGCAAAGTTTTTGCATTAAAGCTGGAACTGAGCTAACATCATAGTCATGAAGACGCAGTGAGTATCCAAATGTTTTGCTGTATTCTGTCAGTAAATCAGTCATCATAAGGCAGTTGTCTTTCTGAGACCGCAGCAGTTTAACAAACTGGGCAGCAACTGCTTTGACTTGTTCCACCTCTGTGAGCGTGAGAATTTTCTCCTCCCCACATTCCAATACCTTCAAAACAGAAACTACACTTTGGTAAAGTGATTTCCCTAGTCTAGACGAAAAAGTGTAATCTGCAACTAAAATTCAGTGCTTGCCAAGCAATCATGTGCTATATAGCAGGGCTCAGCTACCTCAAAAGATATCTGTACAGCAAGCAAAACTATGTAGTTTCTGAAATACAATAAAATAGCCAATTAAGTAGTTACTAAATTTTTTAAAGCAAGTTTAACAGAACTTTAATGAAACTTAGCTTTAATTTTGACACATTGAATTTTGTAAACGTAATCCAAATTAGAAAACTTGAATTTGTTAACAAACTTATCCTGAATGTGTTGAAAACCTTGGAACATTTTACCAGAATAGCTGTATCAAAGACTTTCTTAAATACAGCTGTCTAACATTAGAGGTGCACAGTTTATAACTCACATTAAAGTTAATATAACCCCTGCTGAAACAGTTGTACAGATCTCCAAAAAAAATCTTCAATACGGCTTAGGATTTTAGAACTTACAAGCAAGACATCTGGTATGGCTTCAAAGAGGTCAAGTAGTTTTGTAAACCCATAGTAAGCAAGTTTACACTGACGACCAAAGTGGTGGTGATAAGAAGGAATAAATTTATTGAAGGGCATTCGAAAATGGGGCTGATGACGCAGTAAGTCTACGACCTCTTTAGAAAATTGTTTGGTTCTTTCAACTTCTTCTTGTGTACGTTCTAAAATTAGAAAACAAAGCAAGAACTATGTACCAACACACTTCTAAAATGCAACAGAAAATACAGTGACTGATTTTCAGCTTAATCACATATCACACCAAGTCACTATTTTCTTCTACTGCTGAAGACCTTTACTAAGCTTACATGTTTGAAGTCCAAAATAAGCAGGTGATCAGTACTTCAGAAGATATGACATAGCTAAATATGTTGGTATTTCTGCTGTGTGGAAACAACCCCTTCTCTAATCATTCCGCAGAAACTTTAACTACATGCAGAAGTAGTAACATTACTTGTGTTTTGCCATCTGCTTTCCTGTCTGTTCCATTATAAGTGTTCCTAGAATGACACATTCTTTATTTGTTGGAAGTTGATAACTTAGTTATAAAGGTAGAAACACAATTGTCAAAAAAATCCAAGTCACTCCTATATACTTTAGTTAGCACAGTTTTAAAATAGTCAAAGAACATTTTCTGCGGCAACAGGAAGAATCTGTACCTGGACATACCTCTTTTGGGAATACAAATTACCATTTCATTGTCTTGCTGTGACAAACAGACAGTTGTATCTGGAATTTCTGATATAATATCAGCCAGTTCACACACTCCATACTCAGTAACATCCCAGTCCTTAGAGAAACACCTGAAAGTTTTTTAAAAAATGTATTACACAATTATTAATGCATGCTGTATAGGCAAAAAAAATTTCTAAGTTGAAAGAATAAGCCTCAAATACTAAAAAAAACATAATTACATTTGCAACACTACTAGCACGTAAAACAATGGGGAAAAGTATTCTTAATTAAAATTATCAATTCTAAGCAGAAAACCAAGATACACTGATGGTTCACATGACACTGGAAGAAAAGAGCTATATATAACAACTAGTGGATGCCTCAAACTAGTTATGGTAAGTGACAACACATAGTAGTATTTTTCAAGCTCAGGTTTTAAGTGATTTAACAAAATGTAATTAGGTTATACAGCTCCACATGGCTACGCTTTCTACAGTCTGCATTTGCTTAACTGTTACAGACACATGCTGCTCTTAAACAACATTAGGTCTCAAGAGAAGGCAGATCCTGGAAAACACCCTATTAAGGTTCACAGCACTATGTAATGTATTGAAACATATTTTACTCTCACTGCCTCCTCAACAGGAACCTCTCAGAAGCAAGAACTCTTCACACATATTCTTACTCAACACATGCACAGAATTGACTACAATGGACATGCACATTTGGTGGATTTAGAAACAACCAATAATGTGTTTTAACCAATAGGGGAAATAAGTAGAAGCATGCATTCCCAAAAAGGATCTGTTGGTACCTGCAGCGCAATAGCACACACACAAAGGCAGACCACAAATAGCAGTAAGATGCTATGGTTTCCTCAAAGCATATCAATTACTACTTTCTATCTTCATATTAAGGAAAGCATAATTCTTGGTTCTTCCAACAACAAAAAAAAGGGACAAACATCACCCTATTTTATTTTTTTTTTTTTACCATGCTAGAACAGAATTTTCTTCCTGACAATAGCAAGACAGGTATTACCCCTCATTTTTGCACCATTGCTAGACATTACTCTATTGAAAATCAGTCCATTTCCCACTAAAGAAAGCCTAATACTGAATTTTCCCTTTATTGTTAATGTGCCATGACCTACTTGCTTAAATCCAGCCTTGCAGTCATGGCTTCAAAGAGAACTAATTAAATACAATAAACCATTTCAAACTCCAGTAAAGTTAAATTAACCTAGTGCTAAAGGAAACAGTAAAGTCTGCCAGAGCACTTTTAATTTTTGTTTTCATTAGCAGTTTGAACTTTGACATGATAATGAAGAGGCAATATAGTTGCCGCAGTTTTATAGCAAGATTTAAAGTGCTGACTTCTCTTGCACTACATTTTAAAGCTACCGTTGATAAGACATGCCCTGCACAGTTGTTCTTGTTTCATCAAAGATAACTTACCAGTGATAAGCCTGTAAGAATTCCCTCACAATAACTTGCTTGCTGGCCTGGGATTTGAGAAGTTTCAGCAAGTCTTGAGTAAAGCGCTTCACTTGAGCTCTGTGCGTTAGAGTTAACAAGCGTTTGGAACCCATACCAAGAACCTGAAAGAAATTTTTATTTGATCACTCACATCTATCATCCTCAGTAAATTCTTTTACAAGATATTTAGAAGCCAGTTCTAATACGGGTAGGCTAGAAATAAAGGATGTAATAGAGACAGTGTTTGGAAAGGCAGCCTCATGAAGCCTTAGTACAGGCAGCACTTCCTGTACTAAGGCATGTATCATCAAAAAATTAAGAAATGCTTCCCCTACAAGTGCTACTGCAACTATTCCACATTTGTATTGTAATTTTAAAATTGTACAACCAACTGGTGTTCAAAGTAGCAAGCTAATATGACCATAGTGTTTCTTTTAACATAACGCCACATGACTTACTTCACGCAGAAATCCTTGAAGTCACAGGCTACACATCACAACCTAGCTTATAAGCACTCCATATTTGCTGTGTTCTTACAATAAACAGCACAATTAAAACCTTTAACCCAAGCACTATCCACAGGCTAACAGCAGCTTCAAACTTTATTCCAGAGGCTTAGATTAAATAAAGAGTTAGTTTCCCCAGAAGCTGTTTTGGAAGGGTGGTGTCAATAAAAAACAACAGAACAGAAACATCATCCCAAAAAAGATGACAATTACACTCCAAGGTTCAGTTAACCATTTCTTTCAAGGTGGAACAGGTAATTGCATAGTATCTATCATGCAATACCAACCAGTAATTCAAAGAGTTAAAGATACAAGTACAATTTGCCAAGTTAAAAGGAACAATTCTATATAACTCACTTGCAGTACATGAGGCACTGCTTCTAGTAGCTCCATTAATTTAGAATATCCGTAGTCAGACACACGGCATTGTTTTGCAAAGTGATGATGGTATGTGGGGATGAATTTACTGACAGGTATGACGCAGGACGGTTGGCTTTTAAGTAGATCTATCACTTCTCTACTGAACTGAATAAGTTGTGGATTACCTACAGGGCTCTTAGAACGCAGAAGCCAAGGATCTACAAAAAAAAAATCATATTACTGAACCTTTCACTAATGTTCTTGCACTAAACACTGCACATCATTTATGACAGGCTAGAGCACAGGACAAAAAAAACAATGAACCTTCAAGCTACAAGTTCCTTTTGTAAAAAATTTAACAATTATACAAGATGTTTACTTTATGCTACTCTTTTTTTTTTAGCAGAAAGATTAGTTCAGAGAAAAGGTTTTAAATAGAAATATTTACCTGTAGTAGGAGGTGGTGGTTTGTTATGTATCCATTTAATAACTTTAATGCCATTTTGAGCAGTGGCAATGTTAACTCCGGGAACACAGGTAATGAGATGTTCTAAAGGAACACCACCCTGGCCTTCTGGCACCATTTCAAGATCATTGAACTCTGACATATAACAATCAGGAAAACTTTGGAAGAAAAAAGCTTCTGTTATACACTAAAATACCACTAAAACAATTGTCCTAAACATATTATTATTTTGAGCCACTTCCTGAGTAAGAGGCTTCAACAGCTTACTAACATCACAGAAGTCTTCATAAAATGCACATTTTAAATAAGCATGTCTTTTTGCTCAACGAGAATTCAAAAAGTAGTAATTTCATCAGGGACTTCTTTGCTATAAAAGATACCACCTTACATAAGAACTAGAGTTTTTATACAACAGGTAGTTTCAGAGCATTACAACAGCTATCAATAAAGTTTTGAGTCTTTAACCTATCAGCCCTTACACTAAAAGCCTAAATTAAAATACTTTACCTTAGTAAAGGCACAGTACCCTCATGTGTCTGCAGAAGACTGTGAACTTGGGGAGCAAATGTCTTCAGAGACAAAATCACAAAAGGAATTCTGTAAGAATCTGGATCAAACTCATGCTCACTGTAAAAACGAGAGGCTGAAGTTTAGATGCTCGTTCTACATATATGTATGCCTGTGCTCACATACACACCCATAGTAAGCATTATACTATATGCATATGATATACTGCTAGTGATAATACCACTATGTACAGTCACAAGCAACTTCCATCTTTTCTTCATAAAAATTAATACAGCTACAGCAAATTTCCAGAAGACAAGCAACATTTAGAAGACCATGTTTTTATTATCATTAGATTAGAACTTTCAACTTAAATTTTAGCTGCACATACTAGAGTGTTAACAGTGAACGCCTAATAACTGCTCTAGTCGCACAACCTGGCTGCTGTTGAATAAAACAAAAAACTTAATATATCGCTTCAGGAAATCTTCAATCCAGTACGAATCACTAAGTGTAGCTGAAGGACAAAGAAGAATCACCAGTTCCAGCTATAATTCTGTAATAAAATTCAGGCTAATAGAAACCTCCACTATGTATGACCTTCCTATACAACCAGAGGAAGGCAGCGCACCTTTCAGCTTCTGCTTAAGAGGTATTCAATCTTGGCAGCTGTGCTAGAATACAATAATCTTACCTGAACAGATGATCCATGAGAACTGCCTAGAAAATTCACTGTGCCCTCGCACTGTTTTCTGTCTTGTAAACGCATAAACAGTGACTGAAGCATGCTATACGAACATACATACATCAACTTTAATATACTTGTAAGCATTAAGAGCTGTTCAAATATTTTGTAAGATTTTATAGTATTATATACACAGCTTACATCAAGTCTTTATTCAGGCAATGCTGCTTACAAACAGGCTCATGATATTCCAACTCTTCAAATATTATAGGACTACAGTTTGCTGATGAACCATCATGTGACTGTGAAGATCCCAATGGACTCTGCCGGGCTTGGCTGCTGGGTAAAAGGCACACCAGCCACCCACTTCCTTGGTCACGGATTGCCACAGTATCCGTTAGCTTGTATAAGTCTGATACAATCAGCTTATGCCCAAATCTACAAGAAAAAATTGAAATAAATACACATTATAAACCCATTGAAGAGAATGCAGTAATCAGCATTTTTCTGTTCAAGAAACAGCAATATGCTAGAAACTATTCCATGCAAACTGTTAAGGTAACTAACCTATTCACCCCAAGGTAGAAAAGTGAAGTAAAATACTGGAAGTATAACCCTCTAAGAAAGGCCAGTACTACACTCACTGCCTCCGGATAGATAATATGCTGCAACATCCAACAACAAAAAACCTGTAACACTCCATTCTGTTACTTCCTATGATTCACTGTAAACAATCACAGAAGATCAGACTGTTTTTAGAAACACCAGAGAAAACCAACAACTGAGAACTTACTTTTTTTCATAGATTTCTGTGAATTTTAACACCGGCAGGCAACAAGCAGGTGCATCCTGCAGAATGGACATAGTTTCTGAGCTATAAAAGAAGTTTTGTAACATTAGCAGAAAATTAATCTGTTAGTATTAGAAGTAGGTAGTCTTCAGCCCAAAACTGGTGAGACATTTACAGATACAGTTTATTAACTATAAAAATAACAGGACAAATTGCACTCCCTTCCATGCCAGCACTACAAAAGTTGACACTTGGGGGAATGCAAGTAGTAACATTTTTGCTAACTCATCTAGGTAACATCTCTGAAGGAGTTGCATCACTCATAGGTGCTGCTAAGATTCTGAGCATCTACAAAATGTAACATTAAAGCTGCAGCATTAGAAGTTACCAGGCTGGTCTTTACATTAAGAACTTTGAACAGGCATAAACTAACTGGCAAGAACAAAATAAAGTTGTAAATTATACAACAGGAAGTAGTACATAATTGGACATAGTACATAATTGTACAATACCCTACACTCCAAGCACTATTTTCACTGGAGCTTTCTGCAAGAAATTAAGACAACTTTTTTCCTAATGCTTTCTTTCAGCATGGAAGAAAATGAAAGAAAATACTTGCATTGTCACTAACATCAGTATTCTAGTTCTATCATCCTCCATACAGAAAATGGAGATCAAACACCAACAGCATTTGAACTGTGTATCCCATCCTCAGAGAGGAGTTCCACATGCCCTTTCTTGGATGAAAGAAACTATGAAGATGCCTAGCGTAATCTTCACTCAGCTGCACAAACTAAGTTATTCAGGCATATCAGTATTATGAAAGAGTAGTGGTGAAACCATTAAACACTATTAAACAGATATCTACTCTCTTGAGATGCAATTTTGAATATAAGCAGTGTAGAAAAGCTAAACTGAAAACTAGCTTAGTCATATTTAACACATTCACCAGGTCGTAAGATAGATTTTATTTCCCTATCATCCCTTTGCTCAGTATTTTAAATCATCTCTCAGCTACTAAAATACATGCTGTAACAGTTAAGATGTCACAGTGCTTATTACCTGAGGAGAGAGAGCGATTTACTAGCAGCTCCTGTTGCTAATGAGACCTGGATCCTCTTACTGCCAATTTTGTATCTGTGAAGGCTGTTCACAGCACTGATTGCTTCTTGAAGATTCTCCATCTGAATTGTAGCTTTCAGCTGGTAGTCTGTATGAGGACTGAGCTCTACACTTTTTACCTGAAAGAAAGAACACACCTTATACATTTATCATAAAACATTTAACTCCAGGCAAGCCAACACAAGAGTAGCCCAGTCTTGCTTTGGCCAAGAACCAAATACAACGCATAAGGGAACACAGTATGGTGAACCACGGCCAACAGGACAACACAAAAAAGAACCAAGCGCAGTGAGCCCTGGCAAAGGAATATCATGGTCTTGCCTTGAACACAAGCACCATCTTCCCATGTAGAAGATAACGCCATAAGAATGTCAGCCACAGATCAGACAGAAATAGGACTACTACAGAAACGACATCTCCTTGCATAGTTGGCTTTTTACTCCTTCACACCCTCCACATCTGTTTTTGATCACTGATTCAAAACAGAAACTCGGGTTTTACTGTGATTTTTAAGCTGACCTTAGAAATTCAGCTTTACAGTTTAGAATCATAGAATGCTTTGGGTTGGAAGGGATCTTTAGAGGTCATCTAGTCAACCCCCTTGCAGTAAGAAGGGATATCTTCAACTAGACCAGCCTGCTCAGCACCATCTAGCCTGGCCTTCAGTGTTTCCACAGATGGGGCCTCCACTACCTACCTGGCCAATCCGTTCCAGTGTTTCACCACCCTTACGGTAACAAATTTCTTCCTTATATCTAGTTTAAATCTACCCTCCCTCAGTTTAAAGCCATTACTCCTTGTCCTACTGCAACAAGCCCAGGTGAAAATGTTTTCCCTGTCTTTCTTATAAGCCCCTTCAGGTACTGGCAGGCTG
>Ga0181612_131362_pt1 | contig 10378 bp, 7 predicted proteins | sample HoacroProtozoa21_FD_119630 | JGI IMG/M metagenome (GOLD analysis project Ga0181612, IMG submission 119630) | Hoatzin crop microbial communities from Cojedes, Venezuel. Combined Assembly of Gp0051906, Gp0051904, Gp0051908 | reverse complement strand
GCTATTTTTACTCGATCACTTTTTAGAATAGAGCAATTGTTATTGCATGTAACTCAAGCACTTGCCAAATATGCTTTAATATAGCCTTAATTGATCTGCTTAAAATTTTAAGCAGCCAGCAGTATTCCCACTGAAACAAGTAGTTATGAAATGTTTCACACAGTAGGCAGTAGAGATTACAGAGGCAGCAATTGATCATAGGTTTGATCTGCTAAGCCGTGTGCCTACAGATGGAGAGACGAAGGCTTTCCATCTGCCCATGCAAAACTTTGGATACATCAAGGATATGTTTTGAAGAGTGCCTTCAGGCTGCTCTCAAGACAGGATTCACAGAGTACCCTCTAGTAAAATGCAAGGCTTGCCCCCAGATGCCAGTAACTTACTGTGGCTCCTGGTGACTTTTGTGCACCATCAAGCGTGTTCAGACAAGCTGTCTCTTGGCTGCTTGCCACCTGGGAGGGAGGCAGCGAGGGGAGCCGAGCGTTCGCGTTGCCCTGCGAGCTCTCCTTTCAAACTGCATACGCCTACCGTAAGGGGTCTGCCATAAGGGGTCTGCGTGGGCATGGAGCTCGGCACACACGTATCGGCTTCTGCAGGGCAACAGATTCTTTTGCTCCGTGTACATGGAAAGGACTTGGGTTTGTGTTCTAGCATGTGGAAAAAATACACTGTTTATTGCATTAATTTTGTTCCTTCCCTAGTTTGTTAGGACAGATATGGTCATTTTTAACTTGGGAGATCTCAGCAATCTTTTCTTTAAAGTTCTGGAAAAGTGGTTATTTTCCTGTAGATTCAGCTCTACCATTGAGCTAAGAGTACAAGAGCACTTAAGTACCTTTGTTTTAAATAATAGTTTGTTTTGCAAATGTAATCTGTGGATCTGTGTTATTGTGTCTGCCAGCACCATTTGTCATGTGCTGGCTGCTGTGGAGTCAGAACTGGACAGAACAGCCACCCTCCCTCCCCAAAAGAAAACAAGTTCTCACCACAGAGAGCTTCCAGTCCAAGTTAAGTGACAATTGTTGGGAAGCATGAAGAGAGACGCAGCATTCATCAACTGTTAGGTGGGCTTTTCAGCAGGGAAAGGAGAATTTAAGTGCTCTGAAACTGTAAGAAGAGTTGTATTTACTGAGGCATATGGATGACATATGAATATTGAGATTGTATGGAAAACTATTGGAAGAGGCTCTGTTTCAAAATCTAATGATATTGCTGATACCTAGTGGATACTATCAGCTGATTTGGAGGTAGGGTTTGGTGTCTTGATGGACTTCTAAAATCTGGGAATGATGAGGTGGATTTAATTTGGCAAAGACGTGATGAGACAGTAGAGATATTGTCAAAGAAACGGTGTGGGGAAAAGGTCTGAATGCAGAGGGTGGTGTGAGTTAGCATTAGCTAATACCAGGGTAATGAGAAGTAAGAACCAGGACAAGTATTTTAGCAAAAAATTACTTTATCTGTAGGTAGAATCTTTTCCAGATGAATGCCATCAAGTCCTGAAAGAGATTTAAGAGAATCAGTGAAAAGGGTCAGAGCAGTTGGGTTGTGATAAAGCTGGTGTTTCATCTTGCTTTTCTACAAGCTGCTTGGACTCAGTACTACAGGACGTTAACCCTGGGTGCTGGCAGCCCCCCAGCCGTTTAGTTTTGCATAGTCAATCCGGAGTTTAGAGCTGGCCTTATCTAGCTAAAATTATATCAGGTGCTGATTTAACAAGAGAATATGTTATTATTGACCAAACGTTGACATCTTTCCCTGCTTTTAACAAACCTTGAAAGGGAGCAATTGTGGCTCGTATTGACATTTTAATGGAAATATGTATTTCTGTGTGGTAACAGGAAATAACAGACCCATGCAAGCAAATATTCTTGTCTTCTTACCCTATGTGTAGCTGAGAGTTGGAGGCAGCACTAGAGGGAAACAACAGAGCTGGCCACCTGAAGATGGCTCATGACAAAGAGCGATTAACTTTGCCGAGTGACTGAGATATTTATCCTCAGCTCTGCTTTTGTTTGCTCCTGCCCTGTGGTCTGCTGTCTCCCCATGCTGAAGCTCTTGTTCTAGGTGTGTCTTCCTTAAGGAACAGATGCAGTCTGGGTGGATGGTAAGCCAGGACTGTGATGGCGTGAAGGAGAGAGATGAACTCTTTCCTTCTCCCTCTACCCGTAGGAAATAAAAGTTATCTTCCCCCTCACCCCCTGCAATATCAGCAACTTCAGAAGTCTTTCCTGAGGCAGTCTGTGTTTCTTTTCAATAAAAAGGTCATGGGCACGTATGTAATTGCTGGCAGCCTCTCCAATTTCTTCTCTCTCTTTTGTATCCTGAAGGAGCACACTATAACGCATTGCTGAAACAGCACTAATGTTCATTACTCTTGAAAGAAGGATGGGCTAAGAGTCAAGCATTATCTTGCCATGTTACTTTTTTTTTAAGCCATCCAGGTGATGCTTATGCTACCATGTTACTGGAAACCTGGATCATTTGCTCCCTGAAATGCTTGGTAAATCAGTGCAGTAACCCAGAAAGCTTTCCTTGTCCGCCCCCTGCCACCCTCCTCGCTGACCTGTGTTGTTCGGGAGCACTGGGAAGGGAGGAGGCTGCAATCCGCAGGAAGCTTGCTGCTGGCAGTGTCCTTCCAGGCAGTGCGAAGTCCCACTGTGCTTGGGGATTTCTCTCTAGTGAGCACTGGAAAGGGTCTGACAAGCCAAAACCTGCCTGGTTCTGGATGCTGCTGAGGTGTGTTAGCATTTCAAAGGTGTATGCAGAAGTCTTCCTATTCAGCTAGGTAAGATCCTTGCAGGGGACAGCTGGAGGTATTTTTACGGACCGCATTCCATACCAAGTGTCTTTCATTGTTAATTTCCAGCTCTTGCTGAAGCACGGAGTGGTGGGAGTACTTCTACAGGGTGGCTAGGATATCTCCCATTTTTTGTGAAGGAGGGATTAGTTTGGCTACTAACAGAGCAGTGTCCATCCTCACTGGGCTGCAAAAAGTCTGTCTTGGTGGATGACATCCATCTTTTCTGTGGTCTGGAGGATAAGCAAAGTAGTCATTATTCAGGTAGGTAAATATGATCTAGAGGAGATGATAGATAATTATAGGTGGATATGATCTAGGAGAGAGAGAGAGTTTTTTGGTGTCATAAGACACACTGATGTAAATATAAACCACACAGTAGTATCTCTGAAACCTCCCATGGGAGCTTAAAAGCCCCAAAGACTCCCTTTATCATAACAGCTTGCCAGATTCTGGAGACTTCCCCATTAACAGCAATACAGTCAGAGAAGGTAAAGCCTGTTAGCTGCACTGCAAAAGTAAAAAAGGATTTTGCATTTTCTCTGACACAGAAAGAGGTCCTGCAACAGAAAAATTGAGCAGCAGCTGTGTTCAAGTTCAGTTCCATCGCAGTCTTGTAACCATAACAAAAGCAAAATCCAGGAAGGGGTATGTATGGAGTTTACCAAGAAATAAAGGACTTAAAAGTTAGGAAATGCCTCTACTAACATTATTAAGGTTATAATTTTTATATATATATATATATATAATGAGTTTATATTATATAAGGTTATTTATGTTTTGGATTGACTCAGTGGTGTGGCTGGGAAAATGAGTAGGAGGAAAGGAATGACCTGAAGACAGTCATCTGTTTTGCCCTCCTCACCCGTGAGAGGCCATGCCAGAACGATGGGATTTGGTTTTGCATTGCCTCCAGCCAACCTACAGAATTGGTCTGAACAAGGAAAGAAAGAGACTTGCAAGCAGAAGAGCTGCAGCTCGTCTTAGGAGAGAGGTCCTTGGAGTTGGTTTGGGAAATGAGGCTCTGTAGCAGCTCTCTGGGTATCAGGAAGGAGTTGCAGATGCCTGTCGTACTGAAATGAGATGGGAAGACGGCAGGTAAGAACAACAGCCAGGCAGACTGCTGCAGACCCCTTATGTGCTTTTTTCCCATTTTAAAAGAAGAAATGCTCTTGGTTTTGAGAAATTTGTGCCTGAAGGGGAAATCCAGGAGTTCCCAAAAATCTCGGAGGGTTTTCAGTGCTTTTAAAGCAAAATCAGAACACTCCATGCAAGGCCTTAGCAAATGGAGAATAGAAAGGAGACATTTTAACTGGAAATCCTTCTCCTGTGAAGGTCTCTGGAGTAGCCAGTAGAAACCCTGCCTCACCTCCAGAATCTCTGCATGGTTCACCTCTTCTGCTTCCTTCCCCAGAAGCAGGGCTCTGCAGGGTTCAGCTCTGGCCATGATGTAGTCTAGTGATTCCTCCTTCTCTCCCTTTCGTGCCGTCTGCTGAAGAATTGACTATTTGGAGAGGGATCTCTGCCTCTTTCCCGTAGTGGTAGAAGTAGTCCAGGACTAACCCTGATCAGGCCTTTGAGTTCCCCGACATCTGCTCACAATGAAACTGAAATTTAGTTCACTTCCCATTTTCAGTTTTGTTTACTGGTTTTCTGTGGGCAGATTTTTCTACTTTTCTACAGAAAGTGGCTTCAATTTGTAATAAAACCTGTTGTAATTCTTTACTGCTTTCCATCAGTCGGTGTTGTTAATGAATTACCCTTCATCATCTTCCTTTGACTTGAGGTGTTTCCATCCCTAGCTTGCAGATGTAGGTATTGTAGTACTTGGACAGATCACTTATCTCTTACAAATATTTGGATGTTTTTAAAAATACCAAGGAGAAAAGGACAACTTTTTGGCCTTTGCTTTAATTTTGCGCCAAGGAATTGCTGTAATTTAGGCTCAAAGTTTTCAGTGAAGACTCTGGCATTTCAGGTGAATGGATTTTCAAAAGGTGCTGTAGCTGAAGGACCCTTTGCCTGCTCGAGCTGCTTAAGCCCATTTCCCGTGAGAGACTTTCAAGGGCTGATCTGTAGCTGGTGGAAACTGGCAGTTCTCATTCCTTCCCCTGCTCCCCACCCTTTGCTTCTAAGCCAAGCAGGAGTAAAAGGGCAGTTTTTATTTTGGCTTTACATTGTGTTTTGGGTTTCTATTCAGGTCTGTCAAACGTTGCACCACGGTATCTGGACAAAGTTCTTTTGCGTCCAGGGGAAGTTGGGACCATTAATTATGAGTAGCGCTAAAAGTAGCGCAGTTACCCGGGAACATTAGTGCAAAAATCGGATACTTGCATGAAGGGGAAGTTGCCTCGGGATCCATGCATTTTAAAATCCCTACGTGTGCCAAGAGGGTTGTTGAGGCTGCTCTCTGTGTGAATGCTGGAACTGAGAAATTTTGGAGAGAAAACGATTAAACTACTGCCATAGTTCTAAACGTGCATTTCTATGGTATGGTTTGCATTTGTTTTTTTTTTTGCCTCTAGTTGTGTTTCCTTATTCTGCTGTCATTAGTCCACACCTCATTATAGGCTCCTAGAGACTACATCCCTCTTGCTTGTTAGGATGGTGTAGGTGGTAATTTGCAGTGGTACAAAGTGCTGAAGGAGAGAGATAATCAGCTGGGTAAGTCATTACTCTCTGCAGAGACCGACTTGCTGGCTTGCTGAGCACAGCTTACTTACCCCACATTGTTTAGGACCTAGAATGTTGTAGTAATTGAAAATGTAATAGAAAAACTTTAATTGCTTGCCTAGAAAAGAAAAAAGGTATGGCTGAACAATGAATATATGGGATATATTGTCGTACCCTAGTAAAAGCTGTAAGGTAAAGGTCCTGGACGCTGTAGTGAATCTGGCAGAGCACAATTCAACACAGTAGCCTGCACTAAACAGCCTTATGCGGTGCTGCATTGCCTCTGATTTTCTTTCTCAAGTATCTCACCGGGAATTCATGTCAAGGCACCGACAGTTCTTTTGCCATGATCTGGCATAGCTCTGGTTACCACGTGGCACTTCTTAGTACTTCGTGGTGAGTTTGTAACATTGGGTTCTTCTTTCCTAAGCAGTGTTTTCTCTGTCTCATATTTTTTTCCCAGCTATCCATTGCAATCTGAATCCAAATGGTATTGATCACCCTGTCTCCACAGAAGGTATTAATCTGCAACTTGAAGGTGAGGGAGTTGAATCGCCCTCTGTTAAGAACACTAGTACTCCAAAAGGGCCTGAGTCAAAAGAGACACCCAAGAGACAACAAGTGGAGCCAGAAATATCTAAGGTAGGTAGGTCTGGGTTCTTATTTATTTTGGTGAGTTTTAAAGGATCCAGGCTTCTTGAAGTCCTGGCTACTGCTTGAAAAGCATTTATCATCCTGTTAAAGGTGCAAAAGTAACAGTCTGAGGAAGTGGGTGTTACAGAAGCAAGGTATTGCTGTGGAGTTTTAGCCCACTGATGTCTCGATCGATGCATTATTTTATTTTCCTCTAGATGAAGATCATTAAAATAGTGGTATCTCTTTTTTTCAGGCACTGTTGAGACTTTTTTCCCCAAATGACTTGGGTAACAAGCAGAATAGGAATAGATATGTTTTTCTTCAGTGTTTTTTGTTTGGTTACTTATTTTTTGCTGGGATGGGGAAAAGAAGAGAAATATATCATATTCTATGGATATATGAATATATGGATATTTGTATGGGTGACTGAGTGTAATAAACTGTTAGCTAATTTTAGGTAAAATACCAGGTCATTTCTTCATGTCTGGTATGTCAGTGAATAAACATACTTCAGAGGTGAATTCCTAAAGACAAAATGAAGTGTCTGTTCTCATTCATAAGTTGCTGTTTCTTTGTGTGCAGCAGACATGATGACCAAGTACAGGTGAATGTGTGTGCTCTGGATGCTTTGGGTATAGGACAATAGTTTGCAGTATTTTTCATTCTAGTTAAAACCATATCTAACAAGAGAATGTTAAAAAAAAGTAAATAAACTGGGAGAGATTCTTTGAAAGCCTTATCAGTCTTTTTGATCTTTAAAGGCCTAAAACCAGGGGTTTGGAGGTGATATGTGCAGAGTGGAAAGTTGAGTTTTTACTGAATCTGACACTTTGAGAGTTAATAGAGCAAACAAAATGAGTGTCTTTTTTTAAGGGTCAAAAAAAGGCAATAGCAATTAATTCAATGACTGAACAAATAAGAGTATTTCCTACTGTCATCAGTACAATAAAGCTAACAAATAATATGCATACAGTTGTCATGTACTTCACTCTTACAATAAAATAGCATTAAATATTTCGAGCAGTAGCCGTGGCAATAAAGGCTTGGTATGAATTCTCCATTCTGATTTTCATCTAAAATATCTAGTTTTAAATGAGTACAATTTAAACTCATTTCATTCTGTCTTAACTCGCTGCACTAGATCCAGTGTAGGCTGGCATTGATCAGAATCACTGCTACTTGCAGTCTGTTTTGGGGCCAATTATCAAGCACGTTGCTGATTTCTCTTGAACTCTTTGAGAATGGGTTTGTGCTTATTGCTTTGAATCATCCATTTGGTAACAAGGCCACCAAATTTTGGATGGGCTTTGAGACAAAGCTCAGCTAATAATGATTTACCCAGCTTTTTGAAGACAAAGACAAGCTAACCCTGTCCATGTTTCAACATCACCAGATGAAAATCTGCCCTATATTAAAAGCGAAGGAGGTGTGTTAAGCTCAGAGGAGATCTTACAAGCTTGGAAGTTAAGTGACGCAATGGGGCTTCCACTTGAGAATGGGTTCATGTGTAGTTAACGTGGAACACAGATCAAGCTTGTCTTTGCTTGCAAAAGACTCATCCTAGTGGAAAATCAGGGTGAAATATATCAGTAATTTAATGTAATGGAACCAGTTTCCACTGTCTGATCTGTACCTGTTGGACGGATGAACAGGAAACAGCTTCCAAAGCTGCCTTCACTGGAGATAGGTGGAGAGGAGAGGAAGCGTAGTGCTCTCAAAGTGATGAAATCAGCTGCTGGTTTCCTACATCTGATTGTACTAGCTTTATTTAGAAAGTTTGGCATGCTTCAGATTTTAAAAACAAACCACCAAACAAAACTAAACATTTTGCTTGATGGAATAGCTTGGCGTAGTAGTATCAAGCTAATCAAGTGGACTGTGTTTCTGAATGTATTGCTGCCTTGTTAGTAACTTTGTTTTTTACATGTGGTATTAACTTAGTGCTGGTTTTCATCTGGATTCATATGTTATAGCCTGAGGTGGCCTGCTTTTTCTGGCTTGTCCTGCCTTACATTTAAAAATTGTGTTGCTTTATCCTCTAGAATATGAGTATAGAGATGGGTTTGTAACTTGTGTGGCTTTAGGGGTTGAATTAAGCTGTCATTATGAAACTTTATCCATGCAATTATATCTGTACAGTGGAAAGATGAGCAGGAATAGAGGAAAGTATCGTACATAAAACATTGTGGGCAGATGCATTTGTTTTATATTTTGTCATTGCTAGTTTGTTTTTTTTTAAAAAGGTTTCTTTGCAATCCTATGTATTCAAACAAAATTAACAGGTACCTCATGTCCACAGCAGTAAGACTTACGTTGCGCAAAGCCATGCAATGCATTGAATGCAATTTAAGATGCCTTATAGACTATCTTCTCTGCTTGCAGCTTTCTAATTTGTCTTCATTGGGACCAATTCCAGCACTTTAAACCTCTGGCTGCTTTAAGGTTTTGCTGTCCAAAGAAACAAACAGAATCTCTTTTCTAATAAAATGCGTCCTCCTTTTCCTGTGCTCAGCTGTGGACTTGTAGAACAGTAGTAACTCATGGGCTGCACACAGATTTGAAGTTCCTTTTCTTGCAGCTACAGTAATGTAAATAGGGGAGTACAAGTGTTTGTTTCTATATTTGGGATGCAGACAGCAGAAAGTGTAGCATGAGGGAAGGATCACACATTTAGAAGTTCTCGATGAGTATGGAATCTAATTTTTATAGGCTGACTGAGGTAGGGTTTTAGTGGAAAACGGAACAATGATCTTAGTCTCCCTCAGCTGGTTCCCTGAGGAACCACCTTGTTACAAATGTGTGCAAGTCCAGAAAAGGCCAAGATTATTCATATCTAAACTGATGTGCACAATCCAGTGAGACTCTGGTAACGTACACGATATAATACAAATTAAGGAAATTATACGAAGTGTAAAAGTACTTAGCAGCTTTTTTGTTTTATGTATTTTAAAATGTGTATTTATGTATATAAATATACACACTTTCTTGGTCAGTAATTGATTCTTCAGTATTCATGGTATATAAAAAAAATCATGCAGTGGAGTGGACACTTCTACAGAGCAGAAAATTTCACTGGAGAAAGCAAGGATGGTTTTTAATATATGTACTTTATATGTATTATTTTTTTAACACATTCTACATCTAACCTTTGTTGTGTGTGTTTTCTGGAATTCTTATCTTTTTTCATTAAAATGCTACTTCTAGCTCTTATGTCTGGTCTGTTTGGTTTTAATATCGTAGTTATCTCTAGATAAACAGAAGGGGTCAGGACATTTGGAGTTACAGACTAGAGTTCTGTTAAAAAAAAATTTAAAGTTTTACTATGCTTTTGAAGTTCTGTACTTCTCTGAGGATAGGCTTGAACAGAAGACAACTTTCCTGACAAGATCCAGAAAATCATCTCTTACAGAAGTATTCACTTTTATCAAGGCTTCCCACGTGTTGCACTCATAAAACCCTGTTCATTGTGAGCGTGAGACCCAAATCTGGTCTGTCACTTGTTACAAGAAGATTATTTATTCAGGGAGTTTTGATTCTCGAGTAAGGTGTGCATATCTAGTGACACACTTTGTCTCATTATGTGGTAGTAGCAGTAGCTATACTAACAAAGCCATAATAAAGGCTTTCTAATGGCAACCACTACAGTTAGACCTTTTATCTTGTGTTAGCAATGGCAGGTTTTTTATCTGGCTTGGAGACAAATTAACAGTCCTTTAAAATGTTCGTGAAAACTATGAAAAGAAACTAGTAAATGAAGTGAGATGGTTTTTTATCTTGCCTTATGTTGAGAAGTGCTAGATAGACACCAGTAGACTATACTTTTTGTTGTAGTGTAGCTCATTAATTCTTTTGGTTGCTTTTGCTTGCTTTAAGAAATACTTTTCTCAAAATGATACTGAGCAACACTGAAGGGCTGACTGAACTCAGTAACAAGAGGATGAGAATTGATCTCAGCTTACTGGGCCCGGTTCAGGACTGATGGGGTGGGAGCAGCTTCTCTGGGGAGTTCTGCTCTGCTTGGGAAGTATTTGGGGTTTGTGTTGAGTGTGCGATGAAATGCCCACGCACAAAAGGGTGAGGTGTCTGAGTAATAAGGGTGTTATAAAATTCTTCTTAGAAATATAAGTGTTTTGTCAGTTATTAAAAAAAAAAAAAAAAAAAAAAAAGGCCTTGGGCTTGGTCTCTAACGAGAAAAAAAAAAAAAGTTTTTAAAAAAAATTTCCCCGGTTTTTTAATGGGTAAATTCTGCTTCCACGGTTTTAACTTTTT
>Ga0181612_129251_pt1 | contig 10378 bp, 7 predicted proteins | sample HoacroProtozoa21_FD_119630 | JGI IMG/M metagenome (GOLD analysis project Ga0181612, IMG submission 119630) | Hoatzin crop microbial communities from Cojedes, Venezuel. Combined Assembly of Gp0051906, Gp0051904, Gp0051908 | reverse complement strand
TCTTTAGAAAAATACCGGTTACCACCACAAGAGGAAGCAGTATGTATTTCTAGGATGCTGGCTGTGAGAGCATACCACAGCTATTGCCATCACACTTTGCTCTCATCCAATTCACCAAGATTTAAGTCTTCAGGAACAGACTAAGCAAGTCAATCTGAGAAATATTCGTACGGAGGGAAGGGACAAATAGGGTAACACAACTCTGAAGATGAAGGTAAAATGAAACAGAAACCAAAACTCTACAGACATTTAGTACAACCAGGCTCAACCACTAGGTCTGGCAAGTAAAAGGCTAAAATTACTGTTCTGGAGCAGGTAACACCTATCTGCCCTTTGGGCAAGGGCAGCTCTGCTCTAGCTTTAAAGCAAGCAAAGGTCCAGATATATATATACACACCGCATACGCACAGCAATTATGTTAATAGAACAAAACATAGAAACAATGAACCCTGACACATATAAGCAGACTCACTAAGCAGCTCTTTCATATTACCCAGAGCTCTGAAGGTCTTATGTCGACTCAAAATTGCCATTTTCATCCAGATGTTTAACACCACACATTACAGAAATAATACTGCTTTGTGCAGTACAGTCTTACAAGATCTTTGAATGAAATTACATAGGTTTGTATTTTATTTTCCATTTCATCTTCTTTCAGAGGCAGTGGAAAGCATTCAACATCTTAACGCCAGGACAGGCAGGTACCTCCTGTACTTCCAACAAAAATGCCATCCATCCACTTTAGGTCTGAAACAGGGGATGAAATTAACACCTGAACTGCAAAAATAACTATCACATACAGTATTTTGAGCTGTAAAGGATGTGACAGAAGTACTTCTGCTTCAGTTCTACTTCTGCAACATTTGCAATGGGGCCTGCCCAGCCTCAAAGTTATTAAATTCTGCATCCAAAAAGTACTTGCTTTCAATTATTTGAATGCAGCCAAACTGACGAACAGAAGGTATTATAAACCTCAGCTATAACCACCTCTACCTAGTAAACCTAGTGACTGAAGGAAGAACCTCTTCCCCTTGGAAGAACTCCAACATACTCTTGACTTGATAAAGCAAATCTAGACCTTTTTTATTTTTACTTTTTTTAAACAATTTGCCAAGACTGGAATGAGAGATAAATAGAAGGCACAACAATTTTGCTTTTTTTATACAAATACAAACTAAACATGAAAAAAACCTCCCTATTTCAATAAAAAAATTTCACAAGTTCAGGAAAAGTGTTTTAAGAGTCAAGTTCTAGATATTTAAAACTTCTCCCACAATCCAAAATTTTAAAGTGGTAAAACAGTAGTTCGAATTCCTTTCCATGATCATGTAATCAAACGAAAAGTTTCTACGGATACCCATTATTCCACTTTTACAGCGCCACAAAGAGAAAGGTAAATGTCAATTTTTCAAGTGGCAATATCTCCGGACCAGAGGATGTTCATATGACCCTCAAAGAATAAATCAATAGTTTTGTTTTCTGCCCTTGAAATGCTTGCCAAGTACTATGCTTTCCTACAGGCTCTTGAACGCATGCATGTGAAATAATATTCCACTGACTGAAATGCACCCAAACTCAGTAGAAAGGGGGAAGAAAAAGGAAAAAGAAAAAAAATTAAGAGACATTCCTTTAGGAAAGACCACTGGTACCAAAAAAATCCAGTCCATAAGTTTGAGGTGAACAAGAAAATTCAGTTCTTTCCTTTTTAAAATTCACTTTTCCTAAAACGTTGTTCCACAAAGCTGGAATCTGGGACAAGGACTAGAAAAAAAAATCACAAAACCATAACACAAACAAAAAGGGGCCAAAATAGTATCAAACGTAGCAGTCTATAACAGGCTAGGGCCACATTCCAAGATACTCAAGGCTGAAATTCACAAATCTGCAGGAAAAAGGGTTTGCGCCACCATGTCAACATCCATGATGCATTCACTGGCGTTGCCCGATCCCCCTTCCAGCTCCAAATCCTGGCTTCTGGGACATTCCTCCACGTGGAGGCCCTCGAATCCCACCTCCCAGCCCCCCACGAGTGCCTCCAGGTCCACGTGGTCTGTTATCTCTGCGGTCACCCTCCCTGGCAGCTCGTGTTTTCTTCTCCTCCACATTCAGGCGCACCTCTCCCCTGAACATGATGGGCTGCAACAAAAGCAGAAAAGGTACTTCCATTAATGACTCACCAGTAACTCTGCCATGTCAAGCAGATTTCTGCAACCTTGTCTCTCATCCTCCTCTCCACAAAGAAAATTAAAGTGTTTTACAATTGGTTACTAGAAAATGGCAATGGTCAAATTATGCATCCAGTCTTATGGATGCACTGGAGAAGATATAAAAAGATGTGGAAGAGTGGCATTTGAAAAGCCATCTCAGGCTTAACACTGAGGATTCTGACACCATTTAGAAAAGGAATTGAACTATTAACAGTAACCTCCTTCTGTCAATACACGGCAATTCACAGTCTGACACCATGCAGAGTCCCAGCTGATTTTTCTTACAGCACAAAGACTGTCAGATCCCCTCTGCCACCTTGCTATACAGGCCAGTTAAGTCTTTCACTTAGGTCAAGCTCAATTTTCACAACTTCAGCATCAAGTGGTCACTTGATTGGGAAACCTCACTGACAAGAATAGAGAGGAGCAGGACTACAACATCCCACACAAAATGTTGAAGTCTGCAAGAACGAAGAACTACAGGAATAAGGACTCACTTGCTTCAAATTATTCCTGCAGTTGCACAACAGGCAAGAAGATCAAAAATATCACCCACCATCAGCACAGGCACAATGTTTGCTCATCAAGTGGAAAGACTATCCATTCTCTTCTACTGAACTGACTAGAGAAGTAGAACAGATCTAAGGATGCAGCACACTGCCCTCCTCTAGCCATCAGCTGTGCAAGAAGATCAAAGCATCATGTTACAGCCTGATAACTCCCACATTTTGCATCAGACAGTGGGTGCAGCTTCATTGGCTAACAGCCTTATAAACTCATTTATAGCAAAGCTTATCCTGAGAGAAGTCCTACAGTTTCAGGACATATCTTTGCTCAAAGCACTGGGCCCATTTGCAAAACAATTCAAAGCGTGGATACTACAAACAAAATTTAGTGCTGTTCAAAGCACGGCAGATGTGTGAAACAGCTTTTACAGGACTTTAGTCTACATAAAACAAAAAATATGACTACAGAAAATCATGCCCATCCATTACAATTTAAGCATTTACATGGGCTTGCAAAAAAACAAAAAAACCACAAACAATAAGAGATATTTTGAGTGCACCAACTTTGAAAGCTTAATACACATTCAAAGCCTAACTTGGAAGCCAGCATCCACTCTTTTCTAGCTCCAGTTACACAGAGTGGCACAACTGAACAAGTAAACAAAGGCCACAAATCCCTCAGCTGAGTGCACCTTTGGCACTCCCTGGACACGCAGTCTGGCACTCTGCTCTCTCCCACTGCAAGAGAACTCATCAGTGAACATTTCTGGTTTGTTTCAGCAAGAACACAAACATGCACATTTGTCACTGCTGAATGTGTTTACATACTGCTTACAGCTAAGAAATCGCTTAAGAACCCACTGTCACTGTACTACTTGATTGACTTTGGCCTGAATTGGAGTGGGAACAGATCTACTCAGCCTACTTTTAGCATTGGTTTCAAATCACCTGCTTTAGACTTTATCCTAGACCACACTGGAACTGCTCAGCACACAACAGTAGGAAAACACGTATGGGAGCAGCTCTTTACCAGTATTCAGATCTTGAGTCACTTCTCCCTGTGAGAGCTCCTAGGGCTGCTAGGCTTCAGGTGCATTAACTCGTCAAGCATTGCTACAAATGGTGCTGACATCCCACAGCTAAAGGTGTCTAACCACATGAAATATCCCAAACTCAGACCAAATACCAAGCCTTAAAAATCTGCACCCAAGCTACCTTTCCTGTGTAGAGCTCAGCAACTTACCATTGGAAAAAGGCTCTACAATCAATCAGTTTATTATGTTCAAAGTTGTTATAAGCTACTTCAATGACAAAAAGATTCAACCTGTACAAATGTCATACAAGTCTTGGTAATAGGAGGGAAAGATACCCCACCTACTTTAAGATGCTTAAGAAAGGGCAAAGGGACCAAAGAACGGGATCAAGTAAAATCTTTTCTTGTTAGAGCAAGAAAAAACTCTGCCTGTTACCAACAGACCAAAACCCACCGACTAGAAGTTTATTTACCCTGCTGCTAAGGATCTTCTGAACTGGTTCAGGATCATCAAACACCACAAACCCAAAATTGGGAAGCTTTCCACCACTGTTGATGCGAAGTTCAACAACATTGCCATAGCCTGCAAGAGAAAAGCCAAGTTCTTCGGTCATACATTAGAATGCTCTGTTGACCACGCTTATGGCGGCAACCCCCAAACCCCAAGAGCACAGCAAAGCAACTAGCTTACTTTGGAAAAAGTCTTTAAGTTCACTTTTATCCACATCATGGGGAAGGTTCCCAACAAACAGCTGATGACTGTCTGGGTATCTCACAATCCGTCTAGTCTCCACATCGCCTTGTTCACCCTCACGAACTTGGAACAGAAAAGTAAAGCATGTTTAAGAAAAGCCAGTCCCCACAACAAACAAAAAAAAAACAAGTCATGGTCAGAATTAGAACCTTATAAAAGAATCAGAATACACACTCTATTCACAAAAAAAGGTAAGCATTCTACAACTAGCAAGTTTGCAACTGTTTGCTTTTTATCACCAGACTGAAGCCAAACGCTTGAGTAGAAATCTAGATACTTGAGCAAAATGCTAGTGAAACTCATCTCTAAAGGCTGCCAGACATTCAGACCAAGATCATTTAAAATAACCATATCCACAGAAGAAGTCATTCACTTACTGACAAAATTAATGACATTTTAAAAGCTGTAATCATCATATTGCTTCCCCAAAACCATCAAATAGCAGAAACCAACAGGTTTACTCTTTGTAGCTTCTCTTACTTGGTCTAGGACCCCTCTGTGGTGGGATGCTTGTTCGCTGCTCCCTCACTCGCTGATCCCTCTGAGGTCTCTGAGGTGGGGTCTGAGATTCAGGCTTTGCCTCAGGGCGGGGCTGTATAAATTCAAAAAGGAATTAAGAAGAACAAATCAGACATAACAGTAGGATTCAGCTTTTAAGAGCTCACTATCAAGTTGTTGATAAGGTAGCTTGAAAATACAGGAAAAAATCATAGTTATTACCACCTGTGACTAAAATGCATGTTAGCTCATAGTGGTCTACATGCTAAAAGCTCACGTCACTTGACTAAGTTCGAATTTCAAAGTCCCCCCATTCAGAGTTATATACAATAAATTGTCTGCCCAAAGTGCAGTGGTAGTTACAGATAGACAGTATTAGATAAACTTATTTGGTACAAAATATCATACATGAATAGGCAGTGAAAAAAAATTAGAAGATTTGTCTCTTCTGTTAAGAGGGTGTAAACATTTCAGATGGCAGCTACATCCAGCACTTACATGAACACTCTCTGCTTCTCCATGAGAAACAATTCCTTTTCAACTCAAAAGCCAAGGACATTTTTATGAAGTCTATAATGAAACACTGAATTTGAAAGTCTTTGTAGTCTCCCTGAATTCAGATCATAAAGTAGGTTTCACTGTATTTTTCCCCACCTCAGTTTACTGTGAGCCAGTGTAGCACTTAAAACTTCTCTAGATGCTGGATTCCTACCTGCGAGACTGGTACTTTCACAACATGAGGTGGTATTCCTGATACTGGAACAGCTCCACTGGGAGGGAGGTTCTTACTGGTTACTGATGCCCAGGAAAATGTCTAGAAAAAAAAAATTGTAACTCAACTCCAGATGCCTTTATCCTTCTGAAACATATTCCTGACAGTATAGCTGACACACACAGGATAACAGTAACGAATTTTAACCTGTCTTTGAAATCATGGATCCAGCCAACAGCAGTTTCTCCACAACTTCCTTCAAGTCATTTCAATTTAAAAGACTTAGTGTAATGACAATACAGTCACACTTACACCCTATTTCTAAATTCTACATAGAGTTGAAATAGGACACAGCAGTGGCCTAAGACCAAGTAGCACATCAAGGTTAACCAAAGCACTGGTTTTTTGAGTACTCATTTGTCCACTTCTGCCTCCCTTAATACTCAAAGGTGACAAAAGTCCCCACACAGAAATAAAGGCACATTTCGCCCATTTTCCCAATTCAGCATGTTGTTTGCAGTCTGCTCAGAATCTCAGAAGCTCTTTACAAACAAGGAATCTCAGCCTCCCACTGCTGTCACAGTTCCCACACCTATCAAATATATAAGCCTTACCTTAGCTGCTGGTATTTTAACCAACTAGTTACTAGCTAGAATTTCATCCACCTGTTAGAGTACAGGAACTAATGAGAAGGTGGCAACTGGTCATGACAAGAGTAATTGGGGCAGGGGAGGAAAAACTACAAAGCATTTAAACACTTCTAACTCCAGATGTTCTTCCTCTTGCCAGAGAGAGGATCATGTTCTGCAAAATGACAGAAGAGTCAAACACACCGATGACACCACCACAGCACAGAGCCATCCTCTGTCATTACCCTGGAATCCTCTTGCACTGCAGGAGCTGGATCAGCAGGAGCTGGAGAAGGACTCTTTTCCACAGTCTCTTCTGGAGCTGACTCCTCTAATACCGGCTCAGATTTTTCTTCCTGCACCTCTGGTTCAGGCTCCTGTTCAGGTTCTGGCTCTGGCTCCGGCTCTGCCTCTGCAGTTGTCTCTTCCAGATGTTCCTCAATGTCATTGCTATTAGACAGCACCACAAAAAAAAGAAAAAGAGGAGGTATTGTACTTGATTCTATTACTGGGTGGTAAGGAATGTTATTTGTCCAATACAGAATCAGGTACACCACATTTGAGAGGAAGAACAAGGCTAATCTGTCTAAATAAGGCCACACTGCACAGGGATGCAAGTTTTGCATTGTTGCACTACAGAGCGGCAAAAGCATTACATCTACTGAAAATCCAGAGTCTCTGCGTTTAGCCTAACAGAACTTTGGTTTCAGCTGCCCAATAAACAGAAATCTTTTGACTATTAAAGAGCAAAATCACAGGTAGCAATAAATTCGTCTGACCTGTTCTACAAGCCATCTGTATTACACAACATCTGACTTCATCTAATAAGGTATTATTACCTGACAGCCTGCTCATAATAAGCACCAGTATTATCAGGAACAGCCTCAGGTGTCTGCTGTCTTTCCTCAGGTTCTTCCCCTTCCTCCTCTGATTCTAAATGAAATTAGAAAAGGAAAAAATACAGCACACACATCTTTAGTACTCAGTTCCAGTGTTAGGTATCTTCCACAGCCTGCAGGTAAAGTCTCTGCTGAAGGGCACACGGGAAGCACTATCAAGATGTGACATGGAACAAACCTTTCCTTATACTTCTGTTATCATTTCAGTTACTCAGTTTCGACCAAGGTCAAATAACATGTTTCAAATACTTCAGAAAAGGAGATTTATAGCCAAAGAATCCGACTGCGACTGCTAAAATAAATCTTCCAGTTCTTTTAATAGAAACAGAATATGCCACAAAAATAACAATCATCTGCACATCACAATTCCTTGCTGGAGCTCAAGAACACTACAGGCAAGGAAAAAACACCTAGAACATGAAGCTTAAGATTTCCTCTGGTCTGGGAATGAAATGTTGATATAGACCTAGAAACAAGCATCTGCAGAACAATCCAAAAACTCCTGCTACTTACCTTCTGGAGGCTCAGTGTCAGAGTCACCAAAAACCTCATCTTGGTAGCGGAAGATATCATTGTGGACATAGAATTTGTTTGCAACAGAACCCTAGAAGCAAATTAAGGGGAGGAACCAATTCAGTTACACCAGTTGCAGTAAAATTGAAATAATGAGAAAACCAGAACAGCTTTAGCAAATCATCCTTTCCACATAAGATTAATCCAAACTTGCCTCCTTCAACAAAATGTGCATTATTCAGGAAAAAACAAAAAAGATGCACTATGCTAGCAAGTCAAGTACGTATTGAGCAATGGGAAAGATTCATATTAGTGCTTTTAGTCCAGCAGGAGCAAGAACTTCCTGGGGTTTAAAGTATCAATCCTCAGCTCCAAGTCAAACTGAAAAATAAAGTGATATTGCAATCCTCCTTATTATTATTTTGTTATGTAAACTGTTTTGTTCAATAAAAGGTGACTATTTCAAAAGCCACCTCAAATGCTGAGTCAGCATTTTATACAAGTCTGGAACCCACATCCCCAAACAGCAAGCATTTTCCTCTTTCTACTAATTCTCTTCAATACGAGCACCAGTTGCTAGGAGGGCAAATCAAACATAAAATAACTTTAAAACATGTAAGGAATAAAATACATTCCATACACCTAGTAGCCAAAAGTTAGGACATTTACAACTGTAATTCTGATATCCAAGGTTAACATATGACGATACAGAAGTAGAGTCATTTCCTAAGGAATGTGCAGAACATTACTGCTGCATTTTGTGGCAAACTACCCTCCCAGTCTAACCCTCCAGATTCCAACACCAAACCAGACAAGCCTCATTACTCCTGACATATTAGAAGCACTATAATAACACTAGCACTCCATACAACATACCTCAGGTGCAAGTACAAATGTTTGCATGAATCTGCGCACAGGCTGCATGTTATTGGAGAGCTCTCCCATCACCTGGACTACAACACCATCATTGAGAGTAGCATGGGCATCCACATGACGAATCTTTGTGTGGCAATCCTTGAAGTTTAATGACAGCACCTTCTTGTGGATATCCTATGAAAGAATGGTATACAGGTTACACTGCAGAACCCATTTCTTCTAAGTCAGCAGCTTTCAAAGAAAGCAAAAACTTAACACACTGTTTCAGAATATATTCCCCAACTCCAAGCAAAAGCTTGGCAGCACGCTCTTTAAGTTTGCTTCGTAAGCAATTTTACATTATGAACTTTAATAAAAGAAGCATATGTTGCCTAACTATTGCTGTTTACAGTTAGAGAGTATTCTGGCATTTTGTCTGGTTTTTTGGTAGGTTTTTTTTTGTTTGTTTTTTTTTTTTTTTACAGCCAGCACTTGGACAAAGGGGGCATGAATCACAGCTGGATACGTGTCTCTTCTCAACCATGCAGGTGACAAAAAAAGAAGGAAAGAACAGTAACTTTTTTCAAGTACTTACAGATTGCCCATAGACCGCGTCAGCTGGTTTTCCATTGGAATCCAAGCCACCATGGACATAAGAAGAGTTCTTTCCATAAAACCTGTTGGAAAGAAATATTCTAACACTAAGCTTTGTTATGTAAGAACACTGAGCCTCTACATTAGAGTGCACTATGAATAATATACTTTCAAGCAAGTTTTCTGTCTGAATTATTGGAATACAGCCATATAATTCCCTTATCCTGTTAGCAGTTTGGGGGTGGGGTTTTTTCCATCAAAGGGGAAAAAGCAAAGTTCTCCTGTGTAAGCTGTAGCATTCAGATATGTCAGATACCCAAGCACTAACAGCCAAAACCAAAATCTCACAGGAGCTAGATGATCCAATCCCATTCTCCCCTTTCCGTACGAGGTCCCTACAGCAACTTAGTACCCTGAACAACCAGGATGCTAAAGGCTTCCCCTCAAGTTCTAGTTTAAAACTTGAGCAAGGAGCAATGGTACTTTTTCCTTTATCTAAAGTGAGGAAAGCACTATGGGTAAATGTTTCATTTTACAACTGAGGGATTACAAGCTAAAGTGTCACAAACACCATGGGACTGCATTCTGACAGCAGATAAAAGACTAGAACTGAATTCCACAGCACATTGTAAGCTTTCCTCTGACAAAAATGGACAAGGTCAGCTGTCCACCTAAGTGAAGAAATACTCTGAATAAGTATTTCAGAGTTTGGAAGAACGAAGGTTTCAGAAATCACTTGTCTAGCTACTCAAAGCACAGCAAAACAAAGTATCTTCAAAAATGAGGTTAGTTCTAGCAATGTAGGACACCTGTCAAATCAAACACGACCAATACACGTAGGTAACAGATTGTAGTTTGCTGTGCATTCATAATTTCCTTTAAGAAAGAGCTGCCGGTATGGCTGAGACATACCAATATACAAGCATACACTTTTTACAATGCTTTTCCTAGTCAGGGGATAGTCAGGGGGCACTGTATTAAGACATACTACAGAAATGCTTAACTAAATAACATTTACCCAATTTTCATTGATATTCATTAAAACTAGAAGTAGCAAGCAACACATTTCATTTTTTCTTCTTTTTCACTTAGAGTACATGTATAGCAGCATTTCAGTAACAACTAGAACACAGATATTTAAAGAATTCCTGTAACCTTTACTATCCATGTTTTAACCC
>Ga0181612_167864_pt1 | contig 10379 bp, 8 predicted proteins | sample HoacroProtozoa21_FD_119630 | JGI IMG/M metagenome (GOLD analysis project Ga0181612, IMG submission 119630) | Hoatzin crop microbial communities from Cojedes, Venezuel. Combined Assembly of Gp0051906, Gp0051904, Gp0051908 | reverse complement strand
TCCTTCTCTGGAGATATTCCAACCCTGCCTGGACAAGGTCCTGTGCAGCCTGCTCTGGGTGACCCTGCTTTGGCAGGGGATTGAACTGGGTGGTTTCCAGAGGAGGGCCCTTCCAACCCCTGCCATGCTGGGATTCTGTGTGATTCTAAGTTCTCTGCTGCTAGAGACTGGCAGCATGGTCCAGGAACCATGCTAGTCCTTATGACAGTCCCTATGTTATCTATACCTAAAGTCCAGAAATATGTATAAGAATAAAAACTAATACTTCCTCAAAATTTCAGCTTTAATGATATAGTAGCACTCTTGTAAAATGATACACACGAAGTCCCAGCTTTTTGAAAATTACCTTTCAGAGACCTTGCTAGCTATTACATAAGCTTAGAAATGTTTTGATATGGCAGCCCTATAAATCTGAATTAATAACCAAAGCCTATGTTTTAAGACACACAAAAATGAAAAGCTTTTTGCTTTCCATGAATCATTCAATCAAAAACTTTACTGTGTTCATTTTTAATAGTACATATATTGAAAATTTGTGGCTATTTTCTTTCAAATGTACAACAGCAGCATTTTTATTCCCCGATGAATTTAACAATCTGTCTCTGTGTGTCCTCCCACTGCTTCAGATCTCCACTCCTGGTGGTGTAAGAGAGGTAGATTGGTGCAGGTTGTGTTCTTGTTTCTCCGATTTTGCGTCAGATCTGACAGGAGGAATAACTATACACTTGTCATCCTTTTTCAGACACTTACGCCTTTTATCCCAAGGCCCAGATGCCTTTCATTAGATCACGCTTCTCCTACAGCTTTGATCTCCCTTTAAAAAAGGCAGAAAGCTGCACTGTACAGGAATGTGAAAAAATCCTGGAAAAGAGCCTCTAAAATGTTGTATCTTCCCCACTTTTATTTATATATCTCCCATTCTTTCTGTACTTTGCCATAGGGTTCCCCATAAAATATCTGGACGAAAAGAAAACATTTTCAAATTAATCTCTCGCACTGAAAAGTCCTTTTTTCTCAGATAACCCCAGGGCACTAATCAGTTCTTTTTAGATATTCCTGCTTGTCTTCCCCTCCATCCACTAAATCTCTAGATCAAGGATTCTTGGACTCAGCTTATCATGCTGTTTTCTTAATTTAAATGCTTCACTCCACAGAGTCTAATACTCATCTGTTCATTGCAAGTCTCCTTAGTTCACCGAGTTGATTAAACATTTAAAAAACATATATATTAAATATTCATAAGAATCAGTCATGTCCCCCCCTCCCCGATTCTAGCCCTGGAGAAATATAAACAGTCAGTATGGTTGATTAGTGCAATCATAAAGGCGTCTTCCTCTCTCACTTTCCCTACATCAGAATAATTTTCTTTAACTTTTCACCGGGTCACACCAAAATATTTGTTCACTGCTGCACTGTTCTCCTTCATCGCTATTGTATTTTCCTCAGGCCCCAGAAGCACACTTGAGTCCCTGTTCTGGAGTCAGCCAGCCATACTGCTGTGGATCTAAATCCTGGCCATAGTAATACACCTCCTTCTCCCTTCTGCAACACTGGTTGATCTGCGTCGTAGGGCAGGCCAGCTAACAGAATGGTAGTGTAAGAAAGCAGCTGGTGTTAACTGATAGGCCTCTTTCCTGAGCACCAGCTAATGTGAGTTATTCAAAACGGACGGAGATTCACAGCGAGAAACACAGATGTTGGCCGAGTCCGAGAAATGGCTTAGCACACACCGCTGACAGAAAAGGCGTGCATGAAAGCGCAGGACCAGGCCAGGACAGTGTGCTGGACACCCACTTTCTCCTGCCGGCAGGTGCAGCAGTGGTGGCCTCCAAGAGAGCGGGGAGCTGGGAGCACAGTCTTGTCCCAGACTGCTGCAGATGTGCATTACTGCTGCAAGCTGATACTTGCCATCACTTAAAATCTGCTGTCCTGAGAGGCATCCTAAGTCGCCCAAACACTGTGCACACGTGCTGGCTTTGGCTTCAGGTAGACTTTCAGCTGATTAAAAAACATTGCCTCGTGTCCACATAATACGAAGAGGAGATAGGAGAACTGAGGAAGGATAGACAGCACCAAAGGTTATTCAGATTCCACCCCCCCCACACACACAGTTTATCACCTAATTTCAGTACTGTTATGCTCAAGAAAATTTCAGCAAAATCAGTGGAGTGAAATTTAACTCAGTCACATTGCTGAAAGGTGCAGTCTGAGGAGCTTTTCTGAAGATGGATCTGGATGGGCTGACCTGTTCACTGACATAACTGAATGCACCATCAGGTTATAAGCATGAAATACAGCTCCAGCAGAAGTCGGAGGGAGATTTGTCTTCAATGAAAGATCATTTCCTCCTCAAGCTTTCGGCAATGCTTTGTAAATTATGAGACATCTGACCAACTGCTCAGTTGCTATACCTCTGGTCATCAAATACATAACGAAAGAGCGGGCAGCTTTATGCTATTATGCTTTTTATTTTAGAGGTCTGCTGTTCCGGATTTTGTTTTGGAACAAAGCACAAACTAAATCACAAGCCACACAGCCTCCCTCTCAGGCAGCAGCCCCATTTCCTCGGCAGAGGGAAGGCAGTCAGCAGAGACGAGCAGCATTCCCAGCGATTTCCCAGGGCCTGCAGGAGACACCGTTCATGCCTGCAACATTCCTTTCACTCCAGGACCGACTCCTGCAGTTCAGCCAGGTGACTTTGAATTCAACTTTTGTAACCGAAAATATCATTCTATCTTCCTCCCACATATTATACTCATGGAAAGAAAAAGGGACTGTAAAAAATCCCGACCTAAGACAGAACTTTAGATCATTCTATCAGAGTTTCCATCTCAGTGCTTTTTCTAATGAACAGATTTATTTGCAGCCGAAACACAGTTTAAAAATATATTCTTGCACTTTTTTATATTGTTTTTTTCTGTGTTAAAAGAGATAATTACATCAGTTTAGGAAGCTAGCTACAAAAGAAGTTTCTTTATGTTGAAATTTCTTTTACTGTGGTTTTGAATCCCCAGTTCAAGAGGTCAAGTTGCCCTTTACAGCTAGTAACAGTCTCAGATATCCACTTTCCAGGGTTTGTAGCAACCCTGCTACAAATTTTCCGAGATCTATACTAGTCAGGACCATTGTACACTACAGAACTTTACATTGATGGTAAAATTATTCAAAGTCCCCAATGAGGTTCAAGCCACTACTGCTGAATACTGATGTCATGGTTAAATAAATACTGTCTTAAAGCAGCATTATTTCCAAACTTTGAGGTATTTTCATACTGTAACTGTAGCTGCACCACAAACACACAATATTTCTCTTCTGCTGCCAACTTCTCTCCTTCCTCCTCATCCCCCTCCTGCTGCTGTAATTCCTTCCCAGCTGCCATCCCACCCAGCTCCCTCCGATTTGGAGCCACCACCTGACAGAGGCAAGCTTTAAAAGCTGAGTTTGTCTTTATTTCCATCAAGAATAACCACAGCTGCAAGTTTCAGTACCCACAGAGGCTTTTAACTGTAACTTTTTATTAGAAGTGCTAAATTGGGAGTAACACAAATCCCCAATTTAATAGTTTAATAAAAAGAGGAAGTTAAAAGCCAGCAGAGCTGTGGAGGAGCAGCACTGAGACTGGAGGTGCCAAATATTTGGGTTTTAAATGGCTAGGCTTTCTCCTGTGTTTTATGATTATAAGGAAAGACTCTCCAGCGAGATGCGCTGGGCATAAACAGATTTCTGCTCATGAGCTGGAGAATATCACTGTGTATTTAACTGTACCCATACGAACATAGAGGTCACTCCTCAGATGTGCTGTGGCTACGTATGGGTGCCTTTTGCACTGCAACTGGGAGCAAAACATACTTTAAATCCTAGCTAGGATTTTCTAATGCATTCTGCAGCCAGACACAAGGCCAGGCTCTTTGAAAGAGCAAAGGATTTATCTATAAATAGGGTTTTCTGGGCTTTGGAAAACTGGCTCTTCACATCACATATGTTTAAAATCTGACCCTTAGTTCCTTGTAACAAATTTGGTTTTGTTTTCCAGGAATAAGGGAGGCTTCCAAACTTGTTTTCAAACAGCAAGGGGTAACCATGACAGTTCAGTGAAGTTTTGATGGGAAGCCTACACCCAAGTAGCCAAAAGCAATCCATATTTTTACCATTGTCACATAAAAAGGCCAGACTTCCAGATCCAAGTATTGCCAGATCTCCCTGATTCGCTGCCTGGTAGCGCGCTATGCTTTCATTATTCTGCACTGCCATAAATATTACAGGGGTTTAGTCTTATTTTCACCTGGCAGAACTCAATCTAATACTCCGTCTCACTGGAAACTGTATTAGAACCAGTAATCACAGCATAAAACCCCCAAAATCAGATGCAAAACCCCAAATCTGTAAGAGGAAGTCAGGACTATTCCTATGCGTATTAATGCCGAGTCATTAGTTAGTCTGGCAAAAGGATGCCACAGGGTTACGTTCACCACCTTTAGCCAAAACATTCACTCCTCTGCCTGACTCCAAGGCAGGAGACGCTCCCTGCCAGCCAGCCCCTGCCGTGCTGAGCCTACAGCAGGTCCCGGGGGAGGCTGCACAGCCCCCATGGCTCTGAAGGAGAGGGCAGAAGAGCTTTCTGTAAATCACCTCACTGCCACAGCAAAGCCCAATAGATGCTGAACACAGGTCCCTGTCCCTGGGGCGAGGCCATGCCAGCGGGCAGATGGCTTCATGATGAGACAAGATGGACAGTCTTAGCTCTTCACACCGCTTGGCAATATCTACAGTGCATATCTGTGAGGAGTCTCTCACCAAAACAGACTCCCTGTGCCGTGGTGTGTTTCCAACTCGCTTTTCCCCATCAAACTCCTTGCACAAAGCCAGCTGCTTCCCTCCCCCAGCTTCTTCAAGAATAATGAAGATTTACCAAAGCAAAGTCCTCCCACTTGGCTTCCCTGATGCATGTCCTCTCCCACCACCTCATCAGCTTCTCCCTTCAAGGAAAAAGCCCAAAAGATGTGACAATGCCAAGTCATGCAGCACCGATGCATCTCAACACCTTGCAGAAAGGCTGAGAACCAGAAAGAATGATTACAATAGCAGAGTTCATAAGCAGATTTGGATGCAGACTTGAATAATCCCAAACTGGTTCTGTATTTGGCTGAAAACTGCTGAATATTCTGAGCTTAATTAAAAAAAAAAAAACCAACCAGAAAAAGAAAAAGTTTCAAATGTCAAAAGTCCTGATGGTTCTGAAATGAACCCTTCCTCCCACCTCTTCTTTTTCTTTTTTGTTTTTTTCTTTTTAAATAACGGCCAGGAGTGGGCTTTGTGGTCCATAAAAGCCCTAATATTGCATGCCTGAAGCAACAGTGAAGCAGTGTTTTTTGAGAAGGTCTGGTTTGGTCAGAAGTCATGTATGCGCACAGCTACATATGTTAACATCAGAAAAATTAGCACAGGCCTAAGAAAAACATATTATAAGTGACAAAATTATTTTTTTTTTTAATTAAAACAAACTGACAACTCTGCAACATCTATTTAAAGAAGGACAATTCATTTTTATTCTTGAGAACAAAGGAGGGACAGACTTTGGCTAGATTGTGGCAGTTGTCCTCTGCAGTATTAGAGAGTGCTCTCAGTACATAGTCTCTGCTTAAAAAAGAGATGCTTTAAAGTGACTTTTGTTTTAATTATTTCCATATGCTAAAAGCAAGGCTTTCTAGACTTCGGAAAGTTGCTTTTCCCCATATTGTAGACTATAACTAGATTTTTTAGCTTTGTCAAGGTCCAGGCGAAGCAGTCCTACAGTGTTACAGAATGAATTTTACAGGTTTAGTTAATGACTCCATTAAAAAGTGCTTATTACTACGGGAGTACATGAAAGTTAACAGGCAGGAATTATTCAGAGCTATCCAGCATGCAGCATGAAGAACTATCACCATATCAAACCAGCAGTCACTGCTGGACGGCAGAAGAAACTTAGAAGAAACTGTCAGGGGAGAAGGAAACTTTGAGGAAGACCAAAGCAAGTGAAGAAGCCTCGCATCAGCCTCTGCGGTCCCAGAGATCTGAGAGGCAGAGTGAGTGAGTGAGAAGACGTGAACCCTCTGCTCGGGCAGCTCTGCTGCCAGTCTGAGCAAATTGCCCTCCAGGGAACGAGCAGCTCGGGCGTGGTTAGTGCTTCCAGTCACGCTTTCCGTTTAATTGCCAAACTCCTCCAAGGCTCTGTCCCCAGCACACTTCTCCAAAGATGTATATATGCGTATTTCTGCCACTTTGTTCTTCCACACAAGAACATTCACACCCTGTACTCCAAAAGCATTCATTTCACCCATTTTAGCATTTGTCACTTAAGAAGTTTCTATTCCCTCCTCCACAAGTAACTGCTGGCCAGGAACCTATGTTAATCCCTAACCTTCATTAATTCCCTCTTCAATGCCATCTCATTGGGCAACTATATTCCAAAACATGCCATACGCATTAGCAATACCTACAAAAACAGAACAGTATCAACTGCTGCAGTGAAGGAGGGAGCCCAGATAGTGCATTACTGAAAACTTGGGGCTTATACTAATCAAAAGAAGCAGAGTCAATAACACTTCTTGTATTTGTTCCACTTAGTTCCTTTCAAATCCATGTAAATGAACATTACACTGTTGCTTCTGATTTTTATAAAGCCTAATTTCTGAAAATACTACAGTTATCACTAAAACTATTTTACACAAATTCCCTTTACATAGAGTATCACAGATATCTGACATTTTTATGAACTTCTGGCACCTCTCTTTTGATGTTGATGTTTTGATGTTCTTTGCTTGGTTCTGGGAAATCTTTGCATAGGTGCTTTGGATTAGAGGATGGAGTTTTTTGATAGCAAAAAGGGTATCAGCTCTGTTTCAGAAGTAGATGAATAAAAATGGTTAGAGATTATATAAAGAAATGGACTTGCAGTAGAAAAATATTACTTTGTTGAAACAGGTACTTCCCTACTAAATTTTCATGAAAAGGCTTCTAAGGTTCAGGACTAAATTCAAATCCACAGCATAAGAGCTGTGTTGTGGTCCCTGAACAACCAACTCAAACTTACATTTATACAACACGAAAAAGGTCCTAAAGGAAAGGAAGTCCATAGTTTGTGGGTGAAGACACTCACCGCTGTGCTAGACTCAGAGGTTTTGGCCCTGGCTCTCAGCCAGCCAGCACTGGCCTCCCAGATTGCAAGTGCTCTGTGCTTAAACGCAGAATGATAGGGTTGTCTTCAGCGTGTTGGAGCTTTCCCTGCACCCGCCCCCTCCCCGATATTATCAAACATTTTCAAGTTTCAAATTAATTTCAAACACAAGTGAAGAATTTTTAAAAATCTAAACTATTTTCTGAAGTCCTCTTCTGGTGATTTGTAGAGCTGGTCACTTGAAACTTTTCCACCACTCTTTTGCCCACAGACACCTATATACCCAGGTGTATATGTATATACCCACCTATATACACTATATACCCAGGTTCCTTTCCTCCATTATCCTGATTTCTCAGTGATGATTTTTCAGCTGGCAGTTTCTCACACAGGCTTGCCTTACTCCCAAAAGGATGGTGTTTCCTACTGCATCACATCTTACAAAGCTTTCTCTACAGCCTGCTGTAAATGACAACCGCTGGGTTTCCTATCTGCAAAATTCTGTAACCCCGGCAAGAACATTTCTTTGATTTGTAGTTATGGATGAGATGCCAGGTGGGTCTGTCTAGGATAGTGGTGATCACGGTGCTGCAAAAATGCAAAAGATGGAAAAAGCCAGGGACTGGTAATTCTTTGTCAATAAATTTCAAGGTCATCTGGAAGCAACGGTGTATAATTAAAGGGCATAATTGTAGCACTGGCAACCTGATCTCAAATAAGCATTCCATCTTGAAATTCTTTAAATGAAAAAGAGAATGAAGACAATTGTTTTTTAAAAACCACATTTTCAAGGAATTCCTAAGGTCTAGGCATAGGCTATCCAAAAAGCATGATTTTCCACCTCTGACCTCTTCTGTTATTTACGGCTCGGGCATTTTATTTACACGCAGCTACCACTCTCCCTACTCCTTCCCCCCAGAAGAGTTCCTAGTATTTAAAACATGCATTAAAAGGCTGGTGATACGATGTTAAATCTATTTTTGTCCTTGTAAATACTGCTTTGCTCAGGGAAGTTGAAGCATTTTGGAATCCAACTTTATTTGGCATTCCTATTTTGGAACAAGAATAGTCAAATACCAAGCGTAACATCTAAGCGAAGCAGGAGTTCCCTCCCAATGCACACCACTAGTACCATGCTAAGGAGAGCTATCTCTGCGCATAGCCCTTCAAAAATAGTCAGCTACCACTACTCTTGTCTCATGAATATTAGCAACTTCGTAAATGAAAAGCAGCACAACATGCTTCTGGAAAAAGACATAACTCTCATGCCCCTCATAATACCTTAGAATGATTTACACAGCAAGGAAGTTTCAGGCCAATAACTCAGTAATAAAGATCTTTTATGGAAATTTTATATCATGCCCTTCTACCAAGAGCAAGTAAACTGCTATTTCAAATCTCTCTTTCCTTTCTATGCCTATTGACAGCTATCAAACAGCAGGTGACCTTTGAGCTAGCTCCCCAAGTTTCTTGCCTTTAACAGATATCTAGATGAGGAATGATGGCAGACCCTCTTCCCTTTCTCCAGGCCTCTACCTATGGGAGAATATCATCATACATGGAAATCAAAGACTCTACTGGCTCACCCTTCCCCTCCGAGTTTTCCAAAATGTTTTCTTCCATCTGCTCCTACATATTTTTCTGAACATTCCCATTTGTACTAAATATTGCCAGACACAAGGCAGTATTTCAAATGAAACAGCACATGGAAATGCATGTACATATATTTTTAGCAGCCTGCCTCTGTATTTCTGTAAATAACAAGCAAACCGAAATGTGGGAAGAAAATCCAAACACTTCAATAATTAAATAGAAACATGGAATGTGATATCAGAAAAAGCCAAGAGTGTTTGGGGAATAGTATTGGAATACCCAATGATCTTGAGAAATTGAAAGGTCTGAAATAAACTGATGCAATTCAGTGAGGATAAATACAAAGCATTACAGTTAGGAACAATCAACTACAAAAAAACCCAACAAAAACAAACAAGCAAAAAACACCCAACAAAGGGGGGAACCATGCAAGAAGCGCCAATTTTCCAGATAAGGATGCCAGAGTTACAATAGATCACAAACTGAAATCACCATTATCATATTGCTGCTCAAAAGCAAGCACCATATTAGGACACAGAAAGAAAGTGTCATAGGTAAGATACATGAAGCAACTCTTCTATCCAGCCTGATAGCGTCTCAGCTGGAATATATCAGAGCACTGCTTTTGAAGAAGGATTCAAATCAGCCACAGAATGTCCACAGGAGAACGATAAGAAGTGCCAGAGACCCAGGAAGATGTCGCATAATCATAGGTATACTGAAGCATCTACAAAGAAGACTGAAAGAATTAGGATTGCCTGTTCTCTGAAGGAGCACTCTTCTACGATTCTGATTCTAAATCTCTATGTACAATATACAAAGGGGAAGAGAAGGAGTTAATAAATTGTCAATCCCCTGAGGGCAGAAGCAGCAGTAATGAGCTTAGTGCTCAGCAAGAGAGATTCAGAGGAGACACTAAGAAAACTTGTGCGGTGAGGACAGTGGAGAACTGTGATGCATCACTTTAGAACTGGAGGATTTTGAAGAACATATTACAGGAACGATTATCAGGAAAAGCTTGTCAGAAGCTGCCTTGCCTTGTGGAAAGGTATAGGCTAGATGGTGTCTTGGGTTTTTTCAAGTCAAATCTTCCCATAATTCACTATACTTGTTTTCAAAAGTTGTTTTCAAAAGCTATGTATTTGGCTGCAAATTTCAGCATTGGCTCCCACCCACATTGGTCAGATTCATGAGTATTTTCTTCACTTAAATCTTTTCTCAAAGCCCTGTGCCATGGTCACCCATCTGAAGCTGAAGAAAAAGCTGTCTGGACACTGTAAATATTTGCTCTTGTCCTGGACTGAGCCCAGCACCCTCACAGGACTCCCAGCCTCTGCAGCATAATAAGGAGTCAGAAGTTGGGACTGGAAAAGCAATCAGACAGAAACCTTCAGTGGAGACTGGATGCTGTGCTTATTTCCTTGGAGTGTTACCACAGCCATATTTCACAGCTACGTTCAGTGGAGCTGTGTAAAGCCTCTTGGCTGCTTTCAGGGTTTCATTACAAAACTGCAACCACACAGTTGGGGGGGGGGGGGGGGGGGAAAAAAAAAAAAAATTTTTTTGGGGGGGAATTAAAAAAAAGGGGGTTGTTGTGGAACATTTTTCAATTGTTAGCCCTCTTGGTTTT
>Ga0181612_131917_pt1 | contig 10379 bp, 13 predicted proteins | sample HoacroProtozoa21_FD_119630 | JGI IMG/M metagenome (GOLD analysis project Ga0181612, IMG submission 119630) | Hoatzin crop microbial communities from Cojedes, Venezuel. Combined Assembly of Gp0051906, Gp0051904, Gp0051908 | reverse complement strand
TTTATCACACTGCCACCGGAGAAAAAAGAAGAAAAGAAAGAGGAGGAGGATTGCGGAAAAAAACACAAAAAAAAAAAAACCCCCCCGCAGACTAAGGGGCGGGGGGAGGTTCTTTTACGTTTGCCTCAAGAAACCGTTCACAGAAAAGCGCAGGTTCTCAGAGGTATTTGACGATTTCAGAAAGGTCTTTCTTTTCGGTGTGTCTCGGTGCCGGAGAGGCACCCTCGGCGGCATAGCCGATGGGCATATAAAGGACCGATCTCTCATTTTCGGGAAGACCGAGCGCTTCTTCCAGTCTGCTGTTGGGAAACAGATTGCACCAGCAGGTGGAAAGGCCCAGTTCGTGGGCTCTGAGCATCATATGGGTTGCCACGATGCTGACATCTTCCACGCCGGAGTGCACGCCTTTCTCTTCCGGGTTCTTCCACTCCTCGTCGGTATTGTAGGTGAAGACGAGGACCGTCCCGGCTCCGTACCGGCAGGGGGCCAGCTCATCGAGCTTCTGCAGTGCCTCTTCGCTCTGCAGCACATAGATCCTCTGGGGCTGTAAATTTTTCGCCGTAGGGGCGATATTCCCCGCTTCCAGCACGGCATCCAGTTTTTCCTGTTCGGGATTTCTTCCGTCGAATTTGCGGACAGAATATCTGTCCTGCATCACTTTATACAGTTCCATTTGCTGCTCCTTTCGTTATCGGGCCATCTTCCCCGGATGCCAGTCGGCGCCGGGAGCCGATTTCTTCAGATCTTCGCCCGTGCTGCCGAATCCGCTGCTTCCGGAGGTGGCAAAGGGATAGATCGAGATCCCCGTAAAGTCATAGCTCTCAAGGAAATTGAGAATGATGTGAGGGGCGGTATACCACCAGATGGGAAAGCCCAGCCAGATCTCGTCGTACTCTTTCACTTTGCAGTCCAGATCCGCAAGTTCCGGTCTGGATGCATCGTCCTGCATCTCCAGGGTCGTCCGGCTGGACGGATCCGACCAGTCGAGTTCATCCTGCGTATACGGGACCGCCGGACGGATCTCATAAAGGTCTGCGCCCTGCTCCTCCGCGATCTTTTCCGCGGCCTTCTTCGTCGTGCCCGTCGCACTGAAATATGCTACCAGTTTTTTTGACATCGTATCTCCTCCGTATTCGTTTTACTGTTCCTTCTGTTCTTCGCCGATAAACTTTTCCGTATCCCGGAGAACATCCGCCACGGTGATGGAGCTGAGTTCCTTTTCCATCGCCATCTGTACTCTTTCCAGTTTATCGTCCAGTACATTATGGATATTTCTTCCCACCGGGCAGGCCGGGTTTGGATTTTCGTGAAAATGGAACAGCGTCCCTTCCTCCACCGACTCCACCGCGTTGAAGATATCCAGGAAGGTGATCTCCTCCGGCGCCCGTGTCAGTGTGATCCCGCCGGTTCCTCTGGCCACATTGATCAGTCCCGCATCCCGCAGCTGAGACATGATCTTCCGGATGATCACCGGATTTACATTGACGCTGCTGGCCAGAAAATCGCTGGTGATCTTATAGTCTTTTTCAAAGTATTCAATGCAGGCAAAAATATGCACTGCGATGGAAAATCTGCTTGATATCTGCACAAATATTCACCTCAGGGGCAGTATAACTTTCTTTTGTTGTAATGTCAACTATTACAATAGGTTTTCCCCTTTTTTTGCCGGGATTCTGCAACAAAGGGTGGCAACATCGCATGAAAAGTGATATAATTCTGACAATATATCTTCCAAAGGAGGGGTCACCATGATTGATCAGGCATTAAGAGCAGTTCTGGAATCCGATCTTGCAAAAGAGATCGCAGTAACCACGGGGACATGGACAGGAAATATACTGAACGTGATCCTCAGCCCGATCATCAGCTCACTCATGGGCTGATCGCAGCAACGCAGAAGCCGGGAAGAATAGCGGATCCCTTCAAAGAAAAGGAATTTTCCTTTCTCTTTGAAGGGATATTTTTTTACTTTATACACCGGAAGATCCCCAGAGATCTTACGGAATCCACCTCCACCGAGGAGTACTGTGCTTCCAGCCGCTCCTTCAGGCTTTCCTTTGTCTCATAGGGAGGCGTGAAAAATCCTTTTTTCTCGTGAACATTCCGGATCCACCAGTCGGTCTTTTCGGTTTCACCCCTGATATAGAGCGTGCCGCAGAAGATCCCCCCGGGTCTCAGCACACGGCAGAGCTCCCGAAAGGCCGCCTCCTTGTCCGGGAAGGCATGAAGGCCATTGAGGGTCAGGACCAGGTCAAAGCTTTCATCCTCATAGGGGATTTCCCCTACGTCTCCCTGCCGGAACGTCACATTCTCCAGGTGAAACGTCCCTGCCTTCGACTCTGCGTTTTTCATCATGTTTTCCGAATAATCCATGCAGATGATCTCGGCATCCGGCAGTCTCTGATAGACCGGCATGGTCAGCACACCGGTCCCTACGGGCACCTCCAGCAGTCTTCCCGAAAAGTCCGCCGGGATCGCTCCGAGAGCCTTCGTCAGCCACTGATCGTTCTCCTCCCGGGTAAATCCCCAGACCATTTTATTGAGATATCCGCCGAGCTTTGTGGAGTAGGTGATCATCTGATCGTACATGGTTCCCGCTCTTCCCAGTTCGAGGTAAGCATCCTTTATTTCATTTTTTCGCTGTTCGGTATCCATCGCTGAACCTCCCTCTATCGCTGATGCCGCTTCAATTATAGCGCCGCGCGTTAGCCTTGTCTATCGTCGAGGTTCAAAAATTTTCTCCGCTTTCAGAGCCCTTTATTCGATGACCGGCTTCCGGTCGTACAGCAGCGCCGCCATCAGCACGACAAAGCAGGAACCGGCATTATGGACCAGCGCTCCCGTGGTCGGCGTCAGGATGCCCGCCACCGAAAGGATGATGGCAATGAGATTGATCGTCATGGAGGTGGTGATGCAGATCCGAATCGTGGAAACGCAGGCGTTGGCAAGCCATTTGAGATAAGGCACATTTGACAGATCATCGCTCATCAGTGCGATGTCCGCGGCTTCCACCGCGATGTCGCTGCCCATGCTGCCCATGGCCACGCCGATATCCGCCGTCTTCATGGCCGGGGCATCGTTGATCCCGTCTCCGATCATGCACAGGATATGTCCCGACTGCTGATACCGGCGTATATAGCTCACCTTATCTTCCGGGAGAAGCTCCGCTCTCACCTCGGAAAGTCCGGTCTTTGACGCCATAAAGGACGCATTCGTCTCATGGTCTCCCGTCAGAAGAACGGTCCCGACCTTCAGTTTATGCAGTTTTTCTATGGCTTCGGCGGCATCCGGCCGGATCTCGTCGGACAGGGCAAGCCCGCCCAGCAGTCCGCGGTCGTCGCTCATCAGGATGATCGCCTTGCCCTGATTTCTCAGAGTCTCGGTCTTTTCCCGGACCGCCGCGAGCTCTTCCGCCCCGATTCCCTTTTCCGCAAGATATTTTTCATTTCCGCAGGTCAGGTCAAGTCCGTTGACCGAAGCGGTGATACCCCGCCCGGCATCCATCGAAAACTCTCCGCAGGAATACAGTTCCGTATGCTGCTCCTTCGCGTACTGTACCACCGCTCGTCCCAGAGGATGGCTGCTTTTTTCCTCCGCGGAGGCGCAGAGTCGGAGGATCTCCTCTTCCGGCACATTTTCCCTTATAGACCATACATCGGTCACCGTCAGCTGTCCGGTGGTAATGGTCCCGGTCTTGTCGAAGGCGATCAGATCCGCTTTTCCCATTTTTTCCAGAGATTCTCCGGATTTGATGATCACACCGTGCTTCGAGGCCTGCCCCACCGCCGCCATGATTGCCGTGGGGGTCGAGAGCACCAGCGCACATGGACAGAAAACGACAAGGACGGTAACCGCTCTGGTAATGTCTTTTGTAAACAGCAGCGTTGCCACCGCGATCAGCAGTGCCACGGGGACCAGGATGCTGGCCCATCGGTCCGCGATCCGCTGTACGGGAGCCTGATGGTTTTCCGCCTCCTTCATCAGGCGGATCAGTTTCTGAAGGGAGCTGTCTTCCCCGGTTCCGGTGACCCGAAGATCCACCGATCCGAAACAGCTGACCGTCCCGCAGTAGACCTCATCTCCCGGCATCTTATCCACAGGCAGGGATTCCCCCGTCATCACGGACTGATCCACGGAAGTTTCTCCGGACAGAATGATCCCATCCGCCGGGATCCTCTCTCCGGCCAGGACCCGGATGGTCTCTCCGGTCCGGATCTCTCCGATATCCACCATTTCCGTCTTCCCGTCCAGAACCCTCCGGGCTTTTTGCGGTGCAAGCTCGATCAGCCCTTTCAGGCCGCGCTGCGCCCGCTCCGTCGTTTTGTCTTCCAGGATCGCGCCGATGGCCATGATGAAGGCCACTTCTCCGGCCGCAAACAGATCGCCGATCAGAACAGCGGCGATCATGGCGATGACGATGAGAAGCGCCGAGGAGATCTTGCTGATCCCCTCGTTATGGATCAGTCTCCAGACGGCAAGATAGACCAGAGGAAGGCCGCATACGATCACTGTAAACCAGGCCGGATCCACCGGCAGCTCACGGCCCGTATGATTCAGAATATAGCTCAGGATGAGAAATACCGCTCCCGCTGTGGTAAACCCGATCCCGGACAGGACTTTGTTAATCTTCTCCAGCATAAGTTTCTCCCTCTGGACACGTCTCTTTCGTTCCGATATAATAAGTTCATTACCGAACACAATGTTCTGTATGTACTATAAAATTCACCTCTTCAACTTGCAAGAGCATTTTTTCCGCTTTGTGCGATACAGAACAGAATCGGAAATCTGTTCGGAAACGGAGTTTTTTATGGACCGAAGACAAAAAAAGACCCGGAACGCCTTATTTTCAGCCTTCCGCTCTCTGCTGGAGGAAACGAGCTACAGCGCCATCACCGTGCAGGACATCATCGACCGTGCGGATGTGGGAAGAAGCACCTTCTACGCCCACTTCGAAACCAAGGACGATCTGCTTCGGGAGATGTGCGAGGAGATCTTTTCCCATGTATTTATCGACCCCCACGGAGAGGAGACCTCTCATCACTTTTCCGAAGAGGACAGCGACATCTCCCACCAGATCACCCATCTTCTGTATCACATGAAGGAAAACCAGGATCTGATGCGCGGAATGATCTCGGGAGACGACGGCGGTCTTTTCATGTGCTATTTCAAGCAGTATCTCAATGATGTCTTCCACGACTATGCCTACTCGCAGTCCGAGGAGGTGCCCCACTCCTATGTTCTCAATCACATCGTCTGCGATTTTTCAGAGACCGTAAGATGGTGGCTGAGTTCCCACCCGGCCTATTCCCCGGAGGAGATCGCCTCCTTCTACTTCACAATGAATCCCATCGACTAAATATACGGTCCGGGATCTCCGGACCCGGGCACCGTAAAAGCCTCCGGCGAATAATCGCCGGAGGCTTTCGCTCATCCTGTATTTACATTTCGACGGTCAGCTCTTCCGCCTTCTGTATTGCCTGACGCATGCTCTGCTCTTCCATCTCCGGAGAGACGTCGACGCCTTCGGCAAAGACGTAATCAAACTCGGGGATCCCGAAGAGCGTGCACAGCTGTCTCCAGTATTCCGCCGGCACGCAGGGTTTTTCCTCGAACCCTCCGCCGCTGGTGATGTAGACCAGTTTTTTCGCCCGGCAGTCTCCGTGACAGCCGTCCGGTTCGTAGTGATAGCACAGGCCGTTTGCCGAAACATGTTCGATATACGCCCGAAGTTCGGCGGGAAACAGCAGATCCCAGTATGGAGCCCCCACCAGGATCCGGTCCGCATCATGAAAGCGTCTTGCCATGTCGTATATCGGTTCCTCGAACCGCTCTTTCTGCATCAGCAGGTCTCTTTCGTCCAGAAGGTTCCGGTCAAAATTCGGGATCCCGCGCTCACGAAGGTCTTCGACTGCGATTTCCTCCTCCGGATGGCTCTGCGCATACCGGTCGAGAAAGGCCCTGCATATTTTCAGCGTTCTCGATTCCGTTTCCCGCTGGCTGATGCAGCAGTTTACAAAAAGCAGCATCCTTTCACTCCATTCTGTGTTTAATCTCTGATATTGCTTCTTCGGTTTTTCTCACAGGGCATTCCGAAGACGGGTCTGGATCCAGTATTCCCCCATGCTGGAACCGGGCTGATTCGTAACATCCTCCGCCAGGTAACTCTTCAGATATTCGGTCTCGGGGACCCAGCTGAGCGCCTCTTCCTCGGAGGAAAACTCCACTTCCGCATAGAAAAAGGCGGTGGGCAGATCCCGGTCCACTTCCGAGACCTCCAGCCGGAGTCCCGAAGGCAGCCGGTAATCTCTTCTTTCCTTGCAGATAAGAGGCAGTCCGATAAGTCCTTCCAGTTTCCCGAACAGGTCTTCGTCGATCTCCGTTTCGATCTCCTCCCGGGCGAGGCGTCCACCGCCCTTGAAGCACAGGATCCGTTTCGTCTCTCCTCCGGCCTCCGCTTCCCGGCGTATCCGGACCGTGGGACGCACGGACACATACCCCTGATTCATCTGATAGATCCGTTCCGGCTCCATTCCTTCCGGCCATCCGGACACATTCCATTTTCGTTCGATTTCCATGTATTTCACCCGATCCCCACGCCGTCCTCTGTCCACAGAAGACGGGCGTCATACTTTCTCAGACTTTGATCTGTTTTCCGAGATCATTATATCACCGGGGCCTCTTTGCCACAACGGCCGGCTGACGGTGGAATCCGAAACAGTTTCCGGCACCGTGACGATTCCCTTTACAAAGACCGCCCTGGCGGAATATCTGTGCGCGGACCGCTCCGACCTGACCCGGGAACTGTCCAACATGGAAAAAGAGGGACTTCTCTCCATCAGCGGAAGAAACATCCAGATCCTGGACAAAAGTTTTCTGATGAACAACGAGCTTCTCTAAAAAAGATCAGTCCGGAAGGAACAAAATCGTTCCTTCCGGACTCTTTTCATTTATTATTTTCCGTATCCGGGTTTTCGATCATTCACCGAAAAACAGCTTCATGTCGTCTTCCACCGTGCCGATTCCTGCAATGCCGAAGGTATCCACCAGGATCTTTGCCACGTTCGGGGAAAGGAAGGCCGGCAGCGTCGGTCCGAGGTGGATGTTCTTGACGCCGAGATACAGCAGAGCCAGAAGTACGATGACGGCTTTCTGCTCATACCATGCGATGTTGTAGACGATAGGCAGATCGTTGACATCATCCAGACCGAAGACTTCCTTGAGCTTCAGTGCGATCAGCGCCAGAGAGTAGGAGTCGTTGCACTGACCGGCATCCAGCACTCTCGGAATTCCTCCGATATCGCCCAGAGGGAGCTTGTTGTATTTGTACTTTGCGCAGCCTGCGGTCAGGATCACCGCATCCTGCGGCAATGCCTTTGCGAACTCTTCGTAATAGCTTCTGGTTTTATGACGGCCGTCGCAGCCTGCCATAACAACGAACTTCTTGATAGCGCCGCTCTTCACGGCGTCAACGACCTTGTCCGCCAGAGCGAACACCTGCTCGTGGGCAAATCCGCCGACGATCTCGCCGGTCTCGATTTCCGTGGGAGGCGGGCATTTTTTGGCCTGTTCGATGATCTCGGAGAAATCCTTGACCTCGCCGTATTCTCCGCCGATGTGCTTGCAGCCGGGATATCCGGCGGCGCCGGTGGTGTACAGGCGGTCCTTGTAGGAATCGCTGGGAGGAACGATGCAGTTTGTGGTCATCAGGATTGGGCCGTTGAAGCTGGCAAACTCCTCTTTCTGTTTCCACCATGCATTGCCGTAGTTTCCCGCGAAGTTCTCATATTTCTTGAAGGCCGGATAGTAGTGAGCCGGGAGCATCTCGCTGTGGGTATAAACATCGACGCCGGTTCCCTGGGTCTGCTCCAGCAGCATCTCCAGATCTCTCAGGTCGTGACCGGAGATCAGGATGCCGGGGTTGGATCTTACGCCGATATCCACGGTCGTCACCTCGGGATTGCCGTAGGCTTCGGTATTTGCCTTGTCCAGAAGGGCCATGCCGTTGACACCGTATTTGCCGGTCTCCAGCGTCAGAGCCACCAGATCGTCTGCGCTGAGAGAGTCATCCAGTGTTGCCGCCAGGGCTCTCTGCAGGAAGGCATCGGTCTCCGGATCATCCTGGAGAAGCGCATTGGCATGCTTGCTGTAGGCAGCCAGTCCCTTCAGACCGTAGGTGATCAGCTCTCTCAGGCTGCGGATATCTTCGTTCTCGGTAGCGAGGACTCCGACGGTGGCTGCCTTTGCGTCAAACTCGGATTCTTCGCCGTACCAAAGAGCTGCCTCCGGCAGACCTTCCGTATTTTTCACATTCTGAAGAAGCTCGGATTTTACAGACAGTGTCTCCTTGATCTTTGCAATGATCGCGTCGCGGTCAAAGTTTGCATTGGTAATGGTCGTAAAGAGATTCACGGACACCAGATGGTTGACGGCGGGATCGACCGTTCCCTGCTCCTCGCGGATCCGTGTGGTCACGGCAGCCAGACCTTTTGTCACGTAGATCAAAAGATCCTGCATCGCTGCCACTTCCGGTTTCTTGCCGCAGACACCGACCTGTGTGCAGCCTTTGCATCCGGCAGTCTCCTGGCACTGATAGCAAAACATTTTGTTTTCCATGATATGTCTCCTTCTTTAAATGATGTGTTTCATAGATCTTCAGTGCCCTTACTATAACTTTTCCCCTGTTCCATTTCCGTTGTTGTGGCAACGAATCTCAAATTTTACAAAAAAATCGTGCAGTGCTCCCGGTTTTGAGCACTGCACAATACTGTTACTGATCTTATTTCTTATTCTGCCGCTTCAAACAGATAGGATGTCATGGACATCGAACCGAGTTCGCGGTATTCATTCCAGACCGTGACCTTGTCGGACGGGTCTGCCGCGCCGAGGGCGGTGAGCAGCGGGTAATAATGTTCCACCGTGGGGATCGCGAGGATGGAATCCTTGACGTTCTTGTAGTTGACCGGCGTATCGAAATCTCCGTTTACGATCGCGTCGCGGATCGTCTCGTCAAACTGGTCGGCCCAGTCGTAGCCGTTGTCCATGCTCCAGTTGACCATGCGCAGATTGTGAACGACGTTGCCGCTGGCCACGATCAGGGCGCCTTCCTGACGGAGGGCTTTCAGTCTTTTGCCCACTTCGAACTGTGCCTGGGCATCCGCGGTGGCATCGGTGCTGACCATAACCACCGGCACATCCGCGTCGGGGTACATGTTGCACAGTACCGACCATACGCCGTGATCGATGCCCCAGTCGTTATTCTCCTTGGCCATTCCGTCCAGCTGTGCGAGAACCTTCTCCGAAAATTCCAGAGAGCTCTTCGGTGAATACTTCACCTGATACAGTTCCGGCGGGAATCCGTACATATCATTGACCTGCGGATTGGTATCCGAATGCCTGACATACAGGCCTCTTGTTGTCCAGTGTGCTGAAACGGCGACGATGACTTCTGGTTTTCCCAGCTGCTCACCCATCTTCTTCCAGCCTTCGCGTGCTCTGTTTTCGCCGATTGCGTTCATCGGAGATCCGTGACCGCTGAAAATTACCGGCATAGTTTTTTTATTCATGTTGCGAACCTCCTTCGCTCTTGATGTTTTTATCATACCATGGTATAATTCACTTTGTAAAGAAGGCAATTATTTGTAATATTATTACGTTTTTTATCATTGCTTTCCTTTTTAAAGTGTTAAGCAGAAAGAGGGGTTTATGATGGATGAATCAGGAAATTCCATAATGGTCAACGACGAGGTATGCCTCACCACGGTACAGAAGGTCATGGAAGTCTTCGGCGGAAAGTGGTCTTTTCTTATTCTCGAACAGCTCCACGTCGGGACCATGCGCTTCAATGAACTCAACAAGGCACTGGGCATCAGCACCAAGTCCCTGACGGACGGTCTGCGCCATCTGGAGGAGTTCGGCATCGTTTCGAGAAACGTGATCCCCACGGTCCCCGTGACGGTGGAATACTCTTTAACGGAGAAGGGCCGCGCCTTCGATTCGGTTCTTATCGCCATGAAGGACTGGGGCCGTGCCTGGCTCTGATATTTCTGTCATTTAATGATTCTGTAACATTCTTGTACTTATCTGTGTAATAATTTTCATATAGTATAATCACAAGAGAAACTTTTTCATTCTTTCCCTTTGAAATAACAGATGCTCTTCTGGCAACGCCAACGGAGCATCTGTTTTTTTATTTCTTTCCGTCGAGGCCGGAGCCTGCTCTGCTTTCATAAAAGCCTTTTGCCACGGAAACCCACTTCTTTTAAGAGGTGGGAGGAGTGGCTTTCTCCTTTCTAATGTGAAATAATTTAATTACAAGCGTTATAGAGAAAACCGTTAAGGAGGCTTGTCTCCAAAGGCACTCTTGTACTTTGGCAAGTATATAT
>Ga0181612_113064_pt1 | contig 10379 bp, 10 predicted proteins | sample HoacroProtozoa21_FD_119630 | JGI IMG/M metagenome (GOLD analysis project Ga0181612, IMG submission 119630) | Hoatzin crop microbial communities from Cojedes, Venezuel. Combined Assembly of Gp0051906, Gp0051904, Gp0051908 | reverse complement strand
GTGTCCACTTCCCCACTCAGCTTGGTATCATCCATAAACTTCATCAGGATACACTTGATCCCGTCATCCAGATCATTTGTGAAGATATTAAACAGTGTTGGGGGACTTGTGACAAGTTGCCTGTTTGAAAAGGAGTTATTTACTACCATTTCCCTCTGGGTGCAACCTGTCTCCCACTGCACAGACCACTTGTCTAGACCATAACTCATCAGTTTCTCTAGAAAAGGGCTGTGGGAAACCATACTGAAAGCCTTGGAAAAAGCCAGGTAGACAATGTCCACCACTCGCCCCACATCCCAATATATTTTAAATACATAAGGTCAAGAAACCTTTGTTTAGGCCAGGAATCAGGGAAAATGAAAAGTAGTTAAAATCTATATTCAGTTCCATTTTAAGATCTCTCTTTTAGAGCTGTCTCTGTATAATGGCTCATAAATGTCCAGGGAAGTTCTGTCATTTCTGATTTTCATCTCAGAAAGAAACTGAAAGAAGCAAACAGTCTTACACAAAAACTTGCTCTTATGAAGAGATTTCCAATTTCCTATGTTTTCATCCTCATGAGGTTTAGATAAAACAACCAGATTTTTCCTTTTTTAGACTGAAGACAGACTCAAAACCTGCTAAGGCTTCCCCATCACTGATGAGAGCATGTATGTGAAATTATTTGCTGTGAAGGTGAAGCATAGTGTTACATTAAATACAGATGCGTCAAGAACAACTCTCTTGCTTTGGCAAGTGTATGGGGTTGGTGTTCCAAAGGATAGTTCTCATTTTGTCACACTGTTTTCCTAAATGATCCAGAAGGGTGCGACAGAAGGAGAGTTGTGCGTTTTTTTGAAAAAAAACTTGAATTCTGTCTTGAAAAACAAAATACAGTTTTCTGTTTCATCTTTCCATTTAATTCTTCCTGCGCATATATGGAAAGATATACAATTTTTCCTTTCTCCTGCAAGGGCAGATAGCAGGTAAGGACAGCTCTTATTAGCACGTTGCTGACAGGGAGCAGCGTGGTGTGGAGCTTGACTGTTGTCCAGGCAATAAAGTGGGTGTGTTTGTGTGTGCTCACATTGGTCTCGCTCCCTACAACCCTGGCCAGCCCTCCTTAGGCAGAAATAGGGGTTTCCTGGCTGTAGCAGGAGCCACAATGCTTTGCCCAGCTGGATTTATCCTTCTTCCTTTAACCAAATGTGTTTTCCTCACAGGAACTGCAAGCAGAGGTCTGTATTCCTGAGAGCTGGTAGAGATGCTCCGTAGATGAAACACTACTGTCCTCGCTTGACAGCCATCCCTGTTTTATTAAAAAACACAGTATAACATTCATTGACAGCATGTACAGTTTGCCTGAGGGAAAGCCCAGCATCAGTGCAGTACGGCCACCCTGAAACCAGCCACTTGCAGATCGAGGTGGGCATCTTGTTCTCTGTCAGCTGCCTGCAAGCTGTATGCAGAAAGCACAAGCAATATTGCTGAGCTCCTTCTAACACACTGAACGTCACATTTCCATGCTGAGAACGGGGTTGGCTGGTCCCTTGAGCATGAGCCGTTTAAGATCTATTAATGTAAAACAGAATATCTTCAAAGTTATGGATGACGGTTTGCGTTCTTGGTGATTTTTGTTTTAACTTTGCAAAAGGTGATTGTTTGTTTTTTTTACTTCTTAATGTCAAGATATCTTCCTCAGTAGCAATATCTGGTGGCTGTGAGTTCATGCTAAGCTACTTCAAATTGAAAACAAGCTAGAGTGTTTAAACACAGAAAAATCTTACAACTATTCAGCCCTTAAGTTTTTAAAATTGCTACTGGATGCGGTCAGGTAGGATGTTTCATCTAGAATGAACAAAAATGAAATTTTGGAAGGCACTTTAAAAATCTGTGAATGTTACATGGGAAAAACTGACTGGCTTTTCAGTGTGCTACCAACATCATTAGCCTCTGAAAATGGCAAAAGAAATGTAGTCCCTTGTGCTCAGTCTAAAAGTGTCATAAGAGAAGTAGACCCAAATTACTTTATGATTATTATTTTTAGAATGGCGATTAAAAAAAAACACCAAACCACAACAAAACCAGTGCCACCCTCCCCCAACAATCTGTGAGCTAAATTCCCCTGAAATTGGCAAACATTTGATTCCAGTGACACAAATTACTGTGAGCTTGGAATGATATCAGTTACTCTCCATTACTACCCAAGGGCTTGCTGCTATAGTGGTTAATAAGCCAAATCCTAAGGTGCCCTTTACATTTGTAGGTAAGGTCAAAAGCAATTAAGGAGCAGAGGATCTGTGGCAAAAGCAGTGCAAGTGCAGTACTGGTGGGGTTTTTTTGTAAATTGGGCTCATGTCGTTCAAGCACTACCGGATTTGATTGGAAGAAGGGGTCTGCCCAGTGCTGCCCAGGCTCAGAGGTCTATGGAGAACCAGCTCTCCCTTGACCCCGTCGTCACTGCAGAGCTATAACTCATGGCTGCGGGCTGCCATGGAGTACAGGGTGGTGAGTGCATTTGGGGTCTGGCTAAAGCAAGTAGGCACAGAGAGAAGCCAAATGACTCACAGCTTTTGAAACTTTTGAGATACTTTTCTACGGGATAGACAAATTATCACATATGTAGACAAACTGTTCGCATACATAATTTTCTGCCATATTACAAGCATATTCCCTGTCTCTAACTCTATCTTTAGTTTCAGTTTAGCTCTGTTGTTGCATCGAGGTACTCTGTGTGCACTTAATTAGAGAAATCTTCTCCTTGATAGGATGAGATCAAGTCATCTCTTATTGTGACCAAGCCTTCTTGAGCTTCCTCTTGCAAACCTTGCCATGTTTTGCCAAAATCCCAGCAATTTTACAAAAATCCCTTTAGCAGTGTGGATGTCAAACTGCTCACTAAAAACTGGACTATCCAGTACTTGATGTCAACAAAGTTAACTTTCTCAGGCGTACTTGTCCTGAGGAATATAGTACCAAGTTTCTTTATGACTGGACTTATTTTCCATAAACTCATCTTGATTGCATTAATTATGCTGCTATCTGTTAATTATTTCCTGATTTTCTCCCATATCAGATTTTGCGTGCAGTCAATTCCAGATGAACCAACTGATAGTTATGCAAGTTTTTATCAGTGGTCTCTTTCTACACTGGAACAAAAGCATCTCCCAGGCTTCACGACTCCTCTAATTTTTCAAGACCTGTTTTAAATTGAGGTCAGTGGCTCAGAAAGCTGCTCTGCAGATTTTCTTCTAAAGTTCCGATATGTATTATATTTGCCTGCAGTCAAATTTGGGAAAATTATGTCTTCACATATAAACTGCTCTGCATGGGGTTCCCTATGACTATCTTTGGCTATCTAAAAGCCAACTTCTAGCCAAACCTTGCCAGATGGGCTCTCGCCAGTCACTGGAGAGCAGGAAACACTGCCAGAGGTTCTTCCTGACATCCAAGGGGAGCAGAGGCCTCTGCAGATGCCTATCTGTCCCTACTGACGAAAGAAAAAGTTCATTTGACTCAGAGGATGTGGTGGATTGTCAGGTTTTTTATGTGTGAGAGGTAGGATGTGTCTTGACCTCGTGCTCTGCATCCTGTAGGTTGCACCCAGAGGAATTGTTTCCCACTCTGTGACTGAGACCGTCACCAGATCATGACCTTTTCTTGGAGATTTCTTTCTCAGATATGTTCTTACATGAATTGCCCCGTCTTGCCAGCTATCTGTAGCACTAGTCACTGACATTAACACCTTCCAGCACTTATTTTAGTTCCTCTAAAACTAGATTTTTCTTCATCACCATTTCTCTTTATTTCTTTTATAAGCTCACTCCGCTTAAACCCAGGGCTTCTCAGCCTGTAGAGGCTTCTGTATAGGTTTCCGTGTGGTAGCACACACATAAGCGCCTAGACAGAGGTGTGTCTGAGCGTGCTGGAGATGCCTATTTTAAGAAAATAACAGAAAACAGAGATTCCCAGCACACCTTCTATGAGTAGAGTGTTGTTCCCCTGTATATAACCACAGCAGGCAGCCAGCACTGTGGTCAGATGAGGTCTCCCTTGCCCATCTCAGTCTGTCATTGCCAGTCCCTAAGGAAGTTCTCCAGAGAAAACGGTCTTTTGTCTCCTCCCGGATAGTTTGCATAATCTGGCTAAATACATCGAATACACAAACACACAAAGAAGTGTGGGGGAAAACAGTAGTATAAGTAAGGCTGAGTGGTCCTTCTAATCTGACAACAATATAATAAATCGTTTATTTGCGTACACTGGAACAACTCCTTGGGACTGCGGTCTATTCCTGTTTCCCAACAACACTGTCATTAAAACAATGGGCACTGTAATTACTGTGATAAAAAGGCATTATTTCTTCAGTTCTTCATCTGGCCCATGTGCAGAAGGAAGAGGTTTTCTTTATAATCTCCTCGCAGAAGGAGCACTGGGACCAGAAGGCTCCTTCTCCCACTGGCTCTGCCTGTACAAAAGATTTCTCCACACCGGAGACTGCAATGTGAGAGCCTTTGTCTTAAATGAAAGGGCATAATACAGGCCTTCTGCCAGCACTGGCTACGAATGAAAGCAGAGCCTTTATGTACCAGCTAACTGCTGAACTGCAGACAATACTGTAAAATCTGTACTCCTCGATTACCTCAGCTGCCTTCGCATCGCTGGAGTGCTGCTGAGCCTTAAAAAGAGGCAGGCGGCGGGCGCCAGGCTAGAGCTTCACAAAGCCCGTGTCAGTCGGAGAGCAGAAAATCTGCTTGCCCAGCATAGCCGCCCTGGTGAGAATCAGGAGAGTGGGTCGGGAGGGAGATATGATTAATACCTCGAAAACAGTTGCTCCAGCTATTTCTGCAGCTGGGCCATTTTGTTCTGCAAACTGCATTTCAGCTTCTCTTCAGTTCGGTTTCTTTTCAAACCCGCTAGTTTGGCAGATCGCTCGTTTGCTGTGAACTTGCTGCCCAGCTCTTGTAAAGCCAGACTCTGCAGGAGATAGCTTAGAGGTGAGCATTTTTGCACTGGCCTTCCTGAAAAACTGTTTCAAATGAGCCCAATAGCTCTTAGAAAATCTGTGAACATGGCCTGGAGAGCCAAAATGCCAGCTAGTTTCCATCAGTGTCTCTCCAGTGCCTTCAGCAGAGCTGCACCGCCTGTCCCCCCTGAGAAGCTGGGCTGCAGGCCTTTGCGTGCTTCAAAGTGCTCAAGCAGTTGCTTAAATCCTCCAGATTGCTGAAATGGGAACAGTCTGGCTGCTGCAATATTAGCTTCCATAAAGTACCTGCCTTAGAGCTCTTACATCGTGAAGTACTGACTCCACTGGGGACAGAGGATGCTCATCTCCCTGGCTGTCATGGTCATTGAGAAGAGGGCACGCCGGCAGCAAAACGCTCCCCAGCTGTCTGATGTGAGTGACTGCTGGCCAGTGGCGGGGCACGCACATGCCCATCTGATGAGAATTGCGAAAGAATATCAATAAGATGCTGAGATGACCACCACTATTGCCAACACCCTCTTTTAGAAAAATGTTTATCCCGCTGCAAGCATAACTGATGTAAACTGAATGTGTCAGGCTGAGTAGAAACACCTACCGCCTCCCTGGAGCTGCTCTCCCCTCGTTTGACAAGGTACAAACAGAAAGCCTGTTCAGATGTGAGCAGAAAGTACCAAGCATTGCATCAAAAAACAAGCCATCCTGTTACAATCTGCTGCTTGTCAGGATTTGACAGCGTTGTGAAATATAAATGATCTCTGCGATAGCAACGCCTGCCTCAGTCACCGGTAAACAACTCCCCTCATTAAAGAGATGCTTTAGAAATGACAGCACCAAATTATGTTAATATTTTTATGAAGCGCTCTCCAGCCAGAGATCTTAAAGTTTTGCCATTCATTTGCCAAAAAACATTTCTTTGCAGGCAGAGGCAAAATGGTCTCACAGTTGAAAAACTGATGCCCTTAAAGAGGCTCCAACTGGGACAAAAATGGACCTCTTTGGATGTAAGAGAAGGGACTGTGAAGGAGGAGAGGGATTTTTCCTAATGCTCCTTTTTTCTTTAGAATATCATCTGTAACTTTTCTTGACCCATAGATTGTCTTTGGTTCTGAGTTTGTTCAATGCCTAATTCAATGTCCTTAGCCATGACAGTAACTCATAGGTCCTATCCTGCAATACAATCTTGCTAATGATGATAAATGGCTAGATCTGAAACTTGCTTGATCTGAAACTATACTGTTCAGTGCCCTCTGCAACCCATTAAGAGAACAGATTCAGAAACAGCCTCTGGGAAAGAGTCCTGAGTCATCCTGCCTTTCTTGTTAGCATTTGGATTTTCCTTGGAGACTTTTGGGTTAGGTTTTTTGCCTTGATTTGGCTTATCTAGATCTAGTGAGATTAGAGTCCAAGACACAATGGCTGAAATGAAATCATTACAGATTGCACCTGCATCCTGCTCTGACTCAGAGAGAAATTAACGGGATAATGCAGGCTGTATCTATTTCTCAAGTGAGAGATCACTGACATCAGTCCTTGTCAGAAATACCACTAGTAAGAACAGGCTATAGGCAGTGACAGATAATATTTCATAAGATTTACAAACTTCTTTTTCAGGAGATGAAAATATTTGATCCTCTTCTTGTCAGCGGGCTCGCTCTGAGCTTCTTTTATAGTGACATTCACCACTGAAGGTTCAGTTTCTCCCAGGCTGTCTGCTCTTACCTTTCAGAAAAGATCTGGGCTCTTCTTCCGCAGAGCTCTGGCTGTGCCTGACGTTGCAGGGCAGTGAGACCCTCTGCCCATCGCTCTCTCTAAGGGGGATCCAACGCAGGAAACTCTTCTGTGTCTTTAATGTGGCAGCAAAAGTTATTTCTGCTATGGACAGGTCCTGTCAATCCTGGATGTCATATTTTCATTACATCGTTCACTTACTCATTTGAGAGAAGTTTTTTCATTTTCTGATGTCTTTTAGCACATCCATTTACCAGCTGCTTAATCTCTTCCAGCAGGTGATAATTCCTTCTCTTCCTCTTCTTTCTTCCCCTCAGTTACCCCATCCCCTCCCTCAACTTTTCTTCTGGAGATGTTTGTTTAGTATCATGTCCAGAATTTTTGAAAAGCTAATGAAAAATTACACCTATTGTTTCTATAAACAGTAGGTGTTAATTTGTGTTAAATAGTTTTCAGTTTATGAAGAGAGATGATGAGACAAGATCATTTCCTTTGCAGTGGCATAGAGTTAAGCAAGACTCTCACCCCGACAGACAATTTTGGTTTGCTCCATACAACATTCGTGTCCCTTCTGCCAGATGGAGACAACACATTGCCCTTGCTGGTATCTTCAGCAAGCACTGAGTGAGCAAGTAGTTTGGTTCACACTGGGGGAAGCCTTGGAGGAAATGTATGTTTAAGGACATCATCACTCCCAGCTTGTGATTTTCAGGATTGGTTTCCACCCACAGGAGCTGTGCGAGTGTCCCGTCAGCTTTTGAAGTAGATGAGACAAAGAAGCACCTCTTGGAGGAAATATCCATAACTAAAGACATTATTTCTCCACGTCTGGAAAACTTGCATTATAGCAACTGCTTTTACTTTCAGCCTTGACGTTCTGTTGGCACCAGGAGAGACTGCAGGGTAACAGTTGAATTGTGGGCATCCCCTGTGAGGGACCAGCAGCCTGTTGGCCTTCAGGGTACCGAGCAGTGACAGAGTGCTCTGCAACACCAGCTCTGTGCTTCAGCCTCACAGCCAGAACGCCAAGTTTGGGAGGGATTTCATTGCCTGCCTCTGCTCGGCCGGGTTGTCCTTAGTTTGTTGCAGGCTGGGAAGGAGGGTGCCCACACCTTCAGCATCCTCCCACAGACTTCTCATGCACCCTCTTTGGGTCTGCACTTCTTGCAAAGTGAACAGTCTCTGGGTGTTTGGAAAACACTGGGATTATTTGGAAAACACAAATAGGTAACAACTACTAGCTGCACAGGTTGTACTTCGCTGTATTCCAAGTGCGCAGGATTGCTTGCCTCGCTCTGTGTTCACAATTCCCCACCTTCCCAACTTTGCTCTGAGGATTAATGAGATGTAATTAGGACGGTACAATCAGTACGACTATTCTGACCTTTTGCAACTGGCATGTTTTCTAATAAAATTTTTTTACTTACTTGGTTTGAAAACAGGCACAGAATCCTGATACATTTAATCTGACAAGGAAGCCACAGCTGTCAAGAACTGTGCTAAGGTGTGAATGAAAACCTTATGCTGACAGAGGAATCCAGACTCAGAGCTCTGATTTCTTTGGGCAGGTTCAACCGCAGCCTGCTGAAAACAGTTAGACATTACACAAGAGCACAGCTACCCCAGTTCCTTGCAAGGTTGCTTTTCTTAACACTGTGTGGTTGTTCTTTTCTTCCATCTGCCTTTAAGATGTGGGAAACAACCATCCAGAAGGAAGATGGTGAGTTAGAAAATACAGCCTGCCTGAGCTGAGGAAGCTTTCTCTGTAGAAAGGCAGGACTAGTAGGGCTTGGAAAATACTAATTTTAGGTTCCAGTGAAAGAGCCTGACATTGTTCACTGCAACACCTGTTGAAAGTTTTAGTAAGCCAAAATAAAAAGTATAATTTATAATGTTGATCAGTTCATGCTAGAAACTGGGTTTTGACTCAGTATGAAGTGGAAGATACCTCTCCTGTTTAGGAAAAGACTATAGCAGGGCACTTGGCAAGTTATGGGCTTGAAAGTGATACAGTTTTAATGACAGTGTAGCTCCCTCTTGTCTCCATGGAGTAGGTGGAAGATGAAGTGCTATATGTCTGAATGAAACCGTAAATTCCAGGTTTACTTTCCAAATCTGCACCACTGATCTTCTTATGGAGAAATGGGACTCAGTCTGCTTCTCTTGATTTGCAAACCCATGTGTTTATCCTGTGTCTGTGGATGAAATCCAAGCTAGACTCTCAGTGTCAGTGGCTGCAAGGGATATAAACTGAAATTCCAGCTTGCTGCTTACCAAAGCACCTCAGAGCCTGACATTTTGGGCATCACAGAGCAGAAGGTGTTTTTTTCCTTCATACGGTCCTACAGGAAGTGGGAACTGTCCTATGGGGCACAGCTCCCACTTCCCAGCTTCAGGAAACACATGCAGGGGCAATGCAAACACATAACATGTCTGTGGGCACGGTTACGCAGGGTTCAGGGTCAGAGGGTTGCTAATGCTTCCCACAGCTTGGAGCCCAGGAAGGTCAAAACTGGAAAGACCTGTGAAAACGGGAATGTGGGAGAACTGTCAAGCCCTTGGTTGAAGCCCAGCTTACTGTGACGTGGTCAAAAACTTCCCTGCAGCTGCCCAGACTGTAGTCTCCATCCAGCAGAGCAAATGCTGGTATTCTGGCTGGATTATTACATCTGTGTGACACTAATAATCATGTATATTTTTAAAATATCCAAACATTGTTTACACACATCACAGAAAATAATAAATGTGTGAAAGGTCAACTCTACAACAGACTTTTAATACACCAGCAATTGAGTGTATAAAAATACATCTACACTCTGTAGTTGCTCTTTTAAAATCACATTATTTTTTCTACAAAGCCCAATTAAACCAACAAGAATTCCACCAAGAATAGAAAGTTCTCTGTCCTCAGACAGCTAATATATCTTGTTTAGTCTTTCGAGAGCTGTAAGAGTAAAATTTAGTAATTTGTTTTCAGCAACACTCTTCTACAAGTGAGAAAAAGAATAACTTATTTTTGATTCATAGGAGAAGTGGCTAAGCAGGGGATCACCAGCTGGTATTTTGATGACTGTCTTTGTGGACTGTATTATGGACTCTAATTAAGTAAATCATCTCACAGGTCTATAAAGTGCATGGTTTGGTGGTGGAACCTCTTGCCCGTGGATGGAGCTGGAGCAAGCATGTATCAAAGACAATTGCGTGTGTAATAATTCTAACTAGAGCTCTTGCAGTAAATGCCAGATAAGGTTTCAAAGCACATAATGTGTTCAAGGAAGGGATTTGAGAGGGATCCATGCTTTTCTGATTTTGCTTAGTGTTATTTTACAGAAATACACAGCAGCACTCAGCTAACTGTAGGCATCATTAACAGTAAGTGATTGGAAATGTGCTGCATTTGTTGAGGTGCTGTGGGCCTGGTCAGAACTGGGGAGGAAAAGCAGTTCTGGGCAGAAAAGCTTTAATTCCCCTCCACAAGCTTACTGGTGAGCCAAGGAGCATGTGAGAAATGAGGACCCCTGCTCAAACCGGGTGCAATGGGGAGTGAGGGCAGGACCCAGAAGAATGTCTCAGGGGAAGCTGCTCTTAGTAGGTCGCATCTGAGAGACACGGATGGTGCAGTGGTGGTTGAGTCCTCAGCTCACAACAGGACGTCCGTCCTTCCTTCCTTCCTTCCTTCCTTCCT
>Ga0181612_112569_pt1 | contig 10379 bp, 7 predicted proteins | sample HoacroProtozoa21_FD_119630 | JGI IMG/M metagenome (GOLD analysis project Ga0181612, IMG submission 119630) | Hoatzin crop microbial communities from Cojedes, Venezuel. Combined Assembly of Gp0051906, Gp0051904, Gp0051908 | reverse complement strand
TTCCTTCCTTCCTTCCTTCCTTCCATCCTTCCTTCCTTCCTTCCTTCCTTCGATTTTTCTGTTACAATTCTTACTTTTGTAATACAATTAACTACTTCAGAGAAACAAACTGCAATAAGAAAGCACTGCACCAGTTCACAGAAACCAGTCACCCAAGGAGAAGCATTCACCACTCTCATTAATCTGACAGCCTGGCACAGATGTGCAATATTGTCTGCCACAAAAGACGCTAAGAGAATATATGCTTGATGGATTGGGGAAAGAAATCCTGCAAAACCCCAGTACTAACGCTCTCCATAAAACTCTATAGAAAAGAAGAGTCCTGCAACAGACCTGGTGACTGAATCTGACACTAATCCCCAGAATTAACACGTAATGAGACTGCTCTGGAATGCCTTTGTTGTGCTTTCAAGTTGCAATTAGAACAATGTTAAACTGGTGATTTATTACATCAGTGTGTGCTTTTGCACAAAGTTACACAGGCCTCCTTAATTTCAGCATTTCTGACTTCTGAAGACTTGGGTTTACTGTGTTGCTCTACTTTGCAAGTGCTTGTGGGGGCCAGATTTTTGCCATGTGTGCTACTCACTTATTTGAGATGGTTCCTAAAAGCATGGTAGTAGGTTACTGTAAACCCAACCACCGCTTTAAAGCATCCTCGGCAAAAACAAATTGACATTTTTGAGAATTCCATCTCCATTCAGAATACTTGAAGTAATTACTGAGAGCTGGGAAGCTGAGAAGGCTGAAGAGGACCAGAAGGGATAATGCTGAACAGCTTTGGGCAGACAAGGCTTCCCAGATGGCTGCTCCCTCTGGATACAGAGCTCAGCACAACACAAGAAATTGTGCAACTGTAGAGGGATCCTGCCCAGCCTGCTGCCATTCTAGGGTGTAGGTAAGACCCTGCTGCAGTCCAAGGCCACCAGCTGACACCAATGCAATACCTGTGTAACTGACGCCAGCAGCTCCCTCTCCTGACAGACCCTGGCTGATCTGCTCCGAAACTTCTCACCTGTATGATAAGTCCTAGTTAGTGAGCTCTTACTGAAGTCTTATCCCAGCAGGAACCAAGGGACCTTGTTATGGGAGTGAAGTCTTACCTCTCAGAGAAAAGTAGACCCTTCTGGCTCCCATTTCCCACCAAGCCTCACAATAATCTGGCTAAAGAGTCCAGCTTCTGCTGAGCTGGAACCATACTCCCATAAGTCTTCTGCCTCTCACATGGAGCACTTGCAATAACTTTTGCTCAAACGTACATTTCTGCACGCTATAATGTCCTATCATGTCCTATGGCAGCTCTCCTTGCAGGTATTCCTCTGCTCTGCTTCTGCTGCTGTGACAGACCCATGACCAGAATCGTCAGCATTGCATAGCAATTGGCTTTGACATTACATCAGAGATTAGTTTCCTAAAGACTGTGTCATGATTGAGACATTCTTCATTAAAAAGCGATGGTCTACATTTATTTGTCTCCCCTCTACAAGCACAGAATCAGATTGTTTTTAGACCATTCTGCTGAAATCGGTACTCTTAAAATTAGGTCATTGCCCTGATAAATCCTTCCTAACTGTATATCCAGAGAAGTGATTAAAATCCAATCTATTTGACATTATAATTAAGCCTCACATCTAGTTTACAGTTTTATAATTACAACTCTGCATCCTGAGAAAGATCAGAGGTCTCTCCTGTTCAGCTGAGGGATCAGAACATTTCTGCTGAGGGCATCTGAGGGGTGGCAGTACTGGCCTTTACGCATGTGTAGGAGATAGATACATGCTGCTGAAAGAGGTCCTTGTCAATTAACAGCTCTGCCCAGATTTGCAGATGTGCCCTGCAGGGGCAATGAGGCATGATGGCTGATGCTTTGTTTTCAGTGTGGCACGGTTCGGCTCTCTATAAACACGGAAGCAAACCATCAAGTGTACTATTACCCTTATTTTGCTTGATTTTCCGATGCCTGATTTTTCCTGACAGGTTTTACTTTTTCATGTTTATCGAAAGAACGTGGGGCACAGGAAGGGGGGATAGATTCCCATAAAGCCCCAAGGTTCTGTCTCACTCTGAACCTACTTGAAATATGCCCAGAGGAAGAGGAAACTTGTGCCTTTCTTCTTCCAGATTCAATGACTCTGAAGTTATTTAGAAAGCAGGGGAAGAAGGCTGAGATATGAAGTCACTACTAGTCCTACAAATACCAGCAGAACCAGCACCCATCTTCCAGTAAGAGGCACAAAAATCCCTCACATTTTCCCTGTTAGACACTCACTTTCATTCCACTGGGGTTTCTGCTCTTCAACCAGAAGTTTCTTTTGTTCAGTCAAGGCCTGTTCCTCACCCAATACGGCTGGTGTTGGCAGCAAACAGAAAACTGATGTTTTTAGCCTCACCCACCATTAATACTCCAGAGCTTTTGCTATTATACCATGAGCTGGAGCATGCAGTTCTCCTACTACAGAGAGCAGTACAAACTCTGCTTGCTGCACAGGGACAATTCATATGTAACTTCCACTGGGAAGATGGCAACATTTGCCCTTATATACTAGAAAGATGTCTTAGCTACCTGTTGACTACCTGCATGAAAAGCAGTAGGCTACTGTTCACCACCTTCATGCTGTTTTAAATAAGGGTGAACAAGGGCACATGGGAGGAAACAAAAAAAAAGAAATTATTTGTTGTAGTTATTATTGCATCCAGTAAGAAACAAAGCCTCCACGTGTCCATTTTAGCTCCTCAGCACTTCAGCTTTCTTTTCAAAACATACCAGAGAGACTCTGTTCCTAAACCTGCGTATTCACCAGGTCCTGCACCAGCCCAGCAGCCATTTTTTTCCCACCGATGTATTTTTAAAAGAGAAAAAAGTTTTATCAGGTTATTAACTTTAGAAAAATTCTGGTCATTGCAGAAAAATAATTCTCACAGCTGTTACATGACAGACTGGCCCAGATCTTTGCTGGATTTTAGGTGTCCCAAGAGTCAGTGGTGGTTTGCATTTACTGCCCATTCTATTCCTTCGCCATTACTCGTGCTACATAGTGTGGTTTTGCTACCAGGACCTTTACCTCTGTATTGCACAGCAGGATGAGGAACACGCACTGACCAAATATTTTTCCCATTCAAACAGATGGTGTGCTACTCTTCATTACCCTGGGAAGCTTCCCATTTCATCCTAGCTCCATTTCACTCTTTGCTTTTTCACTGTACAAAACCCCAAATCTAAATAGCACTATAGTCAGCTCACCAGACAAACCCATTTGTCAGCTTTTGTAATCATACTGCTTTTCGAAAGTGTGGTTCTTCCACACCTAATATTTTCATTTGATTTCTGCTGTACTATTTGCTGCTTTAAAAAATAATATTAAAATGTTTTCTTATACTTTTGTGATCAATTGCTTCAGTGACTCCAGATATTTTTTCAGTGAATGCAAAGAACCTAATAAGGGTATTTTGATATGCACCAGAAAATCTCAAATAAGGCAATTCCACTTGCTTTATCATGATATTGTTTGCTGTGTTTACCAGAATACTGTATGTGTTCAGATGTTGCACTGAAGAGATTGAGGAGTAGTCTCTTATCAGGGCTTTCTCCAGCTGAAATCTCATTTCCTTTCTTGTACATGCTCCTGTACAGTGATCTCCTTTTGTAAATATATTCCTAAGTATTTACAGTTCTGGAGTTATCTACCCTTTTTATCAGGCAAATGTATATTTCAATATTATATTAAGTGCTTCCTTTTCTGGTAATCTGTCATATCAGTGGGCAGTAGTTGCACAGACATATATACTTTTTAAATTGGACTTTACTTTCTGCAAATGGTCAGTCATGTTCAGAATTTATTTTACAACCCAGAGTAACCAGAACATAAAATACACCTTCTATTACCTCTGTGATCTGTAAAACATTCTGCAGGAAGACAAATAGGGGTTTTTTTCTTCTGCATGTCTTTCTCTTGCCTATTTTGCTTGGTAATATGCATCTCTTGCTCCATGAGAATCAACCCCATCTGTTTCTGACAGACTATTTTTCCTGACTTCAGTCATATAACTCAGCTTGTCTTTACTTATCTGCCTTCTCTCTCCCTCTGTCAGTCATTAATGAATAAAATTCATGCGTTCTGTTACCTTCCAACTACTGACACAGAGGCAAAGGCAATGTAAAAATCAACAGAGGACCACATTTGTCAGCGCTTGTTGGCTGGGGTCAGCTTCATCCAACGTCACACTTTCCTGATGGGAACCCACGAGCCATTCAGAGCTGTCTCTCTCGAATACAGAACTGTTCAGCAAGATGGCAATTACAGTTAACACAAGAAAGTTTAATCCCATTGTTTCCATTTGTTCTGCATGCATGTAGACCAGTCTGAGTTTCTCATTTTTCTACCTTCTCTGTGTCTTACTGCATATGAAGAAGATTTGCCCTGCAATCAAGTCATCTTGAAAGAATGCAGAAAAATTATCTAAAAGTCAAGAACAATTCTCTCTGAGCTCTTTTACCTCCACGCAATTACTGTAACGGCAACAGTGTGTGAGACAGACTGAGACAATCATTCTTACGCACTGCTTTGTGCTACCAGGAGAACATTTACAGTTGGTTGCTCTGTGTTTGTATAGGCTTTAGGCTCTTTTTCATATGAATACTAACACTAGTGGGAAAACAGTTAAACACTTTCCAGCTAGACAACTGTTTAAATCCCTAATTTTAAGACGCACTATAATTTTATATATAAATATCTCAATGTAGAAATTTAGCGGTGTGTGTGTATATATATAATTTTAAGTAAATTATTGGTCCCATATAACTTGAAAATCTAATACAGTCTTCTGCCCTACTGGCTTATATAGCTCACTTTTCCAATTGTTTGATAGCAACAGATACTCATATTCACATAACAGTAGAGACTAACCATATTTACTGAAATTCTGTCATTGAATGGCTAGACAACACTAGCTAGTTAAGTCCGATTTATATCTATTATCAATGCAACAGCATCATGGGGAGAGTAACTGAACACTATCAGTTAAAAAAATAGAATAAATTAGAAGACAGTTATGTGCATTTATGCTTCTGTAACACTCCCTGGACATTGATTGCTAAATTGAATGTATTCCACTAAAAAATTGGTTATAATAGAAACACGATGACAAGCACAGTGCCTACATTTAACTGTTGTAATTCTTTTTCCTAAACAATTAAGTGCTGCATTTTCAGAGAGATGTGGCAAAAGATGACAAGAATATGAATAAATCCATAGTGCTAAACCATTGTGCACTCCTGACTATACTTTTGAAGATGTTTATAGTTGAATTTTCATATGAAAAGTAATTGCTCTTGTATGATTGTGATAGAGAATTAAGAGAAGGAAATATGTAAAGAGAAAAAGGAAGAAGGAACAGGTACTATTTTAAACACCCTGTATATAACTTCTTTGATATTTATTCACTTTCAGAAGTCAAAATGTGCATCTAATTAGTTTCTCCAATTTCTGATAAGCACTTTTTTTTTCTAAATGGAAGACAAACACAAAGGAGGACTAAAAACATTTTATCTAGCTAATGAGAATGACAAATTAAGCATGACTATCGAAGTGTGAAATAAATCCAGTCACTAGGGTCAAGTGTTCCCTATGTGCAATGGACTTTTGAAGGGGTTATAACTGAGTCATTTCTTTTATAATAGATGAACTTTTTAATACAAGCTTTCTTCTCTTGGTGACATTTCTTTATATTCAGGAACCCAAAGTCTTGTGAAATCGAGAACTGTACAAAAGTTAGCGTCATCCTGAGCAAAATGAAGCAAGAAAGTGGGAAGCAGGAGAATGAGTAACTATGCGTGAGCAACATCTAGTGGCTAACATGCCATTGTGACGCGTGGAGGCACTGGACATTATTTTAAACCTTGAAACTGGATCTTTCTAGGACGAAGTGAAGCATGTAAAGGGAGAAGACAGTGCTGCCTGTTGGTGCAGCTTCTGAACTAAAAGTTCCAAAGAGCTCCTCTTGACTCTTTCTTCACATGAAAGTAATGAACTCAGGTAATGAACTGAGCATTTGAAGGATAAGCCTATACTTGTACATGACTGTGCTTTGGGTTAGCTGGACAGTGGATGTGACGAAAAGACCGTTTTGTGGTATGCATTCCTTCGACAGGCTGGAACGTGTCCGTAACAGCCCTTTCCAGCTGTGCAGTAAGAAGAAGGGGTGGGAACTTCCCATCCCTGTTTTCTGAGAGTAATTTTCATTCTGCCTGAGCAGTGCCTGAACTCCCAAATCAACCACAGGTTGTGCAAAAGAGGAAAATGGTCCTATTATAATCCTGTCTCTCATGCTGCCTCTTCAATGAGGACCTAGAAATAGGGATATTTAAAAATAGATATTCTTAAAGAAAGTTGTTTTAAACAACTGCCATTGAAACAGGTGACCTAGGCCATCAAATAACCCACAATCTGGTCACCTCATCCCTTTGGAGAAACAGAGCAGCTCTAGACAATGAGACCTCAGTGCCTCCATGTTCTTCTACGTAGCGGAAAAAAAGTCAGTATTCAACCATGAATATTTTTTATACTTTCCAATAGAAAAGCAATAGATCAGATATCCAGACATCTCCATGGACATTCTTTAAAGCAATGTTAAAAGATCACAGTGAATAGAACAGGTTATGCTCCATGCAACTAGTGTATTCTATCTTATTTTCAACGTTTTGCAGATGTACTAAATAGTTAATTATCCATGTGAAGTTATGGTAAATATGAAGTAGGAATACTATCTTTCCAGCCATATGAGCTAATAAATATCTGGAAAAAAATTACATACATCAGTGCATGAATGTACCTTATGAGATGACAGTGCATCATTTACTGCAGAGTTCTAGTTTTTTTCATCAAGAATACTGTTTTTCCTACATTTCTCCATTACTTCATTCGTAATTTCTTCAAACACCCATTTTCTATTGCTGCTTCTACTGAATCAAATTCCACTGTCTCAGGTCTTCTTTAATTTTTCCCAGTTACATGCTAGAAACGGAGAACAACAAGTCTTTCTTTAACAAGATTTATCCCAAATTGCCACAAAACCCATGTAACTTCACTGCTTAATGTATTTTAACTTTAAACTGTATCTCCTACTACCACCATCTGAGACTGATTACTGCTCTGGTTGTACACCTATTTGAGTACATTCTCTGATGTTCTTACCCTCTTATTTCTTCACTGACTTACTGATGACAGCCTTATCAAAGGAATTTTGCCACCTTCTGTAGCTGGAGTAGATTCCTTTTTTTTTCTCTTTTCCAAATCCTAAAAGTCTTCTTGCAAGTTAACGAGCAGCTATGTGAAGACTATAATATGGGGAATCAGCACTCAGTACTCACTGAGAATCCTAGAGAAATAATAAATTGGTCTCTGCAGTCACATGAGAGTTGTGGGTGAAGACAGCAGGTTATGTGAATTCATTTGACGTGTTTTGTGTTATGAAGGCCTTCTAAAGTAAAGGAATTATAAGAGACACTAGCAAAGGACACAGTTTGTGCACTAAGATCATCAGTCCTCTTCCTGTGGAGGGAGTCTGGAGCCACAGGTTCATTTTGCCAGGTTTTGATGCACATCTGTTTCTAAGAGACTCTTGCTGAATGTCCAGGTGGTATGTCAGTGTTTGTACAGAGCATTTTTCACACTTCAGTGTGACAGCTGAACATCAGTATCTATTCTGTTCCCTTGGAAAATTCTGACAGCACAAGAGAAACAAAAAACCTGCTCAGCAGGAGAAGTTAGGAAGTCCCACGTAGAAGTCATAGCTCTCTAGCACAAAGCTGGACACATACCCACAGATCTCTGTCAACCTTGGTTATCTACAGAGGCATTATGTTTTGTAGAAATGTACATAGCCATTTGAAACCTTTCCTTCTCATTTACATTGTAAAGGCCTCTCCCCATGGCTGCTGAGCCCATCATAGTACGGCAAGAACACTCTATAGGGAATAGATGCTCTAATTTTACAATATATTTAACATAACATCTTTTATTCCAGCTTACCCTGCTTTTGGGAAAACAACTTTCCTTGTCTTAAACTAATAAAAGTAATTCAAAAGCTATTTATAACCTATCTTTATCCCATTTTTGTGTGTCATCCTGGCAAGCTCCAAGAGGCAACCAGCTGCATAAGCCATCATCAGGTGACTTCACTGAACAGTTCTCTTTCTTGTGACATAAGTTTTCCTGAGAAAAAGCAATCGGAAAATACTTCTGTATCAACTCTGAACTGTGAACAGCTACCTTTCAGCATCTCATTGCCTCATGGATTTGAAAGGAGACCTGAGAAGGTGGCAGATCCACTCTGAATGGGAGACTGTACAAGACAACCTCCAGACTACCCTTCTCTTTCTTTAATTCTCTGAAATAATCCCACACTGAGTCTCCAGGCTGATGTATCAGCCCATAAATGAATCTAGTTAGAAGCAAAGTTCAGAAACTGAACAGACTTCCCAAAAAAGTAGTTTTCTTCATCTCAAACCCTCAGAATGCATCACCTAATTGCCTCCTATCCTCAGCTGTCATTTTCAGTCCTTCATACTAAAGCTCTGACTGAACTCAGAAATATGCTACTCATTTTTCTGCGGATATCTATCAGATCATTGGACTTTATGCCATAATAGAAAGCGTTTGTATAAAGGGTCAACAATACTCTCAGGAAGTGCTGAAGAAATATAAGCAAGAACCATGCTAAGTTGCAATAGATCCCAAATTACATATTTTGCACTTTCAAAAGGTGATCACAATTTTCTGGCTCCTCAGCCGACATGTTGTAAATTGGTACTTCAAAAGTCTGCTTTTTAGTACCCAGATGCTGACCTCAACCCTGTTATCCTGGCAAAAGGATTTAAAAAAAAAAAAAAACAAACCAGAAGGTAAAAGTAAGTATAAACTCAGGAAAACATATTAGAAAATATCAGGAAAAATAGACAAACAGCAAAAATGTAGCAATGTTCGAAAAGCAACACAGGTCAAAAAAGGAAAAAGGCAGTGCAAATAGGAAGAACACTGGAAAACTTTATGGAAATAAAGCAAAGGTAATGCAAGAAAACACTGCCTTATTGAAAAACTTTGTTTACTAGAGGAAGTAAATTTTTCTGTGTATATTCACATTCTGTAGTTACTATCAAGGTGATGCTTTGAGACAATATTCAAGCAGTAGCAATATGTCTCAGATGCTGTTGTCCTGCTGCTGGCCACACTATTCCTGACAGTGAGCCTACCAGGGGAGGTGCCTCACTTGACCTGCTGTTCACAAACAGAGGACTGATGGGAGATGTGTGGTCAGAGGCCGTCTTGAGCTAAGCGATCATAAAATGACAGAGTTCTCCATTCTTGGTGAAGAGGGGGGTCAGAAAAACCAACACCATGGAATTCCAGAGGGCAGGCTTTGGCCTGTTCAGGACACAGGATGAGAGGGTACCTTGAGAGACAGTCCTGAAAAGGCAAAAGGGTCCAGGAAGGATGGGCATTCTTCAAGAAAGAAGTCTTAAAACCACAGCAGAATGCTGCCCCCATGTGCGGTAAAACTAACCAGCAGGGAAGACAACCTGCCTGGCTGAACCCGGAGCTCTTGCTGGGACTCAGGAAAAAGAGGGGAGTATACTACTTTTGGAAGAAGGGGCAGGCAATTCCAGAAGGGTACAGGGATCTTGTTAGGTCATGCAGAGAGAAAATCAGAAAGGCAAAACTCCAGCTAGAACTCAATCTGGCCACTATTGAAAGAGATAACAAATCATGTTTTTATAAATACATTAACAACAACAAAAAGAGAGCGAAGGAGAAGCTCCATTCTTTCTTGGATGCAGGGGAAAACATTGCCGCCACGGATGAGGAAAAGGCTAAGGTATTTAGCGCCTTCTTTGCCTCAGTCTCTTATAGTCAGACCAGTTATTCCCAGGATATTCAGCACCCTGTGCTGGAAGATAGGGACAGAGAGCAGAATAAACCTCCCATAATCCAGTATGAAGCATTTAACAACCCAGCTACTCCACCTAGACACTCACAAGTCTATGGGGCCGGATGGGATCCACCCAAGAGTACCAAGGGAGCTGGTGGAGGTTCTTGCCAAGCCTCTCTCCATCATCGACCAGCAGTCCTGGTTAACAAACAACTGGGCTCACCAAGATGATGCCCATCTACAAGAAGGGCCAGAAGGAGGATCCTGGGAACTACAGGCCTGTCAGCCTGACCTCGGTGCTGTGGAATATTATGGAGTGGTTCATTCTGAGTGCTCTCACCAGGCATGTGAAGGACAACCAGGGGATCAGGCCCAGACAGCATAAGTTTATGAAAGGCAGGTCGTGCTTGACCAACTTGATCTCCCTCTATGACCAGGTGACCCACCTAGTGGAC